>WNFT01006883.1_pt1 | contig 14879 bp, 14 predicted proteins | sample 5400191 | NCBI WGS metagenome assembly WNFT01 (sample SAMN13153359, study PRJNA577476) | soil metagenome | isolation source: 80 cm saprolite under Madrone tree | place: USA:California | collected 2016-06-14 | reverse complement strand
CGACCGCGCTCACTATCCAACCGGCCTCAGTGCGGATCCCCTACTCTTCCGCTCCATTCGAGTTCGCCCCCACAAGACACTACCGGCTTGGAACTACACGATCACTCCCAATCTGTGAAGTTATTTTTGCGTGGTCCCTAAGTAGATGGAAAACACTCGACCCTGGGCGGTCGAGTATTCGTCGACCCGGAGATTTGCCGGGTCGAGGGCAAGTTTTGCAGAGCTCATGGTTCTTGGTCCTCCGATATTTGATTTTGGATTTTGATTTCTGCGCGGAACAATTACTAAGATCTTGCGTGTTTGCATGCTTGCGGATTGACTGGGCCGCTTGGTACGGCGGTTTTGACCTACCAATAATTAATGCGGCCCTTGTGAGAGTGCTTTGTGATTGCTTTACAGAAACCGAGGGGGAACGGAGCGGTAAGAGTTCTGAAGGCAAGGACCGTCACGCGAATATCGCGCGAAATTTAGCTGAAGAAGCCAATTCAGCCGGTATGCCGGAATTTTTCTAGGCTTTATTTTGAATAGGTTAAGTAAAATCAGTGAGGCGCTTCGGTTCGACTCCCCCCGCCTCCATAAATAAGACCCTTTATTTTCAATATTTTACGGGACGGTTCAATCGCTGCGTACACACATAGTCCATTTTGTTGGGACGTACTCGAACTTCTCGAGGTTATATGACGATCTTATCTTACCCTTTGAGTATTTAATAGCTGTGACAATCGCTCATTCATGCGTGCCCAATGTTGTCCGGCCAGTTGGGTGAGTTTAAATGTGCCCGGTTTTGGCTGCCGATTGCCAAGCCTCTCTCTCTGACCCGCTGCACCACAATTGCAGGGCCCTGAGAATGGCCGAACTAAGCCTCTGCTTGACCGCTTCGGCATCTGCCTTGGTCGCTTCCTGTTTTAAAAGGGCAACTCCCTCGGGACGTTCGTACTTATGTATTTCCATCCAAACGGTTACCGCGTTCTCGCGTGCCGTGGCTGAGGCTGAGTCTCTATAGAACGCAGGATCTCAGCTAGCGTCTCTTTGCTTACCAGCTCAAGTGCGCAGCGGCAGGAATCCGCCCATTTGGGAAGCCAACACAAATGGGCGGAACCATCTAGCGTAACCGCGAAACTATTTTTTCTGAAAGACGATTACTGCCGGTTCGAAGGACGTTGCGTAACCGGCAAACTTTCCATTTACTTTGCCGGTGAAGTCGACGCCGCCCACCAGGTGCTGTCGAAACGTGTGCCCAACACCGCCTAGAATCACCGTTTCACTCCCCAAGTCGAACGGCGTTGAAGATGTGATCTTGTGCCACCAAGTGACGAAAAACAGGTTGGTGCGGGGCGGAGCAGTTGGGTCGGGACTCGGGTTCGCATCGAAGATTACCTGATGCCGCCATTTCGTACTGAGGACTGGAGTTCCCTGCCGGAAAGAATCGGGATTGGGAGTAGTTAAATCACCGGTCGGTACGGGATTGTAATAGATCGTCGTCGTGCCCTCGCGAATGACAATTTTCAAACTGCCGTGATTGGTGACCTTCTCCGTGACCGAATCGTTGTAAAAAGTCAGGAGCGCCGAAGTTTCATTCTGGGTAAGCCCTGCGAGGTAAATCTTGTCGTCGCTGAGGCCCTTCACATGGCTCAGGTAACCGTACTGGACGGACGTAGCAGGTAGGCCAATTCCGGCGGGCGGAAAATTCTTCACCTGCCCCACAAATTCAAACATCTCCTGGTCAAACTGCGACCAGTCCAGTGGGAGCGGCGGAAATTGCGCGGACGCCGACTTTACAGCTCCGATCAAAAGTAGGACTGCCGCACACAAACGGATAGATACCAACATCGGTTGCGATCTCATGGGCTCTCCTCTTCGAGCTCTTTGGGTTTTGGGACACTCGACACAGGCGCATCTTTGACCCCCACTGGGCGGCGGCGCAATGCAGAGCGGCTGAAGATTGGCTGAAGCTTCTCTATAGGTCTAAGTCTCTGCCTTTAGGGTCTTTACGCTTGGCAAGGTTCAGCGGGGGCTCTTATAATGCCGCCAATTGACGGGGGTATGTCCTTGCCCACTCTCTGCTACCAGTTCGAAGGCTTCGAGCTTGACCTAACGCGTTATGAATTGCGCCGGTACGGCCATGCTCTGAAGCTCGAGAAGATTCCCATGGAGTTGCTGATCCTTCTCATCAGCAGGCACGGCGAACTGGTGTCCCGGGAAGAAATCATCGAAAAACTCTGGGGCCGGGACGTCTTTGTGGACACCGACCACGGAATCAACACCGCTATCCGAAAAATTCGCCAGACATTGGGCGACGACTCGGAGTCCTCGCAATTCCTGCAAACCGTGGTCGGAAAAGGCTACAAGTTCGTGGCAGGCGTCACGCAATTGCCGCCAGACGCTGCGCCCAGAGAAGCAGTGGATCCGAACGCGCAGGCGGTGGTCGAAAGCGCCGCGGGGCGTCCAAGGCTGAGACGCTGGCTGTTGGCCTTCGCAACGCCCGTGTTGCTGGCTCTGGCGGGTTTGGCGTTGAACACCTTCGGCCTGCGTGACCGCCTGCTGGAGCGGTTCCGGCCGGTCCGCATCGAATCCATCGCCGTGCTGCCGCTGGAGAATTTATCGGGAGACCCGACGCAGGAATTCTTCGTTGATGGAATGACCGATGAATTGATCACCGACCTCGCGCAGATGCGGGAATTGCGCGTGATTTCGCGGACCTCCGTGATGCGTTTCAAGGGCGCGAGAAAGCCTTTGCCGCAAATCGCTGGCGAACTGGGCGTCGACGCGGTGGTGGAGGGGACGGTCGAGCGATCGGGAGACCGAGTCCGCGTTCGCGCTCAGCTGATTCGAGCCCGAGACGACCGGCACTTGTGGGCGGAAAGCTTCGAGCGCAACTTGGCGGACGTCCTGAGTTTGCAGAGCGAGGTAGCTTCGGCGATCGCACGCCAGGTGCAGGTCAATCTGCTGGAAGCGCGGCCCGGCGGCAATCGCTCCATCAACCCTGCGGCCTACGAAGCGTATTTGAAGGGGCGATTCGCATGGAACAAGCGGAATGAGGCCGGCCTGCAACAAGGCATAGATTTTTTCCGGCAAGCCATCGCAATTGATTCCAATTATGCCGCCGCTTACTCCGGAATTGCAGATTCGTATACCACACTCGGCTATCTCAGCTACCTTCCGCCGCGCGAAGCCTTTCCTCAAGCTCGCGCCGCGGCCGAGAAGGCGTTGTCACTGGACCCCTCGCTGGCGGAGCCTCACACTTCGCTTGCGTACGTACATCTCTATTTCGATTGGGACCGGGAAGCCGCGGAGAGTGAATTCAAGAAAGCCCTTACACTGAACCCGAATTACGCCACGGCTCACGACTGGTATAGCGTCTTTCTGCTCGCGGCGGAGCGGCCGGCGGAGGCTCGAGCGGAGATTCACAAGGCGCTGGAACTCGATCCGCTGTCACTGGTGATCAATACGGATGTCGCCTTTCAAATGGTTTATGCCCGGCAGTACGACGACGCGATTGAGCAACTCCGTAAAACGCTTCAAATGGGTCCCAAGTTTCCGCTGGCTCATTTGTGGTTAGGCCGCGCGTACCAGCAAAAGGGGATGTACGACGAGGCGATGGCGGAGTACCGCGCGACGGATGCTGCATTGCCCAATTGGGTCGTCACGCTGGCTGGAATAGGAAATGTGGAAGGCGTCGCGAACCGTAAGAACGAAGCGCGTAAAATGCTGACGCGACTCGATGGGCTCGCTAAGGAACGGTATGTCACGCCGTATGGAGTAGCGCTGATCTACGCTGGTCTCGGTGAAAAAGACCAGGCTCTGAACTGGTTGCAGAAAGCGCTGGAAGATCGCTCTCACTGGTTGGTGTGGATGAGACTTGACCCACGCTGGGACCCGATTCGGAAGGATGCAAGGTTTGAAGAGATTAGCCGGCGTGTGGGCATCGCGAATCCTCACAGTTCGACCGCTACGAGCAACTAGAAAGAGGCAGTTATGAAACTTACGCGTCTTTCGGCGACGCTATTCTTGATGCTCTGTATTTCGTCTATGTCACCAACGGCACAGCAGCAAGCACAATCTCCAAATCCCATGACCACATCCATGGCCATGACGCCTGTACTCGACTGGATGGAGGGGCAATTCATCCCCTTGGTTGAAGCCATGCCCGCAGAAAAATTCGCCTTTGCACCGAAGGGTACGGGCTTCAAGGGTGTGCGGAGTTTTGCCGAACAGGTGCAACATGTGCTCGAGGTGAACGATGCGCTGGCCGCCGCAATTCTGGCGGAAGAAATCCCGCGAGAATTGCAGCCGGAAGTCATAGATGCTGTAAAAACCAAGCAAGGGCTGATAGACCTGGCGCGAAAATCCTCGGTCTTTGTCCATCGAGCCTTTGCAGCCACCAATGAAAACAATGCCCGGGTTGTGATCAAGCACCCCATTTTTGGGTCCGACACATCACGTCTGTCGCTTTGTTCGGTGATCGTCGGTCATTCGATGGATCACTACGGACAGATGGTCGGATACCTGCGCATGAACGACATCGTGCCACCGGCAAGCAAACCCTAAAGCCGGAATCCGCAAACCGATTCACCTATCACGTTCTTGAGCTAGCGCGCCTCCGTCAAATCCGGCCGGTCGCGCAGAGTTTTTTCCAGAGCCATGCGGTGGCGTCGTGCAGACTGTAGTAAGTCCCGGAGAGCATCATCAATCCGTGTACACACCGTGTACATCCGAACTGCTTTTTGCGCGTTTCTTGCGGATCATGCGTCCATTATTTTCAATAACTTGCGTGTTTTCAATAGGACTGCGCAGTTCGACTCCCCCCGCCTCCACCATCATAACTTACTTATAATGTCGGTTGGTCCAGTCCCATTTCCCCGTCTCCTTTAACAGTCTTGTGAGTGCCCAAACCAGGCCACCGATATCCGTCAGGGAGATGGTCTTTTCGTCAACAAAAACGACGCCACCGTGCATTCGCTCTTCTTCCGCCCAGGCTTTGAGCAACGGCGGAATCGTTCTTCGGTCATACGTAACAAGCGTCAACCCTTGTGTGGCCGCTTCTTGCAGGCAAGCGGAGTCTTCTTGTCCGAGGAAGTCTCCGTTTTCCCATTCCACCATATAGCGAACTATTATGGTCCGATTGCGCCTGCGCAGACCATCGGCCACATCCGGCGAGATATGCTCGTCGAGAAGAAATTTGAGCACGTCAGTTTTTCGTCGCTTTCCTGGAAACGAAGTCGGCGGCCTGGGGTAACATACGTTTTAGAACCCCAAAATCCACCGAATCATTCTCGGCCATGACCTCCTTGATCTCTTCCGGAAACGCTTTCGCATAATTGACGGCTGCATGAACTCTTACCTCTGGCCACCTGAGGTGTCGGGCCACAGCCAATGTGTCTGTCTTATAGCCGCGGACGAGCAGCATCACCTCCCACACCGCGAGCGTGCTCCCCTGAACGTAGGCTTGTCGGCCAGCGGGTGAATCGCGAAAGTCGATGAACGCAAATTCCGACCGCCTTAAGCCTTCCTCAACCAGACGCGCGCTCGCGTCGCTGGGAGTCCATCCATGCCGATTCGCCATGCGCTTAAGACGCTTTCCGCTCTCCAGCGGCAGACGCATGCTTATGACCATCGAATGGGTTGTCCTCATGGCGATCTCCTGAATATGTAACTCTTGTAAGTATTGTAGCATGTTACCAGAATAGTTGTAGCATTTGCCACCCGACGGCGGGCGAGTGAAGCCGCATGAATGCCTCCGAAAAAACTTTCGGATCCCCCACGGTGAGCCAAAGCACCACCGGGCTATGCCTCAAACAAATGTGCGAAAACCTCTGGACCTACCAAAGCGCTAACCTAATCCGGGCGCAATCGACGAAGCGATGGCGCTGCCAGATTGCACTGAAACCCAACAGGACTGTGTTTATTTGTCTCGACGGGAAGTTCCGTCTGCAACCGGTAGAATTCAGAATTCTCGTCTTTGCACGACGATGGTCGATACCAGCACCATCAGTACAGCAACGGATAAGCTGGAAAGGATGCCTAACCAAGGTAAATGTCCCGAGAGAAGATAGGTGCTTCGGTCCAATGAAAAATCGCCGGTCACCAATCGCCAGAGGTTGAACTGGCGAAGCCACGCATCGAACAGCATTGCGGCTAGCAGCACTATTCCAAAAGCGAGGGCTGGAGCTGTGTATTCGCCCGAGACTAATGATGAAACCAATACCGCCAAGGCAAAATAGACTAGGCCCCCTCCAACCAAAAGCAGGATATACGACGCCACCTGAGTGATCAAAATTGGTTTTCTTGCAAAGGACGAAACGAAAAATACTGCAACCCAGGGCACAACGCCTAACACAATTGCCTCAAGAACGCCCATTCCAACACGGACACCCAGCAGACGCGCCCTGCTAACAGGCAGAGCCAGGGTCAATGACGAGGTCCCAAGCGCCTTTTCACGAACGATTCCTCCCATTCCCAATAAGACAACGGCCAATACCCACATGATGACGAGGAACTGCTGATTCACAAACAGAAGACGGTTGAAATCTGACTTCGATTCCAGACGTACGAGTCCTTCAGCATGATGGACGAAGATTCCGCTGAAGAGCGTCAGAGTTGCCAGGCAGATCAGGAATCTAGATCGAGTCTCGAGCCAAGCCTTGTACCAAAGCACGTTCAACTCTCCTTTACAGTCTCCAGGAATATGTCGCGCAATCCTACCGGGGCGACCTCGACAGAAACGACATTCAAGTCGTGCGCGCGTTCAATCACTGCCGCCGCATTCCTGCTTGCAAACACGCTCATCTGGTGTCCGCTCGTTTGGATTCTTTCAACTCCGGGAACGCGAAACTCGCGCTCAGTCGGTGGAAACGGAAACACCAAATCAATCCGTCGATAAAATTGGCGCAACTGGTCGAGCGGCGCGTCCACCAACAAACTTCCTTTTTCAAGAATGCAGACGTGGTCGGCTACGCGTTCAACTTCGGCAATTTGGTGTGAGGAGAAGAAAACAGCTACACCCTCGGCTGACTGCGCAACTAAGACTTGAAGGAGATGTTCAATCCCTACCGGATCGAGTCCTTCACTTGGCTCATCTAGGATTAGTAAGTTGGGCCGCCGAGCAAATGCTAGCAGTAGGGCCAGTTTAGTCCGCATCCCTTTGGAAAGCATCTTGACCTTCCGGCCAAGCGGCAATTCGTAGTCACGGAGAAGCTTTTGTTCGAGCTCTCTGCGCCAGTCAGGATAGAACGAACTCGCAAAGCGAATCGTCTGCTCAACCGTCATGTACCCATATAACGGTTTGTCCTCGGCGACATAAGCGACCCGCCGACGCAGTTCGCGGTTCTCTTCAGCGTTGGTCATCTGCTTTCCAAGGATGGTGCCCGATCCGGCAGTAGGCCGGATCATGCCGAGCAGCATTTTGATGGTGGTGCTTTTACCAGCGCCATTTCGGCCGAGAAACGCAGTTATACTGTTCCGGCCAACCGATAGATTCAGTCCTCGGACGGCTTCTGCATTCCCATAGGACTTGGTGAGTTCATGCGTGAGTATGACGGCTTCGTTCGTCATCACTTTCTCGCAATCTCAGCCGGGTAAAGAAGTTCTGCCTCGAACGCACGACGGATCTCCTCATCTAAGAGGCCATCCTCCCGCAGTCCCTCGATAAGATCTCGAATCCGGTGCCGTGCAACTTGCACTCGTTCTGCTAAGGACCGGGTCCGGCGCTTCACACAGACAAATGCGCCGGAGCCAGGGCGCAATTCGAGCAGTCCTTCGTGCTCAAGCTCTGAATACGCTTTAGCAATCGTATTGGGACTGACAACTAACTCTTCAGCGAGAGTTCGGATGCCTGGCAACTGATCGCCATCGCGTAACGCGCCGGTTTCCGCTGCGTGCCGGATTTGTTGCATCAATTGCAGGTAGAGAGGCTGCCCCGTCGTAGGAGTGAGTTTAAAAAACATGTTATATAACTGTATCACTGTAAAGGTACAGTGTAACAGAACGCCGGTCAAGATCATTGAAGGACGCGCGGACCCGCGGGCTTCAGAACGAGTCGGCAACTCAGAAAAAAGAGTGACGCGTAACCTGCATTTCGTTTGGCAAATGAAAAATCTCGCGTTCCAGATACGTTCCAGTTAGACGCGATTTTGCCGTTTTCTGCGTTTTGCGCGTCTCGAAAAATCAATAAGTTCCGTGTTTTCAATACCGCTGAATATTCCGACTCCCCCCGCCTCCACCATTTTTACCCCTATGCCCTCAATAACTTACGAGGACATGAAATCTCGCATACATATTAAAGCGGGATGGCTCAGGCTCGGTCTTGTGATGTCTCTCCAACACTGGTTGTGGGCGATCGGCCTCACGTTGGCAGGTCTACTTTTTCTGCGGCGACTGTAAGTTTTCTGCCGAAATTACGGTGGCTGCTCTAGGTCTTCGCTAGTCCACCTGTAAAAGGTTCGTCGCAGGGATTGACCGGCAACTCCGACACCGCGATTTTCTCGATGCGCTGTCCTTCCCGGATTAGGTCATTTACGTCCTTCTCCTTGCTGCTGGGCATGTTTGGGCTTTACGCACGAGCGCCTTCGGACTTCAATCAATCTGAGATGATCCTCCCGACGGTACTTTATATCAATACAAGAATCGCGAATCAGCTTATTTTCGTGGTTTATGTGCTTCGATGGATCGCAGGCCGTCATGCCGGTGTCGCAGAATTCAACCCACCTTATCGTCGTGTCCTGAGACTTAGTGACTTAGTCTACAAATGCACTGCTTGTCGAAGAGTTTTACCCAGTTACAATGGCACAACTGTTATGCGGTCAAATGTCTGCTGAGGTTGCGCACTGGTTACAGGACCAAGGGACCCAAGAATGCAATCCGGCATAGGCCAGGATGCAGAATCGCCGCAATCGATAGCGGTGATTTGTGGGGCTCCGCGACAAACGGGTTGCTCTGTCGCAGCAGTCTGGACGCGACAGCACGAGTTTGGGAATGGGAGTAATTCACAGCGCTACTGGGTAAGGGGAGCGGAGCCAATGTTAGTCATTATCAGCGATTTACATCTGACCGACGGCACCTCAGGCGAAACTATAAAACCAGGGGCGTTCAGAGCATTTCGAGAAAGCCTTCGCGAGTTGGCCTTCGATGCTTCCTGGCGAAATGAGAAGACGTATTCCCCGGTTGATAGCATCGACCTCGTGTTATTGGGGGACATCTTAGACGTCATACGTTCTACCCGCTGGTGTGCCGCTCCGACAGAAGTACGTCCCTGGGGAGATCAGAATGATGCTCGATTTTCCGACATGGTGCGCAGCATTACAGAAGACGTGATTCGAAACAACCAAGAATCTTTGAGTATTCTTAGGAGCCTACATAACCCCGAAATACTGAGTCTTCCACCCGCCGCCGAGGATAGTGGAGTGATGGTAAAACCTCCCCACCGAGTGCCCGTGCCCGTCCGCATTCACTATCTTGTAGGCAATCATGACTGGTGCTTTCATCTGAAAGGGCCAGCGCACGATGCCATAAGAAAAATGATTGTTGATGCTCTTGGCCTCGAAAACTCCCCTAACCTTCCTTTTCCGCACGAACCTTTTGAATCGCAAGTGATAGAGAAGATTTACCGGGATCACCGAGTATTTGCCCGGCACGGGGATATCTTCGATCCTAGCAATTATGAGCATAGCCGCGATGCCTCATCCCTTGGCGATGCGATAGTGATTGAACTGCTAGACAAATTTGGGGTTGTAGTGCGGCAGCGGCTCGGGCCCAGACTTCCAGATGCATGCGATGCGGGACTTAAGGAAATTGATAATGTCCGCCCTCTATCGATCATCCCGATCTGGGTAGACGGACTACTCGAAGACACGTGCACCCCCTCGATCACCGAAGAAGTCAAGAGCATATGGAATGAATTGGTTCACGAGTTCTTAGAATTGGATTTTGTAAAAGCTAGACCATTTGGCAGTTCATTGCTGATCAAACTCGGTTTCAAGATCTCAAGCGAGCTGCCGATGTCTGGCTTGAGCGACGTAGCTGCTTGGTTCAGCTCGAAATTTGGAGGAGGACGGGCTGAGAGCTTTTATCCTTATGCTACGCACGAAAAGAGTTTCATTGACGGTTGGGCGAAATTCATCGTCTACGGCCACACACATCATTACGAGATTGTGCCCTTACAATCTCTTCCGCAGGGTAACTCCGTAACGAACCAAATTTACATCAACTCTGGAACGTGGCGGCCCGTGCATGAACTGGCACGATTCCATCCGGCCCAGAAACATTTTGTTGGATACCACGTGATGTCGTATTTGGCTTTCTTCAAAGGTGACGAACGAAAGGGAAGGGCTTTCGAAAGTTGGACAGGGGCACTGGAGTCGTCTTCATAGCAGGGCAACGTCGATTTCGCATCAAGGATGCAGGGTGCGACGAGGAAACACGGGGCATTTTAAAAGACCGTGCTACGGGATCGAACGGACGGGATTGTGAAATCGAGATCGGCAATCAGCCTTGGTTTCCTGAATTATTGAAAACGACCGGCAATTTTGGGCTGGGCCTGCTGCCCATTTCTAGCAGAGCGATCATTCAGGGCTTGCAAAAGATCTCCTCGTCTTAGGGCCTATGAAAAGTACCGGTTCAACTCCCCCCGCCTCCAACATTTCACTCAGATCGGCCGCACCAAGCCTTCTTTTGTTGCGCGTGTGTTGCGCACCAGCAACAGCACCAGCAGCATCCCCACGAACGGAACAAGACCGGCTACGACGATAATCTTGTCGAAGGAGTGTCCCGGCAGCGCTTGGGTGGCATCAGAAAAATAGCCAATTAACTCGAACGCGATGATCGTTCCGATCCCCGCGCCGGTTCCGCTGAAGCCACTCACGGAAGCAACCGAGCCGCCGGTGAACAGGTCCGAGGGCAGCACGTTGGCGATGGTTGAGAACGCTGCATAACAAAATGTCGCCAGCCCAAACAGTGCCGTGATAGCTACCAGGTTCATTGTGAAAATGGTGGGAATCAGCAAAGTCACTCCGAATCCTCCGAACACTACAAGCGCTTTGCGGGCCGCTCCGAGCGACCATCCGCGCTTGATCAAGAACCCCGAAGCCGTTCCGCCAAAAAAGTTGCCCAAATCGGCGGCGATGAATGGAACCCACACGGCAATCAGTCCGCTCTTCAGCGAAATGCCCTTCGCCACCAGATAGAGCGGGAACCAGTCAGTGATGAAGAACCACACCGGGTCGGTCAGAGCCTTGGACACAATCGCGCCCCAGGTTTGCGGCAACTTCAACAAAGCGCCCCATCTCACCCGACGGTCAGCGGCGCCTCCCGGAGACTCTGTCTCCGCAAGAATCATCGCGCGCTCCGCGTCAGTGATCCGCGGATGCTCTCGAGGCAGGTAGTAAATGCGACGCCAGACAAACAGCCACAAGAACCCGAGCAGCCCTGGGATCACAAATGCCGGCCGCCATCCCCAGCGAAAGTAGATTGGCAAAATAATGAAAGGCGCGATAGCTCCGCCAATCGAGGAACCGCTGTCGAACAGCGCGCTCGCCAAGGCGCGTTCGTGTCTGGGAAACCACTCGGACACCGCCTTGGTAGCGCCGGGCCAGTTGGCGGATTCTCCCGCTCCCAGCAGAAACCGAAAAGCGGCAAAACTGCGAAAGCCGGCGGCCAGCGAAGTCGCTATCGAAACCAACGAATACCATAAAACGGAAATGCTCAGTCCTCGTCGTGTTCCCACCCGGTCAATGAATCTTCCGCATGCGGTCTGGCCCAGTGCGTACGCGATGCGAAAACTGATCAGCAGATTCGCATAGTCGGTATGCGACCAGTGATAGTCCTGCGTGAGGAATGGCGCGAGCAGTGCCAACGTCTGCCGGTCAATGTAGTTGATCACCGTGGAGGCGAACAGCAGTCCGCCAATCCACCATCGCAAATGGGGAATCGCGCGCGGTCTCGACTGCAATCTCGACTGCAATGCTTGGTCGGGTGCCGGCATTTATTTGCGAGCTGTCATTTTACGACCTGTCGTTTTACAAATTGTCATCGCGAAACAGACCCTTGCGAAACGGATGGGCTGGACGCTTTCAACAGAGCTGCGGAATCCCTATCGAGATATAACGTCGTGTTCGCATGATTCCGCAAAGCCGACGCGGGCGCCAACGGGCTGATTTCCTCCTCCACGCAGGCTTGCACCGCCCGGGCTTTGCGTGCCTCTGGCACCACGGCGATGATTTCTTTCGCGCGCAGGATTTGCCGGATCGACATGGAGATGGCTCTCCTGGGAACGTCGGCCAGCTGAGAGAACCATCCCTCGTTTACCTGTTGTTGCCGGCAAGTTTCGTCGAGTTGCACTACAAGGTATGCTTCCTCGCTCGCGAAATCCGCTGGAGGATCGTTAAACGCGAGGTGGCCGTTTTCTCCGATTCCCACAAAGGCGATGTCAACGGGCCGGGAAATCAGTTCACTGCCAACTCTCTTTGCGATCTCCTGGGGGTCGCCCTCTCCATCCAGAAGGTGGTACTGAGCGATTCCGGTCTTGTGACCGATTCCAGTTTTGAGAATGATCCGTTCCAGAATGTATTTCCGGAAACTCGCCGGATGCGTAGCCGGCAAGCCAACGTATTCGTCCAAGTGAAAAAGCTCCACCCGGCTCCAATCGATGTCCGCCGCGCTAGTGAGCGAGTCCAGAAATTCAAACTGCGATGCCCCGGTAGCGGCAACGATTCGCGCAGCGCCATTCTCGCGCAGAGCAGCTCGCAAGGATTTCGCGGCGTGCTCCGCCGCTGCTCGGCCCAGCGCCTTCTTGTCATCAAGAATCTTGATTTGCAAGTGTGGCGTCCTTTTCCCGTAGGGGCTAGCTGCCCGCCTGCAATTCAACGCGCTTTCCCAAACTGCACGCCTCGTAAATTGCTTCCACCAGCGCAACGCTTCGCCGCGCTTCGGTGCCGGAGCAGCGCGGCGTGCCGTTCGTCTCGATCGCTCGCACAAAATCCTCCAGCGCCGCGTGGTGCCCCCGCACATCGCTGACCGTCGCTGAAGAAGCGCTTGCGTTTTGATCGTTTCCGGTGCTGCAAAAATCTTCCGGTGGTTTGCGCAAGTCAGCGGCCAGCAACCGGTCATGCTCGATGATTACCGTTCCCTCGGAACCGGTCAGCTCCACTCTTCTCGGATAGCCGGGGAAAACCGACGTCGTCGCCTGCAAAGTGCCGATAGCGCCATTCTTGAATTCCAGCAAAGCAACCAGGGTGTCTTCCGCTTCAATATTGTGCAGCGCGGTTTTCTTCATGGCCTGAACAGCTGACACTTCGCCGCATAGCCAAAGCAAGAGATCGACGGTGTGAACCGCCTGATTGATCAACGCGCCGCCGCCATCCAGCCGCAGCGTTCCTCTCCAGCGCGAATCCCCATAGTAATTCGCCGGCCGAAACCATTTCACGCGCGCATCTGCCAGAATTAATTTCCCCAACACGCCCGCGTCAGCCCACTCTTTTGCGCGAATCAGATCCGTCTTGAAGCGGTCTTGAAAAAAAACACCCAACTTAACGCCGGCTTCCTCTGCCGCGGCAATCAGCGCATCCGCCTGTGCGGTGCTGATGTCCAACGGCTTTTCCGTCAGCACATGCAATCCGTGCCGTGCAGCCGCAATGCCCTGCTCTGCGTGCAAACCGGACGGACTGCCAATAGCCACGAAATCCATCGGACGATGGCCGAGGAATTTTTCAAAATCGCAATACGGCGAGGCGCCGTACTGCGCACTCATCCGCGCCACTTTCTCGCGATTCGTTCCATACACCGCGACAATTTCCAAGCCCGGAATTTCCCGAGCCGCACGCGTGTGCGTCTCCGAAATGTTTCCGCCGCCGATCAATCCAACACGCATCGTCACCTAGTTTTTCCCGCCGCAAGCATACGATGGCCTAGCTTACACAGCAACGCGCGACGCCTTGCCGCGCGCCAGGTAAAACCGACGGAACTGAGATAAGCATGTAGGCTCCGCGGCGTAGCGCTTTTTCGGATGGGGTTCGACTCCCCCCGCCTTCACCATATTAAAGTCGCTGTAATCAAAAGTTACAGCGTTGCGGGTGTATCTGCGTTCCAGATGAGTTCCACAGGCGTTCTGGTACGGGAGGCAGGGGAAACGGTGCAGCCTCCACTTTGCGCTTGCCAACGCCGCTCGCCTGTTTCTCCAAAGGTGGCCTTCAACACGTCCGCTAAGATGGCTGTAGAAGTCATCTCAACGCGACGCAGACGGCGGCAAAGAGTTGCTCGTCATAGGTTACGAAATTCAAGAGACCGCCATCCGCGATGAAGCATTCAGGTTGAATTGACTCCAGCTGCAACCAGAACAAGTCTGCGAGATCTTTCATCTCAGGGCTATGCAAACTGAAACCGCCGAAATTGACGAGGGCCGCGACTCAGCCAGCTTGCATCGAGGTCTCAAACACATTGCCTTGAAACAGATTTCCCAAGTCTCGCGGAGACTCGAATAAATACCATTCATCGTAGAGGTCGTGCGGCAGCTTCTCGACCGATTCAATCTTGCGCCTCCGCGACTCTCCCACCCAGCAATTACTTCGTCTTCATTTGGAACAAGCGAGCCACTGTCAGAGGACGTGACGGCAAGATACCTGGCGAGAACGATCTGAGGACAAGACATTAGAAGATAATCCAGATCGTGGTCGGCGCTGGTCAGCCAAAAGTAACGGCCTCGCGAGCCAGTTTCCATTGTGGGTTGATCCGTTCCGTAAATGTGAGACTGCAGAACTAAAGATAGCTAGGGCATGGTACGCGCAAAGGGGGTTGTCGAAAGTTACTTATCAAGCCCCCGCAAACGGATTTATCAGGCAACTCCCTCTAAGGGGAAACCGGGACAGACGGAACGTTTTCACTCAGGGGAATGA
>WNFT01010425.1_pt1 | contig 14880 bp, 10 predicted proteins | sample 5400191 | NCBI WGS metagenome assembly WNFT01 (sample SAMN13153359, study PRJNA577476) | soil metagenome | isolation source: 80 cm saprolite under Madrone tree | place: USA:California | collected 2016-06-14 | reverse complement strand
CATTGATAATACAGTAGTTACTTCGAGATGAAGTTCCAGGAAATAGATTCTCATGGCCTCGCTGTACTACAACCCTCGTACCCCGTCACGTGGCTCTGGTGACCCATTGAGGCTCGCAATACAGGTGCGTAGTCTCTGAGGAACGGGTTGGGGGCCGCGCGGGGACAGCGGCTCCGCAAGGGGTCGTGTGCGAGCTTCCCAACCCGCCAATTCTGTCGCCAGCTTGCATTCCCTTCTCTCTTCAAAAAATGAGCTGTCAGCCGCATAGGTTTTGCCGCTCCGTGTCTTTGCATCGGACGGCAACTGCCTTGCATCCCAAACGGGCGGGATGCGAAGTTCACCCGGCAAAGTGTTGGCGGATGATAGAGTTCCAAAATCTGAACGAGCCCGTGGATGAAAGGATTGCACGACAGATGAAGGCGATAGTCAACAAAAGATCGAAAAGTTTGGGGTCGGTGATCGTGCTGCTGGTGGTGCAGACGCTGGCTTCCTGCATGGCGCGGGCCGGCGAACCGGGACCTCGACAATTAGAGAATGTGACAAAGCAAGCCTTCGATCACTACGTGGCGCTCACGCAAGCGCGAAACGATGAGGAGCTGAAACGCGGTACGAATCTCTTGTGGGTGGACGGATTATCCGAAGGCCCGCGCGCGGAGGCTTACGCTGCGCTGAAGAGCGGCGAAGTGAAGATGCAGAAGCTGGAGACTCTGGACAATCAAAAAAGTATTCCTTGTCCTGGAGGGATGATTCACCACTGGACCGGTTTGGTTTTCATTCCAGGAGCGAAGCTGGACGAAGTGCTCAGCGTGCTGGAGGACTATGACAAGCACTCGGTGTATTTTACTCCGGATGTGGAACGCTCCAAGATCGAGTCAAGGAGTGGCGATCATTTCCAGGTTCACCTGCGGTTTCGCCGGCACAAAGTGATCACCGTGGTGCTGAACACCGAGCATGCGGTGGACTACTTCCATGATGCGCCTGGGAAGGCACACAGCCGGAGCTCAGCCGTGCGCATCGCGGAAGTAGAAAACGCCGGCAAGAGCGATGAACGCGAGAAAACGCCGGAGGACGATGGCGGATTTCTATGGCGGATGGAGACCTGGTGGCGGATGCAGGAGGGCAATGGCGGCGTTTACGTGCAGAGCGAAGTGGCTTCGTTGACGCGGGACATTCCCAAGGGACTCGGCTGGTTGATCAAACCTTTCATCACGAGCATCCCGAGGGAAACGCTGAAGTTCACGCTGGAGGCGGCCAGAAAGGCCGTGGAAGGTCACGCCGCCAAGGCTAAAAAAGGATCGAAGAACTAGAGGATTCATCCTGCGAAACGCGAGCGGAGTGCTTCTTAGCACTGACTTCCTTAAGTAGGTCCCAAACCATCGCCGCGTTCCGCTCCCAAGTCCATTCGAGCACCGTTTTCGCAGCGGCATCCCCTACACGGCCTCGCAATTCCTTCTGATCGAAAAGCATTCGAATGAGTTTCGCGAGTGTCTCTGCATCGCGTGGGTCTTGCAACACGAATCCATCGGTGCCGTCATGAAGCAGAGAGGAGACTCCCGCAAAGCGGGACGTAACCACCGGCAGGCCGCAGGCCATCGCTTCGGCCACCGGCATCCCAAAGGAATCCTCGCGGCTGGGACTGACATAGACATCCGCAGCCGCGTAAGCATCGAGAATATCGGTGCATGCGGTCTCCCAATGAGATCGATCGAGAACGCCCAGCCGGGAGGCCAGCGGGCGCCAGGCGGAGACGTCGTCATTGCCGACAACGAGAACCTTCAGTGGGGCGTCCGCCAGTTTCGGCAGAGCTTCGAGAATCGTGGAAAGACCCTTATTATCCCAGTCATTGCCGATGAGGAGCAGTACAAAATCGCCCTCTCGAAAATTATGGCGCAGGCGCGCGTCTGAACGACGCGAGAGACGGATTGCAGAAGAGAATTGTACAGGGTCCACGGCATTGGGAATGACGCGTACATCCTGTCGGTGGAAATAGCCGGCGAGCAGCCCGGCGGTGCGTTGAGAAACAGCCGCGAGAGAAACTTTCGGATTCGTGTAAATGCGGCGTTCCAAGGCAGTGAGAAGGGCGTAGTAAGCGCGGCGATGGATACGATTCAATAATCCTAACTTAACCGGGGACCGCGCAGATTTTTCTTGCGAAAGCTCACGAAGCCGATGGAAAAGGGCGTGAACGAGGACCACATTGGCGTCCGGAGAATTAATCCCGGGGGACAAAACGAGGTCGAATGAAGTACCGCGGAAAAACGTGTGCGCCCAACGCCACAAGCAATTGAGATAGAACCAGCAAAAAAATTGCAGCAAATGCGGTCCCGGGACAGAGGGAACTTTGTGCCAGAAGATGCCTCCGGTTCCAGGAGGGAGAACACCGCCGGAATGATTGACGGAGAGATCCTCGACACGATTCGCGTAGAGATGAATTTCGCAGCGGTACGTGCGCGCAAGACGTTCCAGCAATTCGGCAAGAGCTCGCTCCGTCCCATGACGGCGGTCCACGAACGGTGAGACAACGGCCAGGCGCAAGTCAGCGCATCCGTGGAGCATACGCGGCGGAGTTTTGTGCCGCTGCGGGAATTTGAGACGCGGGGGCATATTGCGCGGAGGGCGCGAGGGTGGGCAAACGGAACAGGACTCCGAGAAGCAGCCACAGATACGCGTTCAACACAAAATCCTGGTAGGGTTGCATTCCAGCGAAGGTCATGGGGAACAGGAGAAGGCCTGCGTACCAGAAGATCATAAATGCCAGCGGAAACAGCGGCGAACCTCTTAGTTTCTTTATGACTCGCCACGTCGAGACCACGATCGCAAAGCTCATGACGAACCAAAGTATGAGGCCGCCAATCCCCAGTTCAACAATTAGCGTGCCAAAGCCGCTTTCCACTCCTACACCAAGCGGCTTGGCATGAAAGATACGCGCGACATATTGGGTGCCGAGGGAAGCTGTGCCGATGCCGTAGCCGTAGGGCCACCGCTCGTAACTGAAAGCGCCGAGGAAATTCCGAATCGGGTAATCCCAGGTGCGGTACTGGAGTTCGCTGGCGCTGCTGCCGGGCGAGAGGGTTTCTGTGTAGACCGCCACTCGGGACAGGAGCGCCTCCGGGTACGTGGCGAGGAGGATTACGACAGCAAGCCCCACACCGAGAGCGGCGCGTTGCACGTTCCGCAAGACACGCATCACTTCTCGCTGACGCCAGGGCGCGCCCCATACGAAGGCAACGACGCCAACAAGCGCCGACCCGGCGCTCCAAAGAAAAATTCCGCGGGAAGCACAGAGCACAATGGCCGCTGCCGTGACCCCGAACACCAGGAACGATAACGCCCGGCCTCGCTTGTGGCGGAGCAGCAGATACGCGCTGAAACCAAACACCAGCAGCCAGATGACCAGAAGAAAATTGACGAAGCGCCCGGTGCTGACAAACACGGAAGTGGGCCGGTAAGCGATTACCCCGGAAATGGGCGCCGCTCGATACAGCGTGCTCAATTCGCGAAGTTCTTCGGCGGGAACCGCGGGGTTGAGAAAAGTATGGCCGAGGACGGATTGCACAATCCCAAGCGAGACGATGACCAGAGCAAGAACCATGTTGACAAAAAAGAAGCGGCGCAGTTCGGCCTCGGAGTTCAGCAAGGCATAGCCCACGAAGAGCAATGGGATGTAGTAGAAATAAATCTTCAACCCGAGAAGTCCGTAGATGAAGGTTGGGGATGCGGGATTGAAAACCTGCAGGACCCCAAACCACACGAAAAGCAGCAGCGGAACAAGGAAGGGAGGCCGGAAAGTGGTCACCTCCTTCCGGCGGTACGCGACGAAAAACGAAAGATAGACCACCGCGGCCAGAACGTCCTTGGCGAAGTAGATGGCCATGTTGTTGCCGAGGAATTTCCGGACCAAATCCTCGAATAAGAGCCAAGCCAGGAAAAAATAGAGGCCATTCCGCCAGTCGCTGAGCATGGTGACAACGAAGGCACAGCCCACAAAGGCCAGTGTGACGTAGGCAAGTCCATTCATGTCATCGGCGATGACGTAACCCGCAGCTTTGTAGGCGACGATTGCAACGAAGACCAGAAAGCCGAAGGCAGGAAGCGGATTGCGGCGGAAATCCGCTGGTAGGCCGAGCGACGAAGCTCTCACGACGGCATCACCGGGATCAAAATAGAGGACTTCTTGCTCAAGGTGTTCTCACGGAGTTTGAGGTCCAGTTGCCGCGGCTTCCGCGGAAGCGGGAGTCGCTAAAATGTGACTGGTCATCTCGGAACGCTCGATCCATTGAATTCGATAGCCCCAACTCGTGAGCAGGTCCGGAACGCGATGAGCAGCCAGGTTTCCGTCAAAGTGGTGAAGCTCGATCAATAATTTCGGCCGGTGCCGGTCAATCGTTTTCTCGGCTCCGATGAGTACGTCGTACTCCGCTCCTTCTACGTCCATCTTCAGAATGTCCGGCCGGAGGCCCGCCGAGTCGCAAAAGGTATCCAGCGCAATTGCCGGGACCCGAAACTGTCTCGTTCCTCCGCTTTGATAGACGGAGGCGTCACCCGAGTGAGGCAAGCCATCCGGGACGGTGAGTATGACCTCCTCGTTGCGTGAAAAAACAGCTTGGGAAAAAGTCTGGACGTACGTCAGCCCGTTGAGCTGAATGTTTTTCTTCAACAGCTCGAAGTTTACAGGCAGCGGCTCAAAAGCGGCTACGCGTCCGTTTGGGCCTACGCACTTTGCGAAGAGCAAAGTGTAGTAGCCGATGTGGGCACCGATGTCGATCACGGTCATGCCTCGTTTCACTGTTGCCGTGACCGCGCGAAGCACCTCCGGTTCCCAAGTACCGTAGACAAAACTTCGAAATCGGTTCCAATCAATCGACATCCGGAAACCCTCGAGCGCGCCCTGGCAGACATACACTTGCGATTCCCCGGGAGGCACGCGATTGAGAAGATTGTGGGCAAGCGTCGCGACGCGCGAAGGTTTGTCCGGCCGGCCGATGATGGCCCGACGCCACGAAATGGGCACCCATCCCAGCAGGCGCGGTATTATGTTCTCAAGCACGATTGCCAATCGTAGCACAGACAGAGATGGTGGAATTTCGGTCAACCTCAGGCCACAGATGCCCTGGTGGGCTCGACCAGCGGTATCCATCGGGCTTTCTAAAAAAGCTTACGAACTCTAAGGTAGACGCTAGCGTGGGATTCAAGCATCCGTTCGCGGCTGCAAAAATCGAGAGCACGCTCGCGGGCACGCTGGCCCAAACGCACGGCCAGCGGCGGATCGTCCAGAAGACGGGTGAGCGCAGCGGCGAGTGCGGCCGCGTCCCCGTTACGGAAAGTGAAACCAGCGTCGTCCAGGACCTCAACGAAGGCACCGAGATCAGAGGCCACAACAGGCAGGCCGCGCAACATGTTTTCTGCGACGACTAGGCCGAAAACTTCTCCGCCTAGCGACGGAACCACGATGACGGAAGATTCCGCGAGCGCGGCATGGAGCTGCGCACCGTAGAGACGTCCGGCGAAGCGGACCTGCGCATCCAGTTGCGCTTCGCGGGCGAAATTCTCCAACGAACCGCGTTCAGGGCCATCGCCGATGATCAGAAGTTCGAACGCTTGTCCTTGCTGGCGCAAGATGCGCGCCGCTTCGAACAAGAGCCGCACACCTTTCGTGGTAACGAGCCGGCCTTGAAACGCAAGAATCGGTGGAACACCGCGCGGCTCCGCGCGTGGCGCTACATCGGTGGCTTCGAGCCCGTGGGGGATCGCAGTCGATTGCGGGAGATGCAGTTCGCCGCCCAGCCACTCCGTTGGCGTGATGTTAGCCGCGACGTGGGCGCAAAGAAATCGCCTGACGAACGTGAGCAGCCAAAGCTTGCCGGAGGCGAGCCAGCCCAGTTCCGAATTGCATCGCAAGCATTCCACGTGGCGGCCTGCCATGAAGTGGCCTGGGCATGGCGCACCCGCGGGCTCGATCAGAAGTTGACCGTTGGGACAAATCGTTTGAAAGCCGTGATGCTCGACGACCACCGGTTTGCGCGCGAGCAGGCCCAGGAACAGGGGTGCGAGAGCGGGACCGGCGACGTGCACGACGTCACTTGAGCGAACGAGCTGCCAGAGTTGAACGAAACTCGGCGTGCGAACGGTGCGGAACGCATTTGCGCGGTCGTCGTAATTTGCTAAGGGAGTCTGCGTGACGAGGGTGGTTTCGAATTGAGGTGCACCGCTTGAATCGCGGAGCTCGGCCAGCCCGCGAGCAAGGGAAAGTACGATGGTTTCGACGCCGCCAACGCTGGGCGCAAAGAAATGGCTGTAGATGAGGAGTTTCAACCCAATAGCCCCCCCCCTCGCGGAAAAACTGGAGCTATTTGCAGATACCAAGCCATTCCGATGAAAGAGTCAAAGGTCGCGCCAATCGTACGTGCGTTCATATTTGTCCGCCAGTATAGCGGTTTTGGCAAAGCCATTGACGTGCTAAGCTGGCCGCAATGACACGCACGTTTTCACCTGCATTCGTCTCTCCGGCGAGCACCTCAACCCGGTTCGCTCTCGATGACTGAACGGTGTGTGGCGCTGCTAGGACAGCGAGATATGCCACGAACGAAATACCTGGGTCCTTTTGCAGTACACGGCACTGGCCTGGTCGCGGCACGGATTTTCGTTACGGGTTCCGGGAATCATCAAAACTCTCAAGAAAAATGGCGCGCGATGTGCCGTAGTCTTTCATGATGCCGAAGGCTATTATGGCAATCGGCTCATCGACCGCATCCGCCGCGCTACCCAGCTCCATACCATGCGAGAAGCTTTGCGGCTGGCGGACCTCAGCATTCTCACGATCCCGGCGGAAAAAGTTCCATGGATTGGCCGCGATTCGCGCAACGTAGTGTTCATCCCCGTCGGGGCGAACCTGCCTTCGCCGGAAAAAGCATGGTCGCAAGAAAGAGATCGCGAGAGGAATCTGCCGACGGTTGCGGTCTTCTCTCCCTCCGGGAATCGCGCCGGAGCGGAAGAGGTGGAGTCCATTGCCCGGACGGTGCGTTACGCCGCGGAGCGGATGGGAGCGTTGCGGCTCCTTGTTATCGGGCGAAACTCGGAGATTGCAGGGAGTCAATTGAGCGAGAGACTGATGGCGACGTCAGTGCAGGTGACCATCCACGGTCTGCTCCCGGCCGAGGAGGTCGTGCAGAAATTAGGCGCTAGCGATGTGCTGCTTTTCACAAAAGGGCCGATATCAAGCCGCCGGGGCAGTGCGATTGCAGGCATCGCGTGCGGATTGCCGGTAATCGCGAGCGAGGGCTGGGAAACGGGAGCACCGATCACGAAAGCCGGCGTCGTGCTTATACCCGAGAACGCCAAGAATGAGTTCGGGCCAGCGCTGCTTCGCGTCCTCACCGATAGCTCGTACCGCGCGAAGCTGAGCGAGCGGAGCAGGCGGGCGCAGGAGATCTATTTTTCATGGAGTGCAATCGCTGCGCGGTATTCGAAAGAGCTGCGCACCCGTGAGGCCGGGAGTTGACCTGCCTTTTTCGGACCATCGGCATGCGGAGTCTATCGAACGCAAGGAGCTGCCCCGGTGTGGGGTATAACCCGTTTCGCAGCAAGTACGGCTGTGCTAAACTCGGGGAGTTCTGATGAAAGTGCAACCGCGAAGCGGTTGACAGGGGTTTGCGGTTCACCGTAAGTCTCCGCACTGGTGCTGTTTTTCTTGGCGACTGTAAATCGGTCCGCGTGATAATCGGCCACGAAAGGGCTGTTTTTCTTCGAAACCGCTGCAGGTCGCAAAATTTCATCCATGGATGACCCCGCGTGGCGGGGTCACGCAAGACAAAAGAGGATCCGTTATGTCCGGGCATTCAAAATGGGCCACGATTAAACATAAGAAGGGGGCCACCGACGCGAAGCGGGGCCGCGTTTTCACGCGAATCATTCGCGAAATCAGCATTGCCGCGCGCATCGGCGGCGGCGAACCGAACTCCAACCCTCGGCTGCGAACGGCCATATTGGCGGCTAAGGCTGCAAACATGCCGGGCGAAAATGTCGAGCGCGCGATTCTGCGCGGCACGGGGCAACTGGAAGGTGAGCAGTATGAGGAATCCACCTTCGAAGGCTATGGCCCGGGCGGAGTGGGCATGCTGATACAGGTCGTGACCACTAATCGTAACAGAGTGGTCGGAGAATTCCGCCACTTGATGAGCAAGAACGGCGGCAACTTGGCCGAAGCCGGTGCGGTGGGCTGGATGTTCAGCCGCAAAGGCGAGATTTCCGTTCCGAAAGAAGCGGCGAGCGAAGACAAGATGCTCGACATCGTCCTGGATGCGGGCGCGGAAGATATGAAGGACGACGGCTCGGCGTGGTACATCGTGACGCCGCCGGAAGCGCTGGAAAAGGTAAAGGAAGCGTTGTCCAAAGCAGGCATTACTCCGGAATCGGCGGAGATCGCCATGGTGCCGCAGAACTACATCAAGTTGACGGGCGCCCAGGCCACCCAGATGGTCCGGCTGGTCGAAGCTCTTGAAGAGCACGACGACGTGCAGCACGTTTACGCAAACTTCGATATTGACGAATCGGAAATTCAGGCGGCCGTGGGAGCGAACTGATTTACGTTGGCGGATTTTTCACGGCCAGTCCGCGCCACGGGCTGGCCGTTTTTCTTGACGCGCACTGCTTTCACTCCTACCTACAGTACAAAGCGCTGGCAGGGATGCGCGGAAGGCCTTAGACTTGGTGCGATGAGCAGCGTATCTCCAGCAGGCCGAACGAATGAAAAGATCGTTCGAATGCGCGTACTCGGCGTTGACCCGGCCGCGGCGGGACCGACGGGCTACGGCATCGTCGAGAGCGACGGGCGCAACTGCCGGATGCTTCATTTTGGTGCATTGACAGTCGGCGCAAAACGACGCAAGGAGTGCGCGGGCGCCACGCTTCAAGACGTGCATGCGCTGCTCTGCCGGCTGATCGAAGAGTTTGCGCCGGATGCCATGGCGGTCGAGAGCGTCTTCACGGCGCTTAACATGCGCACAGCGTTGCGGCTGGCAGAGGTGCGCGGCGTAGTGCTGCTGGCGGCCGCCCAGCATAACCTGGAAGTGCATAGTTACGCGCCACGCGAAGTGAAGGCCTCCGTGGCAGGCCACGGCCATGCGGACAAGCGGCAAATGCAAATGATGGTGAGGGCACTGCTCTCCATGACGGAGACTCCCGAGCCCGCGGATGCGGCGGATGCGCTCGCTGTGGCGTTGTGCCACTTGCAGGCGGAGCAAGTACGGATGCGGTTTGGTTTGCCGGACGCAGCTGCGGTGGTGCGGCCGCGTGCTTTGGTCGCAGCGGCAGGCGCAACCGGGAGAACCACGGCCATTCGAACGGGCGGCGCAACTCGAAATAAGCTGCCGCGCATCCTATCGACGCAATGAAAATTTCTCTTCTGCGAATCGGATTGTTGCTTGGACTGGCAGGCGTGTCGGCCTGCACGGCCTACTCCGCGCCCGTTCCCGGAAGCGCAAAGCTGACCTTTCGCCGCGTCTTCAAATCCAGCTCTCCGGAATTCGTCCAGATCACCGTGCAGCAGGATTCGGATACCGCCACGTATGAAATCCGCCAGCTCGACGAAGATGCGGGCGCTTCGGCGTTCCAGGTGGGCGCGGCATTGCGCGCCAAGATGTTCGATCTTTCAGCGCAGTTGAAACATTTTCAGGGTCAGGATTTGGATGTGCACCGGAAAATCGCTTATCTTGGCGAGAAGACTTTCCGCTGGGAATCCGGCGCCGAAGTCCACGAAACAAAATTCAACTACACGCTGAATTCGGCCGCCGCCCAACTTCTGCAAATTTTCGAGGGGCTTGCGCGGCAGCAGGAACACGTGGACTTGATCTTGCGCCGTATGCGGTACGACCGGCTGGGAATCAATGACGCCCTGCTGCAATTCGAATCCGACCTCAATCGCAGCCTGCTGCCGGAACCTCAGCGCGTCCTTCCGATGCTGGATCAGATTGCCGCGGATTCTAAATTTGTGGACATCGCGCGCCAGCGGGCCCGATCCCTCGCCGAACGCATCCGCCATCAGGGCTAGCCCGAAGCTTGATTCGTCCGGGCGCGCGGAAATTCCGGCCGCAACACTTTGTGAAAGCCGGGTGGCGGTGAGAATCCCGCCTCGGGGGAAATGAAAGATGTACAGGTTTGGCCAAAGCGACAAGAATTCATCCGGTTGTTTTTGCCGTTACGCTCTCTTCCTGGCAATCCTTCTAGTACTTGGTTCTGGATCGGTCTGCATTGGTCAGAAACCTCAAAAATTGGAGAAAAACTATCGCGAGTGGCTGGAGCGGGATGTCGTCTACCTGATTAACAAAGAGGAGCGCGATGCCTTCCGCCGGCTGGCCACCAACGAGGCTCGCGACAAATTCATCGAGGATTTCTGGGAAATCCGGAATCCCAATCCCGGGTCCCCCACAAACTCCTACAGGGACGAGATCTACCAGCGAATCGCATTCGCCGATGCTCGTTTCAGCATCGGCTCCGGCATGGAAGGCTGGCGCACGGACCGCGGGCGCACTTACATCACCTTGGGTCCGCCTCAACAAAAGCAAGTATTCCGGAATTCCGGAAATCTCTATCCGATCGAGATCTGGTTCTATGGCGGCGCGAATCCGGCTCTTCCCCCGTTTTTTTACGTAATGTTTTACCAGCGGGAAGGCAGCGGCGACTATCGCTTTTACAGTCCTTATACCGACGGACCCGATAAGCTGGCGACGGGAGTAGAAGCCATCAATTCGCGTGCCGCAGCGTTAAGGATGATCCGAGATTCCGCCGGGCCCGAAGTCGCCCGTATTTCGCTCACCTTGCTGCCTGACGAACCTGTCGATGAAACCACAGGTATTACCAGCCTCGAATCCGACATCCTGCTCAACAGCATCAAGAATCTGCCAAATATGCCCGCGAACCGGGAGGACATTAACCGCCGAAGGGCCCTGCGGGAATCGGTAACGTCGCGGATTATCATGGAGGGCCGGAATCTTGCCATTATTACCTTCCCCGCGCGCGACTCCCGTGGATTGACACGGCTCGACTATGCCGTCAGATTGCAGAACCCAAGCGATCTCAGCATGACGCAGGAAAGTGATGGTGGTTACCGGTACACCGTGGAGGTCCGTATTCGGGTGTTCGCTCCGGACAATAAACTCATCTTCACGCAACAGAAGACGGTCTCTGAATCCATCAGCAAGAAACATCTGGATTCGATCAAAGAGAAAGTTTTCGGCTATGAAGGCATGTTGCCGCTTCCACCGGGAAAATATCGTCTCGATTTTCAGCTCACGGATTGGTCCAAGAAAACTGCGTTTCACACGGCGCGCGAGGTGATCATTCCCGCCCCAGCGAAAAAGGGACTGATTGTGCCAGGCGTACTGCCGTTTATTTCCGCGGAAAACGCGGATCCTGGTCTCGCCGATCTGCTGCCCTTCTGTTTAGGTGGAGTCCAGTTCACTCCGTCATCCAATGGCACTCCAACTCTGGCGCCGGATACTAACCTCCAGGTTGTTTATCAGATCTGGGCCCCGCCGCAAGACCCGCGAACCCGCCTGGGCAAAAAATTGGAAGTGCAGTACGACTTTGGAATGCCGGCATCTCCTGGCAGCACCAGCAAAGTCAAAGATGAAATCGGCATGGAGCAATTCGATGCGACGGGTTCTCTGGTGACAGGCAAGAAACTGTCGCTGGAGAAGCAATCCATGGGGAACTACATCCTTAACGTTTCCGTCAGTGACCCAGCGACAAAGCAGGACGGTTTCGCAACGATGAATTTCAAAATTCTAGACACCTCCTCGCTGCCCGCGGTCTGGGATTTAGTCGAGCCAGGCATCGCCCAGGACGCCGAGAAGGGTATCCTCGATCAGCAAAGGGGGCTCTCCCATCTGGCGTTGGGACAGGTGGAGGAGGCCCGCGTGTGGTTCCGGCGCGCCTTGCAACTCGATCATTCTGATGATGTCGCCCGTGCGCGGCTGGTGGACGCCTACTTCTCGCGAAAAGATTACGCCGCTGTGGTCAGCCTCTTCTCTGACGCCGGTGTCACGGAAAAGACCGATTCCGAGACGCTCCTCCGGATCGCTACAAGCTTTGAGAAACAGGGGAACACGCAGCAAGCCATCTCCGTGCTCGAAGCCGCCTTGCATTCACGCCCCGAAGAGGGCCCGTTGTATCTTGCCCTAGCCCAGTACTACGACTCTCTCGGCAATTCCCAAAAGGCTGCGGAGTTGACGTCGAGGGGAAAGTCCTTGCTTAGCCCAGACGGACCGAAGCATCAGTGATAAGCAATTCCAGTTTCATTTGATACCTTTGTCCCCAAACAAAAATCCATATTTCTACATACTTATTTAGGAATCCGGAAGTAACCGTGTCTCCTCTGCTCCTCTCGCGATCCTTCGGTTTCCTAAAGTTCTCATTTCCAACAACTTGAGCGTGTCTAAGTTTTGTTAAGCTTTTGGCAGATTTTATGCTGGGTTTGTGAGAATATCTGCCTGATTTGAGGCCGTGGTGGGGTCCCGGTTTCCGTCTGATTTCCTTTGGCAGGCCACATTCAACCTCTCTTGGGGGTAGGAAAAGGAGTTCGATTTCTATGAAAAATCGTTCACTTGCGTTGACTATGGTGGGAGCTCTGCTGTTGTTCGCGTTCCCGGCCCTCGCCCAGGACCTGGGTTCGACAAGAGGCAATTTGAGTGGTTTGGTCTACGACACTTCGAAGGGTCTAGTTCCAGGAGCTGAAGTCACAATCACAGGGCCGATCGGCAACCAGGTCCAGACGACTACGGAACAAGGCAGCTTTCTCTTCTCCGGTTTGATCCCGGGCATTTATTCCATCCGCGTGCAGAAGGCGGGTTTCAGGGTCGCGAGTATCAAAAGCGCCGAAGTGCTCATCAACAAGACCACCGGCGTCGAAGTGATCCTGGAAACCGGGCAAGTGTCGGAAGTGGTGGAAGTTAGCGCGGCGTCCGTCACCGTGGACACCTCCACCTCTGCAGTTACGGCGAATATCGCGGATACATTTTTTGAGAACATTCCCGTGCAGCGCGGGGTCGCTAGCCTGTTCTACCTGAGTCCGGGCGCGGTGGATGGCATCCAGACGGGCAGTAACAACCCCTCAATCTCAGGTTCGAGCGGCCTAGAGAATTCTTATGTCGCGGACGGAGTTTCTATTAATGATCCGGCTTTCGGAGGCCTCGGCGTCTGGGCGCGGTCGTATGGCGCCTTGGGCTCCGGCATCAATCAGTCCTTTGTCAAGGAAGTGCAGATTAAGACGGGGGGATTTGAACCGCAATACGGCCACGCCAGCGGCGGCATCGTCCAAATCGTAACCAAGTCGGGCGGCACCAAAACCCATGGGCAGATTGGCGGCTACTTTCATCCCTTGGCGATGCAGACCACACCTCTTAACGCGGATGACCCGCAATTTGGCACCGTCAACAAATTTGGACGTTTTCTCGGTACTACCACCTACGAAGGAGACGCTGAAATTGGCGGCTATGTTCCCCTCGGAAAGCTAAAGAACCATCTCTTTTACTTCGGGAATTTCAATCCCAGCTTCAATCACCAATATATGGTTCCCGCTGTAGGCTCGGGGCTGTTCACTCTTTACAACGGACAGGTCGATCGAGAAAAGACTTCCTACGACTACGCCGGAAAATTGACATTCAAAATCAATGATCGTCACAACATTGAGTCCTCAGTTTTCGGTGATCCCTCTCACACCAACAATGTTCCATGGGCCACGCTCAACGCGTCGGACAATACGGTGAACTCCAAATGGGACTATGGCACGCGAAATTGGGCGGTGCGCTATGACGGCGCTCTAACCAATACCTGGCTGATTGATGGCGCGTTTACTTGGTCGTGGAATCATTTTTCTGAAAAGCCGCTCGCGGATGTAACCCAGATCGTGGACGAATCAGGTCTTTTCCAATCAAGCACATTCAACGCTCAAGGTTTTGGCTTCCTCGAACCCTACGACTCCAACACCAGGAGCCTTTCCTTTGACACCTCAAAGACCTACCGCTTCCTCGGGCAGCACACCTTGAGCGCCGGTTACACGTGGCAATTCCCCATCTACAATGACACCACTTCGTTCTCCGGAGGGAAGTTTGCCATTCCTGATAAGAATGCTTCCGGAGGCGATCCTGGCTATCAAAGTAATCCGTTGGTCACAGGGAAGATGACCGATGCCTCGCTCGTACTTGAGCCGATTTCTGCCGTGACCAATAGCGCGGGCTGTACGCTCTGCCCTTATATGACTGACACCGTCAGCGGAGGGAGTCCAGTGCAGGTCTTACTGGCCCAGTCGCGTGGGCGCTTTGATGGCGGTGTAACCAGGAGCAGCGGAAAGTACCACGCCGCTTATGTAAACGATTCCTGGGCATTCGGCAAGCACCTCACCGCCAACCTTGGGCTGCGTTGGGAAGAACAACGCTTGGTTGGCAACCAGCTCTCGAAGGTCTTCAATGACATGTGGTCTCCGCGTCTCGGAGTTGTTCTCGATCCCAAAGGTGACCGGAAAACCAAGTTCTACGCTAACTATGGCCGCTATGCCTTCGTCTTGCCGCTAGACGCGGCTGTCCGCGCGCTGAGCGCCGAGGATGACATCCTAGGCGCGTATTGGCAGCCCGCCTCGACTCCCTGTCCGGCGGGCCCTCTTGCGGGGAAGCTCTGCCTCAAGACGGATTCGAGCGGGAATCCGGACTACGGCAACATGTTCCAGCCTGGTTCGTCCACGCTTCTCAATCTGGCCTCCGGAGGCATCGGCAACGCCGTGAACGTGGGTCTCAGCGGTGGTGAGCCGTTCCAGCCTGGCATTCGCATGGAATATACCGACGAATGGGTCGCCGGATTCCAGCACGAATTCGGCAACGGGATCATCTTGGG
>WNFT01004824.1_pt1 | contig 14882 bp, 18 predicted proteins | sample 5400191 | NCBI WGS metagenome assembly WNFT01 (sample SAMN13153359, study PRJNA577476) | soil metagenome | isolation source: 80 cm saprolite under Madrone tree | place: USA:California | collected 2016-06-14 | reverse complement strand
CTGTATACTTTGCCACTTCGGCAAAATCCGCGATGCCGTCTTCGAGCGCGAACCGCGGCGTCGGATGAGGAAGAAGTCGAACTCTTTCTTCGGCGATTCCGTAAAACCGTTGTATCTCCTCTTTTCCGGCTTTTGTACCGGTAGTGACAAACGCAGCACGTTTTATCACTTGAGAATAAAATTTTTCTCGCATCTGCCATATGTCGCCCGAACCGACCTCTGGAAAGAAAGGTTGGAGGCGGTGTTGCAGATCCCAGACAACCATAAGGAATGGAACATCCAGAATAGCCAGCTCAGGGCTAACATTGATAAAGAATTCAACCCCTTCACTCACCAACTTTTCGCGGATTGACTTACTACCCCATCGGTAACCACCTTTTCTAGCAGGCGAAGCTTTAATAGCCTTGCGGACATTTGACCAAATACGCCTAGTCAAGGACATCCTCTCCACTGCATGTCTCGTCGGACCAGCCGATTCGTCGTCATCCGATTCGTCGAAGACTACAAACTCATGTCCTGAAATAGGCGCGAGTTCGCGAATGCGATCAAAGATTTCATGTTCGTAAGTGTAGCCTCCACCGATGTTTTCGGGGGCGATTGGATTTAATAGGCCAACTTTCATGAAGAGTGTTAATCAGGGCCTTAGGCAGGAGTCTAGGTAATCCGAAATACGATGGATTTCGCCTATTGTTGCTCTCTCAAAACCGTCTCCACCGCATCGACCACGCGGCGCTGCTGCGAGTCGGTGATAGCTAAACCGCTTGGCAGATAAAAACCTCGCCGCGCCAGGCGCTCGACTACAGGACAACGAACTCCTTTGAATAATCCCATTCGACGGAAAACGGGTTGTTCGTGGATTGGCCAAAAGAATGGTCGTGTTCCTACTTGACGCTGCGCCAATTTTTCCATCGCAACTTGTGCATCAAAAGGAAGCTTATCATCAAGCACAACTCCATACACCCAATAAATGTTTTTCGCATAATCTGTCGCTTCTAACGGCAGCTGCAATTCTGTAACGCCCTTGAGGAGCTCGTTGTAGCGGCTGCCCATTTCGCGTTTCCGATGAACAAATTCGGCGAGGCGCTCCAACTGCGCTACGCCAAGAGCCGCCTGAAGGTTGGACATCCTGAAATTCCAGCCGAGTTCCTCGTGCACGAACCGTTTTTCCTGGAAGCAAAGGTTTCGCAAAGAACGAGAGCGCTCTGCCAGAGCTAACTCATCCGTCAGGACCATGCCACCCTCGCCGGTCGTCACATGCTTATTCGGATAAAAGCTTAATGTGCTGATGTCGCCAAAGCTACCGCACGGCCGTCCCTTATAGGTTTGCCCGATGAGCTCTGCGGCATCTTCGATCACTTTCACGCCATGCTTAGCGGCAAGCGTGAGAACCGGATCCATATCCGTTGGGAGACCATAGATGTGCACTACCATGATCGCGCGTGTCCGCGAAGTAATGTGCCCGGCCAGTTGGCGAACATCCATGTTCCATGCCGCAGGATCTGCATCGACAACCACCGGTGTCGCACCCGCGCGCACAATCGCAGCCGCACAAGAAATTATTGTGAAGGCAGGAAGAATGACTTCATCGCCCGATTGTAACTTGAGAGCGGCGATGGCTACGTCCAGCGCTGCTGAACCGTTGCAGACAGCGACACCATATTTCCGTCCCAACCGGTGCGCGACTCCTTCCTCGAGTTGCCGCACAAATGGGCCTTCAGAGGAAATCCAGCCTGTATTGACGCATTCGGCGAGATATTTCTTCTCATTTCCATCAAGCAACGGTTCGTTGACGGGAATGAAATCGCGAGCCATGCGGTAAAGGATTTTAGCCCTGTTTGCGGAACAGATACCGAACGGCCCATGGTTTCTCGGACTGTGGTTGAGGTGTTGCGAATTCCTCGCTCCGCTGAAAGTGGCAATACGCACCACCCCTGTCGAAACTCTCCTCGCTCATGCTGAGGGCGCGTTGAATTTGAGTTCAGCTGGCAACTTTGCTTCAAAGCGTTTCTTGTCCCGGTCTTCCGTGTAAGGTCCCTGCTTGACCTCAAACATTTCAAGCTCTTCGAGAACTTCGAATCCATGACCACCTTGAACGAGCAAGATAACGTCCCCGGCTTCGAGGATGCGACTCTCCAGGTATGTTTGATCATCGTCGAAAAAGTCCACGCGCAGTTTTCCCCGTTTAATAAAGAGCGTTTCCTGAGTCATGAAGACCTCGCGGGCGACCGGCTTATGGACGTGCGCCTCAATAATTTTGCCAGCTGGGTGTCGCATATAGGCGAGCTGTTGTGATAACTCGTTAGGCGTAAAGAAAGTGATTCCCGATGTGCTGTAATCGTGGGAAATGATGATCGCTAAGAGGCGTCCACCGTGTTTTATCATTGTTACCATGTCTTCAGGAGGTTGCGCCATTTGTCGCGGCCAAATATTTCTCCCAGCCAGCAGGTAATTGGTAGTCCCAATAGTCCGGTCGCAACACCCAATTCACCAGATTTAAGTCCTTTCGCACCTCACTCTGATGAAACTCGAACCCTCGGCGGTAAGCTTTAGCGGCCATCGTAACGCAATCGCATGCTCGTTTGGCTGGAAGCCATCGGGAAATGATATCTTTCGTTCGGCTCAGCACACGTCGCCAGGGTGACCTCTCCAAAAAAATACGTCCGTCAGCACGAATTCTCGTATAAGAATCGCACACCCCTTGGAAAAACGCTCTGCGCGTAAAGTACGCTTCGGTAAGTCTGCTCGCGGGGACTTCGTGATGCACTGATGCCTTTGGGTGATAGAGTGCCTTTAGACCCGATCGTTTAATTTTCAGGCTCAGGCCCGTCTCACCGTCACCTTGATACCGCTGGAGCGGCCCAGGCAAGGAATCCGGATGAAATCCGCACTGTGCAAAAAGTGTCTCACGACGGATGGCGAAATTGAGTCCGAAAATGTAAATCGGGTCGATTTCTTTCACATTATCGCCTCCATCGAAAAGGCTTAGAGGAACGCATAAACTTCCAGCCGCTTCAACCGACTGAAATGCCTTGAGCCACAGTGGGGGAGGTACCTCGAACAACGGACGTGAAGGTCCTCCGGCTAGAACAATCGACGGATCCTGGAACGCCTCTTGAAGTAACCCGGGCATAGGCTCACTTAGAAATCGATACGGTAGCTGTGAAACAGCCGACCGAAACCTTTCGACCATCATAGATGTGCCGTCGGTCGAACCATTATTAACGATCAAAACCTCATAATTTTTTCCCTGCTTGTCGATCTTGATCAACGAGTTGAGGGTTCTCTCGAGCGCGGCACATCGATTGAACGTCGGAATGATAATCGAGAAGGTCAGTTCCATGTGAGATCGTGTCGTACCGTCCAATCTGGGGCCTCGGATTGCAAAATAAACTTGGAAGGGCTACCCGCTAACACCATCTTGGAATCATTGAATGCTGCCTCTATTGGATTATCCAGCGCGCGGTGCCGATTTTTCAATTCTCACTGATTTTCTTATGTAATTAAAAGCGTCCATCTTCTGCTTTTCTGTCGGTGAAATCCTTAAATATTCGCTAATCTGATTGAGCCGATCAAACGTCTTTGTCTCATCTGTCATATCGTTATAAGCGATTATTAACTTTCTATTTTCCCCTAGCCTTTCGACAAATGGCTTCACTTTATTCCAAAGCGCCGTTTGTATAAACCGCTCGCCACCCGGCCACCATGCTCTTTCAGTTAATTTGTCAATCGACTCCTTGAGAGGTCGATAAGACCAGATAAATCGCGCCCCAGTTCCACAAGCTTCGAGCAAGTCATCGGCAGACCACAATAATAATGGATGTTTTATTGCAACCTGTTTGACTCCAGCTCCCATTTTGCTTCCAATCCACTGTTTAAGAAAATAGATGCGGTCCTCTTTGCAAACACCCTCTTTTAATTCACTCCAGCTCAGCCCCATTCGCGGTGTCGGTTCGCACCACCACTCTCGAAGCCTTGGAGACAACTCAGCCGATTCGTAGGAACGATAGTTCTCAAGTGGCTCCATATCGACACCAAGGTAGTAGAGAACCCCAGAAAGGGCCGACGACCCGGAATTATATAAGCCAAGAATTGCTATTAGATCTATCTCGGTCGAGTTATCTTTGGACTTAGTCATAGAATGGTCAAGCACAACTGATTCTGATACCACCGAGCACATAGAGTCGCAGAGTTACAACGGCGTTTCTGTCATTAAAGTTTTTTTCCATGAAGGCGCCAAAGTGGAAGCGGTCGTCGCGCAAATTACTTTGATTTGCCAAACCCTCTTGAGCATCATGCCGCCGGGCACCACGCCGCCCCTCATCATTCAATACAGCGCATCGAACGTGCCGATTCTGCAAATCGGCTTGAGAAGCTTGATCTCGATCTTGATCTTGATTGGGGCCGTGTCTAAACATTCAATATTGTAAATACTCTCCTTGCCAACTCAACACCTTTTCGGCAACACGCCCTTTAGATACGACCCCATTTTACCCATTCTGAACCCGAAAATTAAACGGCGCGAATCTTTCGGACCGTTTGCGCCCACCATTTTGTGCGAGGCGGTTTTCGATTGGTTCGAACGGACGATGATGTGCCCTTCATGATGGAAGTGTTTCAGATCCGGCCGAATCATCGAGACTTGATTCCAGCGGTCACGCATGTCGATGGAAGCGGCCGCTTACAGACCGTGCACAAAGAGACCAGTCCACGTTATTGTCGCCTGATCGAACACTTTCGCGCTCTCACCGGCGTGCCAATTGTGCTAAATACGTCTTTTAACGAAATGAACCGCTCGTCTGTTATCCGGAAGAAGCGCTCGATTGCTTTTTGCGCACCCAATGGACGTGCTGGTTCTCGGAAATTTTTGGGTCGAGAGGGGACGTTGAGGCAGGGAGCAGGACGAGCGACGTTCGAAAATGACTGTTAAATCTGTGGCGAAGAACTTGTTACCGCCAATCACCTTGCATTGGCCTCGCTGTTTGAGGCGAGCGAGGCAAACAACACCGATGCGGTTTACCAGAAATTATGACGCGTGGGAAGATGCTGCAAAGGATTCGACCGGCTACGCTGCGCCAGAAATTTTGGCGAAAACTCGCGCGGCGCTTTCTAGCCGATTGGCGATACTTGGGTCGCTCAAACGTCACTGTCATGCGGCTCGGGTCTCTACGGAAGTGGATTCTAGATCGATAGCAATCGCGCGCCATCGCTGGCCACTGGCGCTGAAACATTGCGAAGTTTGGGGGCGATACGACGTCGAGTTGCTTTGTTTTCGAAGTGACGCGCAAGCATTCACGTGTCTGAGGTTCCCGGAACAGGCTGTCCTCCCGAACCTATGAAGCACATAAGCCTCGAGCCCTGGCAGTCTCATCCGTTGTCGTTTGCCAATACGTCAATACGGCTTTTTGAGTACGACGGCATGCTGCTCCGTGGGATTAGTGCGACCTACGAGCCACAGGTCCGGGAGTTGTTTAAGAAAGGAGTCCTCGACGCGCTCATCGCCCGCGAGCTCTTAGTTCAAACGGAAATCTCAGACTACTCGTCTGACGAGTACCCGCTGGTTTTGAAACACGAGAGAATTTCGACAATTACTTATCCAGCAGAATGGGCCCCAGAAGCTCTAAGGGCGGTGGGAATGGCCGTACTGGATCTTCAAGAGGTTTTGCTCAACCACGGATACATTTTGGGAGATATTTCTCCTTGGAACATACTGTTCCGACGTACAGAGCCAGTCTTTGTGGATTTCGGATCGCTCGTGTGGGGCGCGGCCGCAACCATCGAGCAGTTCGTGAACGAATTTCATCGCTATTATATTTGGCCTCTTCAACTCGCTAAAAAGGGGCTGTGGCGCTACGTTATCTACCTTGTCGGCGATTTTAATCATGCAGTCCAATATGACGATGCTCTACTGCTATTGGGGCCTCGCGAGCTGGCGCGATCAGCGACGTTCCCTGGACGCGCCAGAATATGGTCTGGCGAATTCTTGAGGAGGACGCTTCCCGAGTCAGTCAACAAATACCTACAGCGACTCGGAATTGGAGTTAAGGCGCCGGCCGCGAAGCCAAGCGCGACAGACTTGCGTGTAAGAATCGATGATCTGAGAGCGTCGCTTTCAGGGGTGAAACTGCCCAAAAGTGACCGGTGGGCGAAATACTATGAAGAATCGCAGACCTTTGACCGATTAAACGATTGGAATCAAAAACAGCTGAGTGTGAAACAGGTTCTTGGCGAGGTGTCACCAAGATCTTTGTTCGATGTATGTCCAAGCGGAGGCTGGTACTCTCTCCTCGCTGGATCCATGGGGATTCGAGTAGTGTCCTCGGATGTCGTCCCGGAAATGATGAACCAGCTTTATCTCACCGCACGCAACGGTGATCGCGACATCTATCCGATTGTAATGGATTTTTGCGATCCGACTCCCGCTCGCGGCGTGGCTAACAATTGGTTCAAGCCGGCGACACAGAGATTCCGCTCGGAAATGGTAATGTGCCTCGCGGCCGTTCCTACATTAGTTTTTGGGTCCCAGCTTTCTTTTGATCAAATCGTTGCGGGCCTGGCCGCCTTCTCGGAGAAATGGCTCTTGGTCGAGTTTATACCTCGGGAGGATGAGATAGCTGGCAAATATTGGGAAGCGCGGCAGCATCATTGGTATACACAAGCCAATTTCGTGCACGCGCTGGAGCATCACTTTCGAATTCGACGGACATATCTCTCCTTTCCGGCGACTAGGAAGCTCTTCCTCTGCGAGCGTAACGAGGCCGCATACTGGCTTCTGATTTCATTCTGGTCAACGCGCAGTTGCTTGATGGCACCGAGAAAGAATACCTCACCGCATGCATCGATAGCGGCTGTTTTTCATCCGAAGGCCCATTCGTGGCACGCTTGGAAGAAGAGAGTTTGCATATCGTGTCGGCCGCGTTGGATGTGGCCGTTGCCGCTCTCAAGTTAGGTCCCGGCACCAAGGTAATTCTTCCAAACGCTTGGTTCCGAGCGCGCAGACGATTGCGTTCTGCCCATCCATCGCGGATTCCACAGACGCGTAATCGAGCACATTACCATTGACGACGCGCAGATTGGGATGTTCGACCTTGAGTTTTTTCGGCTTGCGGACGAGAGCTGTGACTTGATGGCCTTGCTCGAGCGCTTGGCGAACAAGGTGCTGCCCCGTTCCACCCGTCGCGCCGATGATCAAAATTCGCAGCCGGTTTCCCCAGCCGCGCGAAATCGGTTTCGTGGTCTTTCGAGTCGGGGCCTTGCGCGCCAGCGCAATCAAGAGCGTGATCGCGTAAATGATCAAGAGCAGAATGATGATTTTCACGGTGCCGTTGAACTTATAGTTTTATGAAGCTTTGCCGAACTTGAGGAGAATTATCTTTCGCAATTGAGAGATCGCCCGATTGAGTGAGAATAAATGGCGCAGTCGTTAATTCATTAAACTCGCCAAATCGTTAATTCGCTTAATGGATTCCATCCAGCCCACTATTCTCATCAATCATGTGTTGGACTGGGGATACCAAGGATTGTCCGAGACGCTGCGCACTTTGGCTGGGGTAGGCATCGCTCACTCAGGTGCCGGAAATGACACAGAAGAAGCAGCGGCCCCTGCGATCATCGATGTCCCGGGCAAGGCACGCGTGCTTTTCTTCTCGTTTGGATCGATAACCAGCGGCATTCCGCGCGATTGGCGCGCTACCGGCGTCTCTCCAGGAGTAAACTTGTTAGAGGATCTTTCCGAAGCTACCGCGACGCGCATCGCGAGGAAGATGCGAAAATATCGGCAACCCGGCGATCTGCTATTTGCCTCGATCCACTGGGACAGCAATTGGGGCTAAGAAATTCCGCGCCAACAAACCGCCTTCGCGCATCGTTTGGTTGAGGAAGGTGTTGCCATCGTGCACGGGCATTCCTCTCATCACGTAAAAGCGATCGAGATCTTCAAGGATCGCTTAATTCTCTACGGGTGCGGAGATTTTCTCACCGACTACGAGGGGATCGGCGGTTACGAAGAATTTCGCGGCCGTCTCGCCTTGATGTATCTGGTCGAACTCGATTCGCAGAGTGGCAAACTTGTGTCGGTGCGATTAGTGCCGATGCAAATGCGACGGTTTCGACTGGAGCTCACGTCGGCCGTCGATGTACGTTGGCTTTGCGATCTCCTAAACACGCTCGGAGCGATGTTTCAAATCAGGCACGCCTCAGCAACGACAACAGCTTGATCCTTGGGTGGAGGTAGAACCGTGCGACCGTCCCGAGCATCCCGCACTAACAGGCGAGACTCCCGCTTGCCCCACAGACAAGATGCCTGTGCTACCGGCACTGGTAATGTCGATCCGTTGCGCGCGTTCCGACAGCGGCATGCCAAAACTCCACGTTCTCTGTTAGTCCCACGGTCAGCGCACGCAGTTCGATCAAGTATTTCAAACCCATTGCGACTGCTTATTTGTCGTATATCGTAGCTCCAGGAAACTCCTGGATACTGGATTTCGTTGCAATGACCAAAAACTCACGGAAATTGTTTTTGATTGCTATTTTTCTATTCACCTTTGGTGCCTGGTTCGCCGACGGCTACTTGCAGTGGATTAATTCTGACACCGCTGGCGAAGCATCGGGAGTGTCGCAGTATCTAGGCTTTCCGTATGCCTTGATTGCGCCTCACTATAAGTTCCATGCCCGTATTACGGCTACTCTTCTTTCGTATATTCCATTTCACACAATAGGCTATTTCTATCGTCAGATCACCCACGATCCGGTAAATGCGCTGTATGTGTCACAAGGCGCAATGACGGGACTTGTATACGTTTTATTTCTCTTGACCTCGGCCGCATATGTCTCTTTTTCCGCATCGATACTGTCTTCACGTTATCTCATCAGTGCTGCCATCTTGATGCTACTCATGATAGCCCTCCCTGTTCTCCCGCTCGATGCGCCGTTGAGTCTTACAGTCCATTTCCGTCATCAGTCGGTTATGACAAACTATGTCGGGACGCTAATGATCGCTCTTTTTGCTTTGTACCCTTACTGGCGGCTTGTTTGCACCGGGAAGTGGGAAGACTGGTATTCTGACATTCGGCTACGGATCCTCTTTTATACCCTCATTATTGCCGCAGTCTTTTCTTCAACCGCAACAATGCTGTGGCTGGGTATTGTGGCGGGGCTAGGTATTTTATCAATCGTTGGATATGAGCGTAAATTACACGATGGTTGTCTGCGGAGCTTCGTCGTCGAACTTCTAAAGAATTCGAAAGTCCGCCCCCTGCTGCTAATCATAGCTCTCGTTATAGCTGGCGCTATCGCCGAATCCGTCCATCCCCGCAGTAATTCCGCTTTCGCCAGCATTCATAGTCTTGAATATTTGCGCACTTTTATTTTGTTTCTTCAAAAAGGAAGTCACGCCTTTTACGCTCTCGTTTTCTGCGGGTTTTTCGCAATTTTTGCGTCATGGTATGGTAAGAAACGGCTGGCACCAGCTAGCTGGAACACAGCTGCTGACCAGGGCGGGATCAGGGCCCATCATAAAACCCGGCTGCTGACTTCTCATCAGGCATCCTTATACTCTATCCTCCCGTGGCTAATTAGCGGGAATTTGGCTTTTATTTTCGTGATAGGACTCCCAAAGGTACCGTATCGTTTCGGCGGTTATAACTTGGGACCCGACACCATGTTGCCGGCAACCTGGACACTTACCTTATGGCTGACTGCGGCGATTCTTGATTTATGGAAAAATAAAATATTAACGTGGATGGCACCCCCGTTAATTTTTGCCATGATAACTAGTGCGGCCTTTTTCTTTCTCTTCCCAGGCTACAAGTCCCGAGAAATACAACGGCAGATCCTTTCCAGGCTTTATCAAGAAAATATCAGCGTCGCAATCGATAGGCCCTTACCTATCCCTGTCGAAAACATGGCCTTTTCTGCCCATGAATGCAGGGTTTACAGCATTCCGCTGCTACGCCAAATGGGAATCATCTCTTCACAAAGACAAATCGCTGTGGTCCCGCAATTAGAATACAATGCATGGCATACTGAATAGCTGGATAGTGATGTTGCTCCTGCGCTCAATGCGAAGAGGCTTTAACACAATGCCATTTCTTATCAGTTGTAGCTCCAGCTTTTATGGATTCCATCCAGCCCGCCATTCTTATTGTGGACGATGAAAAGCACACGCGCGACGGGCTGCGGCGTTTACTGGAAAACGATTATGACGTGTACGTGGCCAGCGATATCGCCAGCGCGATGAATGTCCTCGAACGAGAGCAGATCGACCTCCTGCTGACCGATCTGCGGCTCGGAGCTGAAGATGGAATGCAATTGATCGATCGGGCATTGAAAATGCCGCAGCCGCCCATCTGCGTCATGGTGTTTGATAAAATCAAACTCACTTACCGCAGCCCGAAAGCATTGGGGATTACCTGAGCGATTAGATGACACGCCGTGTGGGGAAATTGGGGCCGTATCTAAACATTTAATATTGTAAATACTCTCCTTAATTTCTTATCCGTTTCTGCCCGCCTTTGAATCCGACGAACTCGCTAGCTCACCGCCGCGTAGTCCAGTCCCCAAACATTACGCCGGATTGAGATTGCGCCTTCGATCCGGAATTTTCCTTTCTCTTCAATCGCAATGTTCTCGATGTCGATCTTCGGATAGCTCCACGACCAGCATCATGCTTGCGTGAGTATCGGCAATCCTGTTTTTGTCAACCCGAACCAGAAATCTATGCATAACCAAACTCCTATCTCCTTAGTGAGACTACTGTATTGGTTATTACTCAAAGCCAACCTTTGCAAATATCTGCTTCATTGTCCTCTTAATTTGCGGACTTGTTAACCATGGAGGGCAGTTTATTGAGGGATATATTACTGTAATTACCTGTTGTGTCAATGAATGTAAAGGAGGACTTGTTTCTCCTTTGGAGAACAAATTGATTAAATGGCAGAGCAACGATTGGTACATCAATTGCCTCAGCAAAATAGATGCTAAATGGACAGACCAGAGTCGGTTCGTATCGAATATCGTGCTGCCATGGGGTATCCGTGAAATCATCTCCACCTATGAGACCACCCTCGTGTACCTTAGGAAGAATGTTAATTAGATCAACTGTTATCCCCCGCAGCGTATGATCTCCATCGATATATGCAAAATCAAGAGAGTTGTCTGGGATGGTGGCAATAACTTCTTTCGTTCGACCCCTGAGAACAACTCTTCTCGAAGACGCGAAATCTGTTTTTGTCATCGCCTCCTCGTAGACTTCTTCGAATACTTGCGGCGAGACATTGAACGGTTTATTCCAGTCCGGAAGAGTCGCCCATGGATCTATCATGTAGTATCGCTTAATGAATTCACACTGTTCGAGAATTTGTTTGGCGTACTCTCCTCTCCAAACGCCAACTTCCAACATTGTTTCGACGTTGGTAGCTCTCAATACTCGATCCCACAGTTGAATCCTAGATGTCGAGCTAGAGACGAGACGATGAAATTGTGGCTCTTCAATGTTCATCTTTCAGCGCCTCTTTTACCTTTTATGATGCCGAACGGGACGGAGTTGAGCGAAACCTCCGAGCGATGGCCAGAAGACCGGAGCTCGGCTGCTCAAGCGAGCGGGGTGTCCGTCCCGACGAAGGAGGGATCTTGCTCCAACGCAGAGTTAGGCGGCGCCCAGCGCCGACTGACCGACGCTGGACGCTCAACTCCGTCCCGTTTGGAGGACGCGCCAGCCGACGCTCGCAGCCTTGGGTTTGGAATTTCATGTGCACTTACAATTCGTCCTTAGCATGCAGCGCTCACCCCCGCGAGCTCACAAAGCTCAGCATGGACGGCTTTTGCCTTTGTTCCTACCTCACTGGAATCGAATGAAGTCCTAAGGCTCTTTTCCGGGAAATGGTGATCGACCGGCGCTCCGCTGAATGCCGCGAGCCTTTCTCTCCCTGAATGCTCGACCAACTGATCGTAGTGGAGGAAGAGCCAATTGCCTTCGTATTGGTGCACTTGCAGAATATGAGAATAGATCGCCACCCAACATCGAATGGCATGCCGAAAGCTAAGGTCAAGTCCCCGCAAGTAAGGCTGCAGCTCGCACGAGCGCAGCATGCTACGCGCCGTGGAAGCGGGATCGCGAAACATGCAAACAAAGGACGTATTCTTGAGCCACGGCCTCCAGATCGGCAGTGTGTAGGAAAAGCGCGGGTCCTTGAAACAATAGGGCTCGCGCCGCACGAGCCCTTGGATCCGCTCGGCCACCTTCTCAGGAGCAACGAGACGAGTGCCTACTGCCAAGCTCGCGAGCCACCGTTGATTTCTCTCAGGCCGGTGGCGGAAGAGCCAGTTCCCGATAATCCGCGGCCGGTCTGGCACTACCCTCTCTAGGATGTCCTCATTGATTCCATTAACCTCGGAACACTCAAAAAATCCTTTGGGATTGCGCGCGTTTGCTCGGTAGAGATTGTCCCCCATATAGTAGCCTGCCTGCGAAAGGACACCCGCCGCCATGCTGGTACCGCTCCGGCCTGATCCGAGAATCAATAGATTACGCATAACCGAGAGGGATCGAGCTCCGATAGCTGCGAGTGTGCACAGCCGTCGTTTTCAGCTCCAACAACTCTGCCACGCTAATCGTCATACACCGCGGGGAGAGGTCATCTCCCATTCAGCATCCGAAAGGAACCAGCCTTGAGGTCCAGCCTTAGGTAGCTTGCCGGTCAGGAAATAATCAGATGCTTCGATGGTAATTGTGGCAAGGTCATCCCAAACTCTGACCTTCTGGTTAGCGTCATACAAAGCAGCCATTAGCTTGTAAGTGCCAGGACAGAGCTTGCAGTCCCTCCAATGCACCCTCACTTGAGTTTCGCTGTCCAGCTTCCAACTATTCTTGAGCTGAAAATCTGTATGCAAGGTCGTTAGTCGCTCCGAGCAGCTGTTGAGAATGCCAAAGCCCAGGCGCGGATGATACAGGGGGTATGGCGGAGATAATATTGCGGAGATTGTTATGCTCTCACCTGCTCCGAACGAGATAGTCCGTTCGCCTCGTACGTTAAAAATCTCTAAGTTACTGATGATCTCATCGCCGTAGAAACCGGAATGGTTGACGTTTTTGTCAGTCAGGTACTCTTCGATTGCAGCATCCGCTTGTCCCATAAAACTCACACGGCCCGCTTGCAATAATAACGCTCTACCGCAAAGGTTTCTGATTGCGGCCATGTTATGACTAACGAAAAGAATAGTTCGCCCTTCGCGATGGGAGACCTCGTCCATTTTCCCAAGACATTTCTTTTGAAATTCAGCGTCGCCGACGGCCAAGACCTCATCGACAAGTAAAATTTCAGGTTCAAGATGTGCAGCTACGGCAAAAGCAAGCCTCACATACATGCCGCTCGAGTATCGTTTTACTGGCGTATCCAAGAACTTTTCAATTTCAGCGAAGGCCACGATCTCGTCGAACTTTGATTTAATCTCGGTGCGGCTCATCCCCAGGATAGCGCCATTCATAAAAACGTTCTCGCGTCCGGTTAGGTCCGGATGAAACCCGGTGCCGACCTCGAGAAGCGCTCCCACTCTGCCGTAAATATCGGCAGCACCGGAGGTCGGCTTTGTGATGCGAGTCAAAATCTTCAGCAACGTACTCTTACCTGCTCCGTTAGGCCCGATGATTCCTACCACTTCTCCCTTCTCAATTTCGAACGAGACATCTTTAAGCGCCCAGAACGTCTCCGACGTAGATTTCCCGGTGCGCCTCAAACGCGCTACCAATCGTCGTGGCAAACTGACGAGATCGTCGTACAGCGTCCTATGGCCCACTAATCCGTTCCGCTCGTGGGCGATCTGAAAAGACTTGCTTAGATTCTCGGCAGAAAGGGCTATGTCGGACATTTTTAAAATCTACAGCGGAAAAATTAAATGATGTCTGCAAAGTCACGTTCGACGCGGCGAAAGAAGAAGGCGCCGCTGAACAATGCCAGCAAGGACATAATAATTGTAAGGCAAAGAACCGGTAAGGTCAAAGCGCCGCGACCGAGGACCGCCCATCGGAAACCTTCAATGAAGCCGACCGCTGGATTCAGGGCAAACAAGGGCTGCCACCGCGGGGATACGATGCTCATCGGATAGACAACCGGGCTGGCGTACATCCAAATCTGGGCAAAAAATGGCAAGGCATAATTGCAATCACGGTACCTCACGCTGAGCGCAGAGAACCAAAGCGCCACACCCGTTGCAGCCATGGCCATCAAGAAAAGAAAGCCAGGTAATGCAGCAAGCCGAAGTGTCGGAGGCACCCGATAAACCGCCATAAAGATAAACAGCATGACAAGCATCACCGAAAAATCGATCAGTGCCGCAAATATATGTGAGAGCGGAATAAGCATCTTCGGAAAGTACACTTTGGAAACGAGCTGGGCATTATTGACCAGACTGTTGCTGGCCCGCTGCATCGCTTGGGAGAAGTAATTCCAAGCCGTTAGGCCGCAGAAAACAAATAACAGGTACGGCGCGCCGTCGCTGGGAAGCCCCGCCACGTGGCCAAAAATCACCGCCAGAATGATTGCTGCTATGAGCGGTTGTAGCGCGACCCAAGCCACCCCAAGCGCCGTCTGTTTGTGGGCAACCTTGATGTTGCGCTCGACCAGAATCCAGAGGAGATCCCGATAACTCCAAAGCTCGCGAAGGTTTAACGCGGCCCAACCTTTGGTCGGCCGGATCCGAAGTGTTGGCACTAGATGTCGCCGTGGCGTAACAGCGGAAATCGATTCCGATACCGCGTATGCGACGGCGGACGAAGATTCTGGGCTCACGAGGGCCAATATCGAGAAACTGCTCATTCAACGCAAGTGACGCGCGCTAGAGCTCAAAATCCCATTTGCTTGCGCTTTGCGATGCGGGTTCTAGTTTGGCGC
>WNFT01009063.1_pt1 | contig 14895 bp, 11 predicted proteins | sample 5400191 | NCBI WGS metagenome assembly WNFT01 (sample SAMN13153359, study PRJNA577476) | soil metagenome | isolation source: 80 cm saprolite under Madrone tree | place: USA:California | collected 2016-06-14 | reverse complement strand
CGGCCGGTCCACCAACGACAGGGTCATGATGTTGAATGGCATCGAACACCTCCAAATCGGAAATCCTCTTGCATGGAGGGGATTTGCGACTATCTGAGCGCAGACCATACGGCAGCGTTTGGGGCAAGTCAAGACCGCGGTGCGGATCGGCGGACCGCCGCGAGCACGAAGGCACCGCGGATCACCCGGCGTTGGAGGTTGTGCTTGCAGAAAAGTGAGCAGGTCCTGAAGTTGTTGGTTGCGCCTTGGCTTTAGGGCGCCACGATATCTTTTAACTTCGGTTTCACCTGCACGGCGGAGAGGCTTGACGCTTCCCAGCCGCCGCCCAGCGCTTTGATGAGCAACACACTGGTCACGAGTTTTTGGCCTTGAATGACGGCGAGCTCCTGCTCGTTGTTCAGCAGATTCTGCTGGGCGTTCACCACGTCCAAATAACTCACCAGCCCGCCGGTGTACCGGTTGCTGGCAATGTCCAGCGTGCGCCGCGCGGCGTCGACGGCCTGCTGCTGGGATTGCTTGGCTTGGGCCAGTACGGTCAGGCCAGTGATGTCGTCCTGCACCTCGCGGAAGGCGTTGAGCACCGTGTCGCGGTAGGAAGCCACGCTTGCGTCATAGCCCGCTTTGGCGAATTGCACCTGCGCCCGCCGCGAGCCGCCCGAGAAAATCGTCTCGGCCACATTCGCGCCCACCGCCCAGAATGTACTCTGCACGTTTGCGAGCTTGGCGATGTCGGCCGCTTGCCAGCCGCCATTTCCGAATAGATTCAACGACGGAAAATAGGCCGCGCGTGCAATTCCAATCTGCGCGTTCGCGACAGCCATCTGGCGCTCGGCTTCAGCAATGTCCGGCCGGCGCTCCAGCAAATCGGACGGCAGCCCAGCGTCCAGTGCAGGAGGCTCGGCATTCAATTCTTTGCTCGCAATGTGAAAATCCGGCGCAGGCTTTCCAACCAGAACCGAAATGGCATCTTCAAATTGTTTTCTCTGCTGCTGCAGCAGGGTCGCCTGCGTCTGAGTCGTATGCAGCAGTGTTTCTTCCTGCGCGACGTCCAGCCCGGAGGCTACGCCGCCTTTGTGGCGCGAGTCGACCAACTGCAAGGCCTTTTGCAGCGTTTCCACCGTACGGTTCAAGATGCCCAGCTCGGTATCGAGCTGCCGCAGCGTGAAGTAATCGCCCGCGAGCTCCGCGGTGATAACCAGCCGTACATTTTCCAGATCGGCCGCAGTCCCCTGGTAAGACGCCTGAGCAGCTTCGATATTTCGCCGCCGGCGCCCAAACAAGTCCACTTCGTATCCAACCGTGAACGGGAGAATGTTATTGGTCTGCGATACCGGGGACTTCACCGGGAAATTGCTACTCGCGGGACGGTTACCGGAGAGGCGTTGGCGTTGTACGCTGGGGGAAGTCGAGAGAGTGGGAAATTGCGTCGCGATTTGCACTGCGGCGGAGGCCCGTGCCTGCTCCAGCCGCGCGGCGGCAACTTTGATGGTTTGGTTTGCGTCGAGGGCTTGTTTTTCCAGTGCGCTCAAATCGTCGTCGCGGAAAACGCCCCACCATTCACCCTTGGCCACGCCGTCTTTCGGCGCGCCCTCGCGCCATGGTTCCGCAACGTCCCATTTGGCGGGCACGGGCGCGGTTGCGCGCTGATACTTCGGGCCCACGGTGCAGCCGGCCGCAACGAAACAGGACAATGCGCAGGCAACCAGCCGGATCGAAAGGAGAAACTGTTTTGCACACTTCATTATTGTTTCTTGGCTCTTGGCGTCGCGTCGGGGTTCGGCTTGGTTTGCGCCGGCGCGGAAGCTCCCGGATTGCCGGTGACCGGGGGAGCGTTGCGCGTGATTTCTTTCACGCGGACTTCCTGGCCATCCTCGAGCGAGTCCGCGGGATTCAGCACGATCCAGTCGTTGGGCTCGAGGCCCTGAAGAACCTCGAGCGTGGTGCCGTAATCGCGGCCAATCGTCAGTGGTTTGAGATGCGTTCTATGATTGGCATCCACCGCCACGGCGCGAAGCCCTTCCGAACGAAACAACAAAGCATTCACGGGCACGACAAGCCTTGTCCCAGTCACTTTTACCTGAAGATGCGCCTGTGCATAACCGCCCGGAAGCAACGCGCCATCGTGATTCGGTACATCGACTTCGGTCAGCAATGTTCGAGTGGCGGTGTTGATCGATTCGGCTGTGCGCACAACCTTGCCCTGGAATTTTTGGCCAGGATATTGCGTGAGCTCCAAGTACGCGCTGAGCCCCGCGTGAATCGAGGGAGCATAGGTTTCAGGCACGCTTACATAAACGCGGAGGGGATCCGTTTGCGCGAGGAAAAAGAGCTCCTGCGAAGCGCCCCCATTACCTGCGTTGATTAACGTGCCGGTGTCCACGTTGCGCCGCGTGATCACTCCCGCGAACGGTGCGTATACACGCTGAAAGGATTTCGTTTCTTCCAGGCGGCGCACATTGGCTTCCGCGGATTGCACGATGGCTTTCTTGGCTTCGAAATCGCCGGCCGCATTATCAACTTCTTGTTTGCTGACGCCGTCCGTCTTAATCAGCTCCGCATAGCGTGTCGCCGTGATTTCAGAGAGGCGGGCGTTGGCTTTAGCGGTGTTCAGATCGGCGCGCGATTGCAGGAGCTGCTGATCGACTTCGGGAGTATCAATCTCGGCGAGTAGTTCGCCTTGGCGGACCCGGGTTCCAATGTCGCGGTACCATTTTTTCAAGTAGCCGCTGGTGCGTGCGTAGATCGGAGACTCGACGTAAGCCTGCATTGTGCCGGGAAGGACCAGATCCTCCTCACCCGATTCAGTTGCCGGATGCATTATGGCCACAGTAGGGATTGCCAGCGCTTCAGTTTCCTTCGCGAGGGCTTGATACTGTGCCCGGCGCTGGAACAACGTAAACGCGCCGAGGACTATCAGCACAAGGACCGCGAGGAACAGAATTAGGAAGAGCCGCCCGCCCTTCTTGTGAGAATGCTCTTGATACTCAGGCTCCATCGAGACTCCGCCTTCCATCATCGCTCAATCTTGGTGGCTGTTTCCACGCCGAAAAATCTCAACTCGCCACAACCGCTGGTGAACCACCTTGTGCTGCAATCCGCCGCCGTCCGTGAATCAATGAGAAAACGCACGGGACAAAGAAAAGCGTCGCAAAGGTGGCAAAAATCAAGCCGCCGATTACGGCGCGGCCAAGCGGCGCATTTTGCTCGCCCCCTTCTCCGAGGCCCACGGCCATCGGCACCATGCCGATGATCATGGCCAGAGCGGTCATGAGCACCGGGCGGATGCGCACGAAGCCCGCTTCGATGGCGGCATCGCGGGCGTTTTTTCCTTCGTCCATCTGCTCGCGTGCGAACGAAACCATCAAGATGCTGTTGGCGGTTGCTACCCCCATGCACATGATAGCGCCCGTCAGCGAGGGCACATTCAACGTTGTGCGGGTAAGCAGCAGCGTCCAGCAGATGCCCGCAAGGGCGCCGGGCAACGCCGTGATAATGATAAAGGGATCAAGCCAGGACTGGAAATTCACGACAATCAGCAGATACGCGAGCACGATGGCCCCAAGTAATCCAATGGCCAGTCCCGTGAACGAACTCTTCATGGTTTGGACCTGGCCGCGCGTGACGATGTGGCTGCCTTTTGGCAAATCTTTTGCGATGGCTTGAACGCGCTTTTCCACATCGTCGGCGACGCCGCCCAGGTCCCGGCCGTCCACCGCTGCGTACACATTGATCATCGGCTGCGTTGTGTAATGCGAGATTTCGGCCGGTCGTGCCGTTGTGCGTGTTTGTACAAGATTCCCAAGTATTTGAGGCGCGGCGCCCGGGTAACTTCCGCCGATCGGGGTGTTCTGGAGCGCCTGATAGGAGTCCACACGATACTGTGGCTCCTGCACAGCGACGCTGTATTCCACGCCGTTCTTGGGGTCGAGCCAGAAGGCAGGACTAGTCTGAAAGCTGGAGCTGAGAGAGACCAGCACGTTCTGCGCGATGTCACGAGACTGCATCCCAATCGACTGCGCGCGCGCCCGATCAATTTCCATGAATAGAGTTGGATTATCGAAGGCCTGCTGAACGTGTACATCCACGGCGCCCGGAATGTGGCGGAACTGGTTGGCGAGCCGTTCGCCGATCAAATAATTTCCACGCTGGTTCATGCCTGTAACTTCCGATGGTGCCGGCGTTGCTGTAGGTGAGGTTGATGCCGCTGTAGGGCAGGCCGATGTTGTCGAGAACGGTCGTCAGTTCGTCCTTAGGAATAGTTTCGCGAATGACACCATTGACCTGGTCGGCGAGACGCGCCGTTTCTTCAATGCGCAATCCGGTGCGAGCACGCATGTGCAGACGGATCTGGCCGGCGTCGACATTGGGGAAAAAATCGCGGCCAAGCACGCCGATGAGCAAGAGAGAGAAAGCGCAAAACGCAAGAAAGCAGACGGCGAAGAGCCTGGGCGAATGGAGCGCAAGGCGCAGGGCCTTCCGATATCCCTCGCGGAACCGTTCAAAGCCTTTTTCAAAACCCTGCTGATAGCGCCGGAAGATGCCCATCCTTTCCCCGATATGTTCTTCGGGGTGATACTCGTCTTCCGAACTCAGGAGGTACATCGCCAACGTCGGTACGATCGTTCGCGACCACATATAGGAAGCCAGCATGGCAAAGCTCACCGCTTCCGCGAGCGGCACAAACAGAAACCGGGCAACTCCCGACAGGAAAAACATGGGGATGAACACGATACAAATGCAAAGCGTGGAGACAAAAGCGGGCACGGCGATTTGCTGCGCGCCGTCCAGGATGGCTTGAACGGTTTCCTTGCCCATCGCCAGGTTGCGATTGATGTTTTCAATTTCGACGGTAGCGTCATCCACTAGAATGCCGACGGCGAGCGCGAGACCGCCAAGCGTCATGATGTTAATGGTCTGGCCGAGCGCGCTGAGGCAGAGAATGCTGACAAGAATCGACAACGGGATCGAGATGGCAATGATCAGAGTGCTCTTCCAATTGCCGAGGAAGAGCAAAATCATGATCGCCGTGAGGCACGCGGCGATGATCCCCTCGCGGATGACGCCCTGGATGGAAGCGCGGACATAGAGCGACTGGTCGAAGAAAGTGGAGATGTGCAACCCTTCGGGGAGGGCACCCTTGTTGTAGTCGAGCACCTTCTTTACGCGGTCGACGATATCAAGGGTCGAAGCTCCGCCAGTTTTGTAGATGCTCATGAGCACGCCGCGCTGGCCATTGGACAAAACGACGTTCGTCTGCGGAGAAAAGCCGTCGCGGACGTGAGCGACGTCCTTCATGTAAATCGTTGCGCCGTTGACGGTCTTCACCGGCAAATCGTTGAGTTCGTCAACGGTTTGCGGGCTGCCGTTCATCTCGACGGTGTATTCGAGCGGGCCCAGTTTCGCTGTTCCCGTGGGCAGGATCAGGTTTTGCGCGTTCACGGCGTTGACGATGTCAACCGCAGAAAGTCCCTTTGCCTGGAGGGCCTTGGTATCGATATCCACGCTGACGACGCGCTGCTTGCCGCCGTAGGGAAAAGGCGTGGCGGCGCCGGGAACCGTGGCGAGCTGGGTGCGGATGAAATTGTTGCCGTAATCGAAGAGCTGCTGCTCGCTGAGGGTGTCGCTGGTGAGGCCAATCTGAATGACCGGCACGGTCGAAGCCGAATAGATAATCACCAAGGGCGGAGTCGTTCCGGGCGGCAGAAACCGCAGAAATGTTTGCGAGATGGCGCCTGCCTGAGCGAGCGCCGTCTGGATGTTTGCGCCGGGCTGGAAATAAACCTTGATGACGGCAATGCCATTCAGCGATTGCGACTCGATATGCTCGACGTCGTTGACCAGCGTGGTAATGCCGCGCTCGACGTTGGAGGTGATGCGCTGCTCCATTTCCTGGGGTTGCAGGCCGTTGTACGTCCAGACGAGGCTGATGACCGGAATGTCGATATCGGGAAAAATGTCGACCGGGGTTCGGAGGAGCACAACCGGCGTCAGCAGAAGGATTACAAGCGCCATCACGACAAAGGTGTATGGTCTCGTCAGCGCTAGTCGAACAATCCACATAGGGTGTTACTTCATTCCTTTGGGCCGGCTCAGCGATCCGCGATGCGCAGATGATTGCCGGAAGACTCTTCCGCTCCGATTCTTCTTAGATTCGCGGCGGCGCTTCGTTGGGTACGGTAATGGTTTGAATGCAAAGCCCCCTGAAGCGCTTGCCCGAATGTCCTGCTTCTTGACTTCGCACGCGAGCATTCCCCATCTGAAAAAAATTCAGATGCACGCCAGAACCTAAATCTCGCAAATTGTATCGATTAGGGCGCGCCATCGGAAGGTGCCCCTCATTTCCAAACCGATTGGATGCCGCCATTCTGGCACAGGGTACGAGTATAGCTCCATCCAATTTGGACTCTGAATCGGTATGAATGGAAGGCGAAGAAGTGGAGAAATGGGGAACGAACTTCGAGTTCGCCGCTACTTGTGAGTCATAGTGAAGACGCCGTCCCATCCTGAGGATGGTTCGTCGAACAGATAATCCTGGCAACGTTTCCAGTAGGTGCGCGAAGGGCCTTCATCGGGCCACTTGTCGAGAATCGTTTGAAATGTTTTCTGCGCTTCCGCCCACTGGCGCTCGCGGTAGAGTTCGCGAGCCTGCTGGAAGAGAGTAATGCGCTCCCGCACATCTTCAGGCGTGCCATAGACAGAATTCTGTCCCGCGCGGCCGATGAGCTCGTAAATCGTCACCGGTTGCAGTTTGCCTTTTACACGGATCAGGTCCAGCTCGCGGAACACGAAGCCCTCGTCCTTGGCCGCCGCGTATGTCGTTTCATTGACCAGAATGTGCGTGCCGTAATCTTTGTTGAGTCCTTCAAGGCGGGACGAAAGATTCACCGTGTCGCCGAGAGCCGTGTAGCCGTAACGCAAAACCGAGCCCATGTTGCCGACGCTGGCGACGCCGGTGTTGAGGCCGATGCCGATGTCAAGGTGCGGTTTGCCCTCAGCTTCCCACTTCTTTTGCATCTCGCGCACGCGGTCCATCATTTTCAACCCCGTATTGCAGCCTCTGGCAGCGTGCCCCGGCTCTTCAAACGGCGCGCCCCAGAACGCCATCACGGCATCGCCGATGTATTTATCGAGCGTGCCGTGGTGTTCGAAAACGAGGCTGGTCATGTCGGAGAGATACTGGTTAAGGAAGAGCGCCAGCTCCTGGGCGTCCAATTTTTCCGAGATAGTGGTGAAGCCACGGATGTCGCTGAACATCACGGTAATGTCGGTTTTTCTCGGCTCGACAAGCTGAGGATTAACAAGCAGGCGCCGGATTACCTCGGGGCTGAGGTACTGTCCAAAGGCGCTGCGCACACGGCGTTTTTCTTTTTCTTCGAAGAGCGAGCGGTACAAGGAGACAAGAAGAACATTTGTGGAAAGCGTCAGCGCGGGGACGAGCAGGTTGAGCCACCAGCCATGAAGAAAGGCCCAGAAGTTTACAGCAATCATGGGCAGAAGCAGCGACACTCCAAACCACATCCAGCGCGGTGAAACCAGGGCCATCCAGATCCCCAGCGGAATTCCAAAAAACAGAATTAGAAGCACGTCTGCAAGTGCTTGCCGAAAGCCATGCTTCAGGAATCGTTCATTCAGAATGTTGTCAATCACGTTGGCATGAATCTCGACCCCGGGATATGTCGTGCCGCCGTAGGGAGTGCCGCGAAGATCGCCGATGCCGGTAGCGGTGGCTCCAATCAAAATGATTTTTCCTTGAAAGGCACCGGGAGGAAAAGTTTTCTCCAGAACATCGACAATGGAATAGTGCGAGAAGGTGCTGGCGGGCCCCTGGTAGTTGATCATCATCTGGCCACGGCCGTCCGGATGAAGAAGCAACGCCTTGCCGAAGCGAATTTCGACGATTCCCTGGGGGCCATAGATCAGATTCATGTCTTGCGCCGGAGGGCCAAGATACGCGCGAGCCGTCATGAGATCCAAGGAAGGGTAAATGTCCCATTCGTCGGGATTCTTGGTGCGCCCATAGGGGAGAACCAGTGAGGCCCTTCGCACGATTCCATCCGCATCCGGCGGTGCGTTGAAGAAACCCGTCCAGGAGTAATCGCCGTTGAGGGCCGATGTCAGTTGATCAAGATTGGCCTCGGCGCCCTGGGGCAAGAGATTCGTATTCGCGAAGGCTTCCAGCATTCCGGCCTTTTCCTGTTTTTGAGATTCGGGGTGAAGCGGATGCGCCGGGGGATACGCGAAAAAGGCAATCTGGTTGGCATAGGCATCGAGAGCGGAAGCTTCCATTCCCCGGAGGTCGGCATCCGTGAATAGAAAGTAGTTGCCAAGGATGACTGGACCAAACTTTTGGATCGAAGTTGCGAACTGCTTGTCCGCATCAAAAGACGCGGCGAGCAGCTGAACTTCCGTGGAAAGTTTGGCGTCAACCGGTTCTCCTCGTTTCCGCCGGACCTCCAATTCGGCCCAGAGAGCGCGAATTGGTGCTGCGGACTGATCCGGTTTGCTGAACGTAATGTCAAACCCCACTACTTTCGCGCCGTCGTCGCGCAGGACGTCCAGCGTCTTGGCGAAGTTTGATCGCGAGAAGGGCCAGCGGCCAAGGACTTCTTGGGCACGCTGGTCTATGTCAATAACGACGATGCACGGATCGGGATGCGAATAGCGCGGAGGTCGGTATCGGAAGCGGGTATCCAGCGTCGCGAGCTCAAGCCGCTGGATAAATTCGAAGGTCGGTGTGGGCCGCTCGCCGACAAATGTGAAAACGTATAAGAAGAGGGCGAAGATGGTAATCGAGAGGCTGAGGAGAAAGGAAACGCGATGCCGCCACCAGGACTGGAGAAGTTCGTAGAGGCCGAAGACGCCCCGCCGTTGCCAGAACCCCTCAGACGGAGCTGCCATCGCGTGTCGAGTGCTACTCGCGGAAGATGAAGTTCAGCCGCACGCCGGAGACTTCGATGAGATCGCCGTCGTTGAGCCGCACGGGGCCTTGAATGGGAGCGCCATTGACGTGAGGCACTTTGTCGCCGGGGCCAAGGTAGTAGCCGTCATCGCGCTGATTGATCTGCGCGGCCATCTGCGGCTTGAACCACCCTTTGACCCGAACCGTGGCCATGGCGGATTTTCCGATGACCGTGAGTTTGTTGGTCAGAACGTATTCCTTCTGATTCGTTCTTCCATTCAACACGACGAGAGTGGGCACCTTCATGCGCGCGGAGGCAAACTGCATGGATTCGCCCATGGCGGAAGTTTGCAGCAGCATCTGGCGGCGTTCTTTCGTGTCCAGCACCATGGTCTCGTTGATGCGTGGAGCGGCGGTCTTGCGCCCGGTGTCCCAGGGCACGGGCGCATCGCCGCTGGTATCCACCTTGATGTGGTGCTTGCCGATATGAATCTTGTCTCCGTCGTGCAAGGTGGCGCGCTCGATGCGGAGATCATTGACGAAGGTGCCGTTCAGGCTGTCGAGGTCTTCGATAACCAGCCGGCCGGCTTCAAAATAGATTTTCGCGTGGTGATTTGACACGGCGAGGTTATCGACAGACAAATCGTTGTCCGGCGAGCGGCCGATGGTTACCGGCCGGCTGCCAACGGGCAACTCTTGCACGATTTTGTCTTCGAACATGAGGCTGAGCTTCGGCATCTCAATTCCCTCCAGCGGTACCATTTCCGCTTGCTTCTTTCGGCGCCCCGCGGCGCAGCCACGAAAACCACCCCTTGGAATCCGATTCGAGGCGCACGACAACTACCGTGATGTTGTCCGCGCCACCGCGTTCGTTGGCGAGCGCTATCAGCTTCTCCGAGGCCTTGGTCGGATCCATTTCAGATTGAAGCGTGCCGGCTATTTCCGGCTCGGTCACCATGCGCGTCAGACCGTCGGAGCACAGCAACAAGACATCGCGCGGCATAAGCATCTGCTCTTCGGCGTCCACTTCGATTTCCGGCTGTGCGCCCAGCGCGCGCAGCAGCACGCTCTGCATATCGCTCTCTTCCGCTTCAGCCGCGGTCAGGATGCCACGCCGTACTTGTTCGGCGACGAGAGAATGATCCTTGGTGAGCTGCAGCAGGGTGCCAACACGGAGGAGATAGGCGCGGCTGTCGCCAACATGAGCGATGCTTACTTTCGAGCCATCAATCCACACGGCAGTCATCGTCGCGCCCATGCCCTGTTGTTCCGGATGTTCTTCCGCCGACTTAAAAATGCTCCTGTTGGCCAGGTGGACGGCACTTGCAAGCCGTCTCGTTTTGTCGCTCAAGCCGGGCTGCTCTTGACCGTAAAATGGAGCGGCTGGATTCTTCTCCGCCTCGGTGCAATGCTTCACTACGGCTTCCACCGCGAGAGCGCTGGCGACTTCACCATGGGCTTCGCCGCCCATGCCATCGGAGAGCACAAAAAGGTTTAGCGGCGCTACGATTCGGAAGCAGTCTTCGTTGTTTGTGCGTACGCGGCCCATATCGCTTACGCCGCCGCTCACGATTCTCACACTAGCTCCCATAGCTGCTGGCAGAATACACCCCTGCCCACACCTGTAACCCGCAATCCTCTTCCCAAGCTAACAGAGCCGCAAGGGTGGCGAAAGGCTCTGAACCCTACTAATTACTCGCTGATTCGCTACATGCACACGGCAAGGGTAGCCATCCTCTTTGGTTTCTGGATGTTACGCGTGTCCCGGCGCCTCACCCTACGCGTGCCTCACTGACCTGCTTCCGCTATACTCTCGGTTCGCACGGAGCGCCCCGCCTCTGCGGCTCAACACCCGTCCCTTATGAGTGGAACTCAGAAACCGCCGCTCCCGCGAAACCCGCGCCCCAGTCGCGCAGCGCTCAGCGCTAGCCGGGCCACCCGTGAATTGGAAGAGTTGAACCGTATTGGAATCGCGCTTTCCGAAACGCGGGATGTAGGGCTGCTTCTCGATCTCATCCTCAGAAAAGCCCGGGAGATTACCGCCGCGGATGCCGGTTCGCTCTATCTGGTCGAGAGGGAATCGGAAACGGCGGACCGCGCCTTGCGACCGCCGCGGCTGCGCTTCAAGCTGATCCAGAACGACAGCGTGCAATTTCCATTTAGCGAGCACACTCTTCCGCTGACGGAAGAATCCATTGCGGGATATTGCGCGCTGCATGCCGAAGTGATCGAGCTCGCCGATGCCTATCGGATTCTCAAGTCGCGCCCTTTTCATTTCAATTCGTCGTTCGATCAGGAGGCCGGTTACCGGACGCGCTCGCTGATCGCGCTTCCGATGAAAAACGGCAAGGGCGAAGTTCTAGGCGTGCTGCAGCTGATCAACTGCAAGCGCAACCCGAAGGCGCGGCTGACGGACGCCCCGACGGTGCGCCGCTGGGTGCGGGCATTTCCAGAGCGGGCCGTAAGGCTGTCACTTTCCCTCGCGTCGCAGGCCGCCGTGGCCTACGAGAATTCGCGATTGTACCAGGACATCGAAAACCTGTTCGATGGTTTCGTGAATGCGGCGGTGAAGGCCATTGAGCAGCGCGATCCCACGACTTCCGGCCATTCTCACCGCGTATGTGAGATGACTGTGGCGCTGGCGGAGGCCGTCGATCGCGAACCGCGCGGGCCATACGGCGATCTGCGCTTTTCCCGAGCGCAGATGCAAGAAATCCGCTACGCCGCGCTGCTGCACGATTTCGGCAAAGTCGGCGTGCGCGAGGAAGTCCTGATCAAGGCGAAAAAACTCTATCCGCTGCAGTTCGTGCGCGTGCTGGACCGCTTCGATTACATCCGCCGAGATATTGAAGCGCGCGTCTCGCAGGAAAAAGTGGAAGCGCTCCTCTCGCTCTCACGCAAGGAAGCCGAGAAGCGCTTACGCATGCTCGACGAGGAAGCGCGTCGTTTGCTGGGGGAACTGGATCGCTATGCGGAGTTCATCGCCAGAGCCAACGAGCCGACGCTCCTGCCAACGAGCGACTTTGAAGTGCTGAACGAAATCGCCCACAAGACCTACCGTGATCCACGCGGAACGGAGCGCCCGTACTTGTCCTCCGAGGAAGTGCGCTTTCTGTCCATCCCGCGCGGCAGCCTGGACGCCGAGGAGCGCCGCCAAATTGAATCGCATGTGCTGCACAGCTTCAATTTTCTCGCGCAAATTCCGTGGACCGAAGAATTCGGCGGCATCCCCGAAATTGCCCGCGCGCATCACGAGAAGCTCAATGGCAAGGGCTATCCTTTCGGTTTGAATTCGAATCAGATTCCCATTCAGGCCAAGATGATGACCATCTGCGACATTTACGACGCTCTCTCCGCTTCGGACCGCCCTTATAAACGCGCGATTCCCACCGATCGCGCCCTCGATATTCTGAAGCTCTGCGTGCGCGACGAAGAAATTGATCCCGAGCTATTCCGCGTTTTTCTGGATGCCCAGGTTTACCGCCTTGCAGGCAAGTCGCCATGACGTTCCCCACTGCAATTCCACGCATGCCCTTGCGGCGCTTCTTTCGGTGCAGCTTGTTTCTTGGAATTGTTTGCGTGGTTGCACAACTTTGTTCGTTTGCGCGGCCACAACAAGAGGCGCCAGCGGCATCCGGCGCGCGAATTCTCCTGCTTCCGCGGCGCATCGTTTCGGGCGAGCGCGCGACACTGGCCGTACTCGACGTAAACGGGCGGCTGACACCCGGCGTGACCGTCAATTTTTCCAATGGCGACAAACTCATAACCGATCCCACCGGCAGAGCTCTGTTCGTTGCTCCATTGACGCCGGGGGTTCTTTTCGCTTCCATTGCGGGACGCCCCGGGCGCGTTACCACCGCCGTCATTCCGCCTTCTGAAGCCGCGTCTTCCTCGCCGGAAATTGACTCCGCACCGCGCGTCGCATCCCTGGCAGACCGATTTGAAATTCTCTTTCGGTGGCGAGCCATCCGGCGCTAGTCCTCGCGTCCTCGCCAGTTTCTCTCGTCGTTCTTCCGCCGATGGACTTGGGGCCTGGGCCCGCAACCGTTGACGTCTCCTGCGCCAAACACCCGGGGCCACCTTTTCCCGTTACGTTCGCTGCACTCGACCTCGACGCGGATTCTTCGCCGCTCAAGGCCGGCGAGCATCGAGCGCTTACCGTGCGCGTTCGCGGCACCACGGCGAAGATCGCGTTGGAAGCCCGCAATCTTGCCCCGGGAATCGCGGAGCTCTCTGGCGGCAATCCGATCCGGCTTTTCAGCAGCGGCGGCGCGGAAAATTTCGCGCGCTTTGACCTGATCGGCAGGAAGAACGGCAGCTTCCTGATTTCAATACGTCTCATTCCGTCCCTGGCGCGCCCGCAATAACTCCAGTTCCCTGAATGGAAGGGAATGGGCTCAACGAAATATCTTTGAATTCACCTCTTGAGAGATGGACTAAGCGCTTTTCTTGGAGCTCGCCTCAGCGGAAAGAGCAAGCGTGCCCTGCGTATTTTCGAGGGCCGGGTCGCTGGTGCCGGCACTCAGTACGCCTTCCAGGGTGTTGTGCGCTTTTTCGAACAACTTGTCGGATTCGCTGTAGCTTTGCTGAGCGTTCTTCAGATGCGTGCCCAGGGTTCCAAATTTCTCGGCAAACTTCTCCATCTGTTTTTCCATGCCGGAAAGACTGGCCAGGAGCCTCTTTGCATTCTCTTCCACCTGCATTCCGCGCAGTCCCATGGCAATAACACACAAATGTGCATAGAGCGTATTCGGCGAAACCGCAACAACTCTTTGTTCGCGGCAATAACTGTCCAAAGGCTGTCCTTTGTTGTCTGGCGTCATGAGGAGTTCGTAGTAGACATTCTCCGACGGTACAAACATCAATGCGACATCGAGCGTGCCTTCGTCTGGCACGATGTATTTCCTGGCGATGGCATCGGCATGGCCTTTTACCGCAATGGCAAATGCCCGGCGTGCATCTTCACCCTCGCTTGCGATTCGCCGGAACGCGTCAAGCGGAAATTTGGAATCGATGGCCATCAATTTCTTGTCGCGAAGCTTGACCACCGCGTCCGCCGCCTCGCCGCTCGAAAAGTGGTACTGCATTTCGTACTGAGAGGACGGCAGGGAATCTTCCAATAACCGCTCCAGCGTGACTTCTCCGAAGGAGCCACGCGATTTCGCGCCGCCCAGGATCCCTTCGAGCGTCTGCGCCGTTTGCGACATCTGTTGTCCCGCAAGATGGACCGCTCCAAGTTGCTTTTGGATCTCGCTGATCTGTTCGCGAGTATTCTTGAGCTCGTCAGCCATCTTTGTTTGCGCGTCGGAAGTCATTTGGCCGGTGATCTGGGCCGAATTGCGAATGGCATCCTGCAGGGCGGGCGTAACGCCATCGAGACGCTGGGCGACTCCCTTGGCGATAGTTTCCAGTTGGCCGGTGCTTTTGGCCTGCGCCGTCGCCACCGATTGCAAGTCGCGGCGCAATTCATTCATTTGCGATTCGATTGCTTCGCTCTTCTGCCGGCTCTGGGAACTCTGCAAAATCAGCCAGAGAACCAGGACCGCCACAAAAATTACGACGCCGATCAGGGCCACGTTCATTCGTTCTCCAATGCGTCCGCCAGAAACCGTCTCCTTACTTTACTCGCAATACTTTGCTCTTCAAAATTCCCACTAAAGCAAAGAGGGCCCGCGGGAGGGCCCTCTTTGCGATGCACTTTAAACTGAGAACTGTTGACGGTGGACTTTCTTTTGGCTACCAGGCCAGCTTGAGAGCGAACTGGAACTGCCGCGCATCGTAAGCGGCCGTCGGCTGGCCTGCGCTGCAGGTCGCGCCCGCGCTGGGATCGCAAAGCTGATTAACCGCGGCGATGTTGGTGCGGTTGAAGAGGTTGAACGAATCTGCAATCAGGTTCAGGCTGAAGCGTTCACCGAGCGGAATGCGCTTGGAAACGCGCAGATCCCACTGGAAGAAGTTGGGCGATGTGAAGGCGTTCCGCCCAAGGCTGCCGTTGC
>WNFT01002831.1_pt1 | contig 14901 bp, 9 predicted proteins | sample 5400191 | NCBI WGS metagenome assembly WNFT01 (sample SAMN13153359, study PRJNA577476) | soil metagenome | isolation source: 80 cm saprolite under Madrone tree | place: USA:California | collected 2016-06-14 | reverse complement strand
CGATCTTTTTCGTCGCCGGAAGATCTCGACCGGCAAGGCCTGCGAGCTGCTCCGCCTCGATCGGATGGACTTCATCCGCCGCGCGAACGAGCATAACGTCCCCGTCTACCTCACCACCGAGAAGGAGTGGGAGGCCGACTTGGCCGCGCTCGACGCATGGCACACGCCCACGTCGTAGCCGACGCCAGCGCGCTCATCTGTCTCGGCTGGGTTGATCAACTCCAGATCCTGCCGGCACTCTTCGGTCGGATCGTCGTCCCACCCGCCGTCGCCGCCGAAGCAACGCGCCGCGGATCCGCTCTCCCGAGCTGGGTCGACGTACGTCCGCCCACCCGCCCGCTTGATGCCCGCGTGTCCGCCGCGCAGCTCGGTGCCGGCGAAAGCGACGTCCTGTGCCTGGGGCTCGAGCTCAAGGACGCCTGGGTCATTCTCGACGACTTAGATGCCCGGACTCTCGCGCGCGGGCTGGGGCTGCGCGTCATCGGCACCGCGGCCGTCCTCGTCGAGGCCAAACGTGCCGGTCTCCTTCCGCAGGTCCGCCCCACCCTCGATGCGTTGCTTGGGAGGGGCTTCCGCCTGGACCGGAGGGTGTACGATCTGATCCTGAAGGCCGCCGGCGAAGCTCAGACATGACCATGCCCACAACCCACAACCGAAGGCGGGTCGAGAAAGTCAGGGGGCAAGTAGAGTTCGTCGCTTTGCCCCCTATGTGCCCCCTAAAGCCACGATCCAGTTCTGGCTCTAGTTGTAACTCGTTGAATCTTTGGTGCGCCCGCCGTGATTCGAACACGGTACCTACTGGTTCGAAGCCAGTCGCTCTATCCGATTGAGCTACGGGCGCGTGGAGAAATCATAGCACGCGCGATCAGTGGGCGAGGGCGAGGGGATCGATGCCCTTGCCCAGCTCGAACGAGGCGCCGACCGCGCCCACCACCGCCCGGCCGCGCGGGAGGCCCAGGCGGGCCCGCATCCGGTAGACGGCTTCGATCCCGGTGCAGTGCGCGCCGATGAAGTTCTCGAGACCGGCCTCCCGGAGGTGGTCGGCCGTCCAGTCGAGCCGCTCGTCGGCGAGGGGGAACAGGTGGAAGCCGCCGATGGCCGCGTGCAGGGGCGCGGGTCGGACCACCTTGCGCGCGTACTCGACCGTGTTGATCACGCCGGCGTGGCCGCATCCCGAAAGCAGGACGAGCCCGCGGTCGGTGTCGAAGACGAGGGACTGGTCCTCGGGGATGGTGTCCTCGACCATTCCCTCCGGGCCGCGCATTCGGCGCGGAGGGCCGAAGTTGCGCTCGGGGTGGACGCGGGGCACGGGGCCCGTGAGCCAGACCCCGGGCAGCAGCGCCACCGGCGCGTCGTGCTCGACGAACGTCCCGCCCGTCGCCTCGAACGCGGTGCGAAGCGCGATCATCGGGTTGCTCTCGCTTCCGTCCTGGGCGGGCCGGCTGAAGAAGATGCCCTTGCCCACGTGGACGCGTGCGAGCGCGCCGCGGTTGGCCGCCCCGAGCTCCTTGCGGAGGGTGAGCAGGCCGCCCGTGTGATCGTCGTGGTTGTGGCTGAGCACCACCTCGCGCACGCCGGACAGGTCCGCCTTGAGCTCCCGGGCGTTCCGGAGGACGGCGTCGGGGTGAGCGCCCGTGTCGAACAGGATGCGCTGGCCGTCGGCTTCCACGAGGGCGGCGAAGCCCCACTCGCCGATCCCCTGGTCGGCCAGCATGGTCGACAGGATGAGGATGCGCAGGGAGCGCACGCGGGGCGTGTCCTCGCTCGCAGCGACGGTGCTCCACCCGGCCAGCAGGGAGAGGGCGACGGCGAGGATGCAGGGGGCGCGTGTCATCGGGACCTCCGTGCGGCCCAAGGTATCACGCGCGCGGCCTCGGGGAAGAAGAAAGGGGAAAGGCCATCGCCCTTCCCCTTTCCGAGGCCGTCCGCCGCACGGAGCGGCCTCACGCGTCGAAGCTTCGGTTCCTGGTTCTTCTGGCGCACCTCCTCGGGCCCGTGCCCAAACGAAAAAGCCCTTCGAGTGTTCCTCGAAGGGCCTCGGTTCGTCCGGGGGGTCGTTCGCGTCTAGCTGTGGGGACCCCCGTCCACACCGATGCCCCTCCCGGGCATGCAACAACAGCAGCCACGGGCGCTTCGGCGATCGGTATGGGCGACGGACGAAATCATGACCAGTAAGTAGAGTATGCGGGCCCGCCGGGGGCTGTCAACACCCCCGCCCATCGACGGTGCCGCGAGACCCTTCGCCTCGCGGCACCGCGTCGACACTAGGGCGACGGCTGGCCGTACACGGCCAGCTCCACCATGTCCATGAAGGTACAGCCGCCGTAGCCGTTGTCCTTCCCCGTACCGCAGTGAGCGGCGACGCCGGAGTCGTCGTCGGGCAGGGTGCCGCAGTTGGCGGGCCCGGTGCAGGCCGCACCCGGCGTGGGGTCGGTCGGGACCTGAGGGTTGAGCATCCAGAAGCGGACGTATTGCACGCCCAGAGAGGAGCCGCTGAACACGGTGTTCATCCGGTTGCGGTTGCCGGCGTAGAAGACGCCGGCCGCGAGCGGCGCGAACGACGCGCCGTCCGCCGACACCTCGATCCGCCAGCCGCGCGTCGACGAGCTGCCCGGATCGCCGCAGGTGTTCGACGGGTTGACCCGGAGCTCCGACACGTCGACCTTCACCGGCAGCTTGACCACGATGAACTTGTCCGAGGCTAGTCCGGTGATGAGAGCGTCATGGTCGGTGTCGCTGCCCCAGCCATTCCCCTGTGACTGGTCGATCGCGCCCGTGGGGCCGCAGCCGAACGGCGTGTAGTCCGGCCCGTTGAAGGCGGTGATCGAGCCGCCGCCTGCGAGGGCCGCCCAGTCGCGGCGGAGCTGCCAGTTCTTGGTGTTCGCCCCCGGGTTGATGGTCAAGGTCGTGAGGACGACCGCGTCGTAGCCCTGCCCCCGCGCACTCACCTTCGGGTAGGTGCCGGCAAAGATGTCGGCGATGGAATACGCGCCCGAGGCGTCGCTGGTGGCGACGTAGTCACCCGCGCCGTGATCGTGTCCGCCGAAGGCGACGATCGCCCCCTCGATGGGGCCCAGGGTGGCGTCGTCGGTCACCGAGCCCGCGAGGGACCCCGTGGGGTCTCCCGGGTTCGGCGGCAGCGAGAAGTTGGCGACCGGGCGCGTGTCGTCTCCATCGAGGGTTCCCGCGAACCAGCCCATGCCGCGTTGCGCGAAGACGCTCCAGATCGCCGCCTGGTTGGCACCGCCGTGCAGCACCATGTCCGCCTGCAGGATCGCGTTCCGCTCGTCGAGGAACGAGGGGTTGAACGGGGAGAGCTCCATGGCCCGGGTGACGAGGGACTCGGTGGTGTCGCTGCCGAGCGCGTCGCGCAGGTCCCACAGCGTCTGTACCCAGATCTCGCCGTCCGCGTGGACCTCCGGGGAGGTGAAGACCCGGCCGAAGTCGCCGTAGTCGAAGCCGCCGGGTCCGGTCAGGACGCCGCCCGGGCAGCCGTCCGTCTGCCCGATCTTGCAGTCGATGGGCTCGAAGCGGATCAGGTCCTGGCCGCCGCCGACGTAATGCCCGACGCGGACGTCGGCGACTCCGGACACGTCGGGCTGGAGGCCCTGCTTCTCGAGGAAGTCGTAGGCGTACCAGTCGCTCCATGCCTCGCCCATCGAACCGGCCTGCACGCTGCCCAGGGTCGAGAAGCCGTCGGCGTCGATCACGAGCCGGTTCGAGAGGCCGTGGGTGTATTCGTGATAGACGATCCCCGCGTCGTTGGCGCCGTCCGCGGCGATGAACGGGTCGCTCGCGTCGCCGGGGAAGTGCCAGAGGAACATCTGCATCCGGGGGCGGAAGCCGTCGGGGGGCGTCCCCATGTTCGCGTTATCGATGTGGCCGCCGTCGGGCATGTTCTGGAACGTCTTTGCGCCGTCCAGGGCCTCGCCGCGCACGGGGTCGTCGCCCTCGAAGTTGCCCGCCTCGCGCGTGAAGCCGATGGGCGCTGCTTTGAGATGGTCGTGGAACAGGTTGAGGAGGATGAAGAGCTGGGTGCCGCTCTGGTTCTCGTTGTGCGCCCACGAGCCGGGCAGGCCAGGGTCCCAGGTGCAGACGAAGGCGTCGCAGCCCGCGACGGCCGGGTTCCAGACCTGCAGGTCCCATAGCCAGTTGTTGCGGCCGGTCGCGGGGTCCTCGCGGTTGATCTCCTCGGTCTGGTCGGCGAGGTTGTTCGCGTTCTGGTCCGAGTAGACGTGGGCGTTGGGGCCGCTCAGGACCTTGGCCGAGGGGGAGAGCCAGCCGTTGCCCGACATGTCGAACACGTCGGCCGTGCCGCCCGCGGGCGCGTTGGGGTAGTTCCGGAACGCGCGGCCGTTCGCGTAGTTGACGAGCGACAGCCGATAGAGGACCTCGCCCGTCTGCGCGTCGATCACCTGGCGGTACATCTGCTGGTCGGTCGGCTCGACGAACAGGTCCCAGGCGAGGCGGTTGCCCTTGGGGGTCGCGAACACGGTGAGCCCCGCCGTCTCGCCGGTGGAGAACTCCGTGGTCCCACGGGCGTCGTTGCGCTTCTTCGATGCGAGCGGCGCCTCGGGGGCGCCCGCGTCGCGCCGCGTCCGCGCGAGCGCCTCGTCGGCGCTGAGCGATGGCGCGGAGGCGGCGCCGGCCAGGTTCGACAGCGGGGAGCCGATCACGTTGATGAGCCGCCCGTCCGCGGTCACGTTCGCCTTCAGGCCGTTGCCGAACACGGGGATTCCGTCGACCACCTGCCGCCACCAGATGTGGTGCGTGCCGTCGACGGAGACGTACTCGCGCGCGAGCTGCAGGGTCGAGGCGTCCACCTTGAAGACGTCGGCGTGCGCCCGGACGTAGTCGAGGGCGACCCGGGCCGCCGGCCGGCCGCTGGCGCCGGTCAGGAAGCCGTCCAGGCGGGCGACGATGCGCGGCGTGCCGGTGAGACCGTCGATCGAGGTGATCCCGTTTGGTCCGAGCGACGCGGCCAGCGCCTTCACGGCGGGGGACGGGTTGGCGGCGAACTGGTCCCGCCGTTCGGTGACCGCCGGCCCCGAGCGGGCGTCGAGGTTCGGGCGACCCCGCCGGTTGTCGCGCGCCGGCGGCGCGGCGTCCGGCGAAGGGGCGGAACCGAGGATGAGGGCCAGAGCGCCGAATGCGGAAAGCGATCCGCGTTTGGAAAGGAGCATGTCCTGACCTCCTTAAGGAGGGTGGACCTATACGCCCTTGCCTGCTAGAAAGCAACCGCCCCGGGGGACGCGCAGGGACACGCAGAGCACGGCGAAAGGCCGGGCTGTCGAAAAGCCGGGCTGGTGAGAGCTGGACGGCTGGGCTAAGATCGGAGGCTGGGGCGGGGTTCCCGCCCGGAGGCTGCTGATACCCTTCTCTTCGGCCGGGCCGTCGCCTCGACCGATCCAGAGTCCAATGACCAACGGAAGAGTCGCGATCGTCGCCGGATGCCGTACGCCGTTCGCCAAATCGGGCACCGTCTACCGCGACCTCACGGCCCTGGACCTGGCCAAGGTCTGCGTGCGCGAGCTGGTGGAGCGCACCGAGGTGGACCCGAGCGGCATCGGATACGTGGTGATGGGCCAGGTCATTCCCTCGGTGAAGGCCCCGAACCTCGGCCGGGAGGTCGTGCTGTCGACCGGCCTCCCCAAGGCGAGCCCCGCCCACACCGTGAACCGTGCCTGCGCGTCGGCCAACGAGGCGATCGCGGAGGTGGCCACTGCCATCATGGCCGGACAAGCGGAGGCGGGGATCGCGGGGGGGGCGGAGAGCCTCTCCGACGTCCCGATCCTCCACAGCAAGAAGATGGCGCAGGTCCTGATGGAGGCTTCCCGGGCGCGAAGCCTGGGGGGCCGGCTGAAGGCCTTCTCGAAGGTGCGCTTGCGCGACCTCGTGCCCGAGACGCCCGCCATCGCCGAGCCCTCCACCGGCCTCACGATGGGCCAGTCGGCCGAGAAGATGGCGAAGGAGAACGGGATCACCCGCGAGGAGCAGGACCTGATCGCGTTCCTCTCGCACAAGAACGGGGCCGCGGCCACGGAGGACGGCCGGCTCCGCGCCGAGATGTGCACGGTGCTGGTGCCACCGCGCTACGAGGTGGCGGTGAGCGCCGACAACCTGCTGCGCAAGGACACGTCGCTGGAGGCGCTGGCCGCCCTCCCGCCCGTCTTCGACCGGAAATTCGGGACGGTGACGGCGGGCAACGCGTCGCCCCTGACCGACGGGGCGGCGGCCGTGCTCCTCATGTCCGAGGCGAAGGCGAAGTCGGAGGGCTACGAGCCCCTGGCCTACGTTCGCTCGTGGGCGGTGGCCGCGGTCGATCCCGGCGGCCAGCTTCTCATGGGGCCCGCCCTCGCCATCCCCCAGGCCCTCGAGAACGCCCAGCTCCAGCTCTCGGACATGGACCTGATCGACATGCACGAGGCCTTCGCGGCCCAGGTGGCCTCGAACATCCAGGCCCTGGAGTCCGAGACCTGGGCCCGCGAGAAGCTGGGCCGTTCCCGGGCCCTGGGGAAGGTCGACCGCGACCGGCTGAACGTGTGCGGGGGATCGATCGCCCTCGGCCATCCCTTCGGGGCCACGGGGGCCCGCATCACGACCACCCTCGCCAACGAGCTCGCGCGGAGGAACGGGAAGTTCGGCCTGCTCTCCGTCTGTGCCCAGGGCGGGCTGGGCTTCGCGATGGTCCTCGAGAGATGAACACCGCCCGATGAGCGCCGCCCTCGCGGGCCTGCGCGTGCTCGACCTCACCCGCTACATCCCCGGGCCGTACTGCACGATGCTGCTCGGGGACCTCGGAGCGGACGTGATCAAGGTCGAAGAGCCGCCGGTGGGCGATGCCACCCGCGCGGTCCCTCCCGCGGTGGGCGAGGACAGCGCCGTGCACGCCGCCCTGAACCGCAACAAGCGCTCGGTGGTGGTGGACATCCGCCAGGAGGCGGGGTCGGCGGTGGTCCGGCGCCTGGCCGCGAAGGCCGACGTCCTGGTCGAAGCCTTCCGCCCGGGGGCGCTGACGCGGCGCGGCCTGGGAGCCGAGGACCTCCGCCGCGAGAACCCGAGGCTCGTCTACTGCTCGCTCACCGGGTATGGCCAGGACGGGCCCATGGCCGGACGGGCGGGGCACGACGTGGACTACATCGCGCTCGGGGGCCTGCTCGGCGCCACCCGGGACGCCGAGGTCCGGCCCGTTCTGCCCCCGACCCAGCTCGCCGACATGACGGGCGGGCTGCTCGCGACGATCGGCATCCTGGCCGCCGTGCAGGCCCGGGAGCGCACCGGGCGCGGGCAGGTGGTCGACGTCTCGATGCTCGAGGGCATCCTGGCCCTGATGACGATCCCGGCCACCCGGGTCCTCGCGGGCGGGTCGCTCGCGAGCGAGCTGACCGGCACCCACGCGTGCTACAACGTCTTCCGCTGCCGCGATGGCCGGTACGTGGCGGTGGGCGCGCTCGAGCCGAACTTCTGGAAAGCGCTCGTGGGGGCCCTCGGCATGCCCGAGCGCGCGGGCGGGCAGTGGGAACGAGCCGAGAAGCGGCGCGAGACCCTGGAGGCGCTCGCCCGCGTCTTCGCCACCAAGGACCGCGACGTGTGGATCCGCGAGCTGCACGCGGCCGACGCCTGCGTAGAGCCGGTGCTCGACCTCGCCGAGAGCCTGGCCCAGCCCCAGGTCGAGGCTCGCCGGGCGGTGATCGAGGGCGTGACTGGGCCGGCGCGCTTCAAGACGGTGGCCTCGCCGATCCGGCTCTCCGAGACGCGGGTGAAGACCCACCGGCCGGTGCCGGGGCTCGGGCAGCACACGGACGAGGTCCTGCGCGAGAGCGGCTACGGCACGCAGGAGATCGGGAGCTTGCGCGAGGGCGGGGTGATCCAGTGACGGAAGCGCCGCTGACCACCGAGCGGGACGAAGACGGGATCGTGGTCGTCACCCTGGACGTGCCGGGCGAGAAGGTCAACACGCTGGGCAAGGCGGTGGTCGAGGGATTCCAGCATCTCATGGCCGAGGCGGAGACCGACCGCACGATCAAGGCGGTGGTGATCCGCAGCGGAAAGCCCGACAACTTCGTGGCGGGGGCCGACATCAAGGAGTTCCTGTCGATCCGGAGCGCTCTCGAGGGCGAGAGCCTCTCGCGCGCGGGCCAGGCGCTGCTCGACCGGTTGGCGGCGGTGCCGGTGCCGGTGGTGGCGGCGATCCACGGCTCGTGCCTGGGCGGGGGCCTGGAACTGGCCCTCGCCTGCCGTTACCGCATCGCCTCCGACGGTCCCAAGACCGTGCTCGGCGTGCCCGAGGTCCTGCTGGGCCTGCTTCCGGGCGCCGGGGGTTCGCAAAGGCTGCCGCGCCTCATCGGTCTCGCGAAGTCGCTGGACATGATCCTGACCGGGCGGAGCCTCAAGCCCGCGGCCGCGCTCAAGGCCGGCCTCGTGGACGAGGCCGTTCCGCCGCCCCTGCTGCTCCCGCTCGCCAAGAAGGCGGCCCGCGCCCTCGCCGAGGGGACGCTGAAGCCCCGCCGGCCCGGCATTTCGCTCTCCGAGCGGCTCCTCCGGCCCCTCATCTTCAGCAAGGCGCGGGCGATGGTGCTCGAGAAGACGGGCGGGCACTATCCGGCGCCCCTGGTGGCGCTCGAGGTCGTCAAGATGGGGACGGCCACCACCCTGGAGGAGGGGCTGCGCATCGAGGCGCAGGCCTTCGGCAAGCTCTCCGTGACCGAGGTCTCTCGCGCGCTCGTCTCCGTGTTCTTCGCCACCCAGGACGCCAAGAAGGACGCGGGCTATCCGGAGGGGACGGAGGCCGCCCCGGTGACGAAGCTGGGGGTGGTCGGCGCGGGGCTCATGGGCGCCGGCATCGCGGCGGTCGCCGCGGACGTGGGCGTGCCCGTGCGGCTGAGGGATGCATCCCACGCGGCCCTGGGCCGGGGCCTCCGCCACCTCCGAGAGGGGTTCGAGGAGCGCCGTCGGCGGGGGAGCCTCTCGCGGGTGGAGGCCCAGAAGCGGATGGACCTCATCGCCGGCACCGTGGACTATTCGGGCTTTCGGCGCACCGAGGTGGTGATCGAGGCCGTGTTCGAGGACGTGGAGCTGAAGCGCAAGGTGCTGGCGGAGACCGAAGCCGCCACCACCGAGCGCTCCGTGTTCGCGAGCAACACCTCGTCGATCCCGATCTCCGAGATCGCGAAGGCCAGCCGGCGCCCCGGCCAGGTGCTCGGCATGCACTTCTTCTCGCCCGTTCCCAAGATGCCGCTCCTGGAGGTGATCGTCACCGAGGACACCGGCCCCGAGGCGCTGGCCACCGCGGTCGGGTTCGGACGCCGGATGGGCAAGCACGTGATCGTGGTCCGGGACGGCCCGGGCTTCTACACGAGCCGCGCCCTGGCCCCCTACATGAACGAGGCCACCCGGCTGCTGGAGGAGGGCGCGTCGGTGGAGGCGGTGGACAAGGCCATGGTCGATTTCGGCTTCCCGGTGGGCCCCCTCACCCTCCTCGACGAGGTGGGGATCGACGTCGGGGCCAAGGTGGCCAAGGTCCTGCACGAGCGCTTCGGGGAGCGCATGGCGCCGTCGCCGTCGATGGCGCGGGTCCTGGAAGACGGCCGCCAGGGGCGCAAGAACGAGCGGGGCTTCTACACCTACGGCGGGAAGAAGAAGCGGGTGGACGAGTCGGTGTACGCGCTGCTGCCCGGGGGCAAGGCCCGCCGGCCGTTCGAGCCGCGGGACATCCAGGACCGCCTGGTCTTCGCGTTCCTGAACGAGGCCGCGCTCTGCCTGGAAGAGGGCATCCTGCGCTCGCCGCGGGACGGCGACGTGGGGGCGATCTACGGCCTGGGCTTCCCGCCGTTCCTGGGCGGGCCCTTCCGCTACCTCGACCACCTGGGCGCGCGCTTCGCGGTCGAGATGCTCGAGAAGCTGGCGGCCCGGCACGGCGACCGCTTCCGTCCGGCGCAGGTCCTCCAGGACCTCGCGCGGGAGGGCTGGGCGCTCCACGGGCCACGGAAAGGCTGATCCGCAACGCCTGTGACCGAGAAGAACGGCAGGATCCTGCACAAGCCGCGCCGCATGCCGGGCCCGCACGCGGTGTTGCACCGCTTCCGCCCCCTGCTCGGGAAGCGCCGGAGCGAGGAGAGCCTGCCCCTGCTCACCCAGGCCCACGCCGCCTACATGGGCCTGCGCCGCAGCGCGAAGGCGATCCGCGGCCGGGGGGCCAACATCTTCACCCAATGGATGGGCGACCCGGACGCCCTGGGTAGCGCGATCCTCCTGAAGGCGGTGCTCATGGAGCTGGGGGCGCGCGAGGTGCGGATCCTCACCGGGAGCCTGGGCCATCCCCAGAACCGCAACCTGGTCGCGCGCTGCGGCATCGTCCTCCACGATCCGAACAAGGAGCGCCTTCCCCGCGGCCTGCACTGCATGGTGGACACCTCGCCTCCGCTCGGGGGCGCCAACACGGGCGGGGTGCAGCCGGTCCGGGAGTTCTTCTTCGTGGCCGACCACCACGCGGACCCCGCCGACGTGGAGGAGGCCTGCCGCATCCGCGGAGTGAAGCGGGTGAAGCTGGCCTTCGTGGGCCTGCCCGTGGGCTCGACCTCCGCCTTCATGGCCATCATCGCCGCCACCTTCGACCTCTTCGACAGGATCGGTCCCGGTGGGCGCGCCGCGGCCGCCCTCGGGATCTACACGGACACGAGCGCGCTCCTCCACGGGGCGACCCCCCTCGACTTCAAGATGTTCGAGGTGCTCACGCGCGACGAGGCGACCCAGGAGCTGCTGGACGACCTGCGCGACTACCGCGTGCCGCCCGAGTGGTACACCTACCGCGCCTCCGCCTATCGCAACCAGGAGGTGAAAGGCGGGGTGCGGGTGGCCCCCATCGGCTTCGTCAGGGAGGTCCACCGCGACGTCATCGCCGAGATCGCGAACGAGCTGCTGCGGGTCGAGGGAACGTCCGTCGGCATCGTGATCGCGGTGACCGAGCGGGGGACCGAGGTCTCGGTCCGCGCGGACAGCCGCCTGCTCGGCCATGACCAGCCGCGCATCGTGCGGGTGATCGACTATCTGCTGTCCTCGGCCTTCCCGGGCCTGTCGGGCTTCAAGCACGATCGGCGGCCGCCCCATCGCGTGGAGGGCGGCGCCTTCCAGCCCCTCACCCCCGAGGAGCGCGGGCGCTTCCGGATCGACAGCGGTCCGCCCATCGGCGGGAACGGGCCCATCCTCGAGCACTGCCGGGGCCTCGCGCACGCCCTGGTCGTCGCCCTGCAGGACCTGGAGCGGCTGCAACCGGGGGAGACGGCGGGGCTGTTGTAGGCGGGATCGCGCTGCTACCCATGCGATCCTTTCGCGGAGTGGTCGTCTTCTGCGGACATGAACGGGGTGGCCAAGTCCCTCAAAGCTTAAGGGAGTGAACCGGCAGCGCACGTACAGAATCCTCGCTCCCGTTCTTGTGCTGCCCCTTGCGTTTCTTTGGCACTTTCTGGGGGTCTGGACCTTCTTCCCGATCGGTGGAGCGGACTTTCACTGGATCTTTCAACGGCCGCACGGTGGCAGTGCCGAAGCGGTATATGTCGTGGCGGTCGTATACGCGATCGTTGCTGGAGCTCTTGCTGTCTTTCTGCTTGCGAGGACGCGCCAGGCCGGGACTTGGATCCTGTTGACGCTCCTCCTTGCTGCCACAGTGTTAAGGCCGCTCCTCGTCGGATGGGAACCCCTCTCCGAGGTCGCACTCGCAACGCTGATAACCGGTGTCCCGCTCTTGCTAGTAGCTTCCTTAGTTGTGGCGAGTCCGGCTGTTCCTCCCCTCATTCCTGCCGGCTGTTGTCGCCGCGATCCCAGGCACATGGTCCCTTTGGGAGGTGTATAGCTTCCCTTACAACAACTCGGCTGGCTTTCGGGAGGGCGTACTGTCGTTGTTGTTGCTCTACCCCTTGCCCTTTGTCGCTGCTGGGCTGTTGATCTTCCAACGGAGGCGCCCCGGGAATGCGGCGTTGACCGAGGCTGGCGTAGCGCGGTGATCGGGACACTCTATCTGGACCGGGTCTGCCCTCTGTTACCTTTCGTACTCGTTCCGGAAGGAGTACGAAAGGTAACAGTTTCGTGCGCACGCCACTGTGCGCGGCGTCTCGATGCGTCGCTCGGACCACCCCTAGTGCTCGAACAGGTCCACGTAGCCCAGCAGGTCGAGCTGGGCGTGGATGGGGATGGCGCGGAAGCATTCCCGGGCTAGCTCGGCGCGGCCTTCACGGGCCAGCATCCCTTCCAGCTTGTCCATGAGGGGCAGGAGCAGGGTGACGTCCGAGATCGCGTAGCGGACCTGCTCTTCGGAGAGCACCGGGCTCGACCAATCGCTGTGGCGCACCGCCTTGTCCATCTCCACGTCGAGCAGCTCGAGCAGATTGTCCTTGAGCCCGTGCCGGTCCGTGTAGGTGCGGGCGAGCTTGCTCGCGGTGCGCGTGCAGTAGAGGGGGGCGACCGTGATCCCCAGCCAGTGGCGCAGCGCGGCCACGTCGAAGCGCGCGAAGTGGAAGACCTTGAGCACGCCCCCCGCTTCGAGCAGGCGCTTCAGGCGAGGAGCGCGCTCCCCGGGGGGGCGCGGGGAGTCGAGGGACTCGCGGGGGATCTGCACGAGCGCGGCCCGCCCGCGCCGGTCGCAGAGCTGGACCACGCAGAGGCGGTCGCGCAGCGTCTGGAGCCCCATGGTCTCGGTGTCGATCGCGAGGTCCGGCCCGCGCAGGTAGGCCTGGAGCAGGTCCTCGCTGAGATCGCCGCGCAGGACCTCGGGCTTGACGTCGGGGGGCGGCTGGGGCATCGACTCCTCGCGCAGGATAGTAGCATCAGCGGGCGAGGTCGGGGCTCGTGACCAAGCAGCCCGGCCCTACCAGCGATCGATCCCCATCTGCTTCCTGCCCAGCTCGCTCAGGTCATCGGCGCGGGCCCGGCCCTGGAAGCGCACCTCGTAGTTCTCCGGCGCAAAGTCGGGCGCGCTCTCGCCCTGCAGGAAGGCCGCCTTCTGGCGCTCGAGATAGGCGGCGTTCTTGGCGCAATGCGGGGCGGCGCCGATGTAGATCACGTTGCTGAAGCCGCGGCCCTCGTGCACGTCTTCGACCGCGTGCACGACGTCCGGGTGCCACCAGACGGTGTCGCCGGGCTCGACGCGCGGAATGGGGGAGAGCGCCGGCATCAGCGCCGGGTGCCACTCGGGGGTGATGGAGAGCGCGCGGCCCGGCTCGGCGCCGCACAGCACGTCCTCCGGCACGTCGTCCAGAAGGGGCCGAAGCAGGAGATAGACGATGGCGCGGGCGATGGGCATCAGCCGCAGCGTTCCGTCGCCCGGCCCTTGCGCCGTGAGCGCCGTCCAGCCCTGGTACGTGCGGAACATGCTGCAGACGGCGGGGGAGGGGATTTCCTCGGTCGTCGTGCGCCAGGCGCCGTCGAAGGGGTCGTAAGCCCGCCAGTCGCCGGCGAACACGTGGCGGTAGACCTGGCGATAGGCAGGGTCGATCCAGCGCTCCACGGAGCCCGCGTCCATGTGCGGCGACAGGCCGAGGGTGCGATCGCCGGGCTCCCGGCGGCGGATGCGGTCGGCATAGGTGCATTCGCGGTCCGGGTCGAAATGCACGGCGCCCTCGCTCTCATGCCGCCACAGCCGGTTCAGGAAGGAGCGGGTCTCGGCGAGGGCCGGGTGCTGGCGCGCTTCCATCTGGGGCTTCGACCAGTAGATGCCGAAGATCTGGGGCCGGCCCGACGGCAGCTTGCTGAAGTACTTGTCGAGCGACGGATCGGCGGGCTGCTCGTGGTAGCGGTTGCGAGCGAGGTACTCGCCGATGGCCTCGTTCCATGACGTGGCCTGCGCGCTCGCGAAGACGCCCCGCACGACGACCGCGCCCCGCCGCCGGATCTCGCGCTTGGCCTCCTCCGACACCGCGCCGCTGTGCAGCTTCGTGTAATCGACCGAGGGAATCACCTGCCGGCCGTGCGCGCGCGCCTCGCGGATTCCCTCCACCTCGCGGCGCAGGTCGTGCTCGACCTCGACGAAGACCTTACTGGGATCGACGATCTGCGCCTTGAGCCGCTGCTTGGTCGCCCGGATCGCCGCCGCGAGATCACCGACGACGAGGCTCATCGACCACCGCCCCCGCGATCAGAACATGGTATTCGGGTTTGCCGCTGTGTCCGGTACGACCTGCAGGACGTCCCAATGCTCGACGATCCTTCCGGAGTCCATGCGAAAGATGTCGATTCCCGCTTGAACATCAAGTCGTAGAAGGCGGTGGCCGTTCGCTTGTTCTGTTCGAGATCCTGTGTCACCGCAGGTCCTTCCGGAAGCACCGAATCAGACCGACCTCCGCGAACCCCAGCGCCCGATGGGCGGCCGCACTCGACTCGTTCGCCGCTTCTGCGTCGGAGGCGAATTCAACGCAGCCATGTGAGCGAGCCCATTCCTCAGCCGCGATGACCAGACGTCGCCCGACGCCGCGCCGCCTCGCTTCGGGTTCGACGAACCAGCCCTCGAGATAGCCCACGCGATCCGTTCGACAGCCCTCGGCGTACGAGCGAATCGAATCCTCGGCGAAGCCCACCAGGCGCGATTGGTTCCCGGCGACCAGGACTGCGCCACGCCGGCCGTCGCCGAAGAACCGGTGTACCTCCTGCAGGTGCTCTGCCTCCGACCCGTCAGGCCAGAGGGCGTGGCGAAGGCGAGCCAACGAAGCCGCGTCATCGAGAGTCGCGTGTCTGACCCTGCCGAATCCAGCGTTTCCCGCATGGCCACCAAGGATACCCTGGCGGGTTGGCCCCGCTTGCTGGACCACCTCAGAAACGACCCGCGTGCACGTCGCGAATGAACTGGACAACTCCGTCGACGTAGACCTTCTGGTCATCGAAGATCGCCAGGTGACTGCCGTGTGGGCAAAAGAG
>WNFT01013299.1_pt1 | contig 14902 bp, 14 predicted proteins | sample 5400191 | NCBI WGS metagenome assembly WNFT01 (sample SAMN13153359, study PRJNA577476) | soil metagenome | isolation source: 80 cm saprolite under Madrone tree | place: USA:California | collected 2016-06-14 | reverse complement strand
CGGGTCATCGTCGAGAAGCCCTTCGGCCGCGACCTGGCCTCGGCCTGCTCCCTGAACGAGACGCTGCACCAGGCCTTTCCCGAGGCCAGCATCTTCCGCATCGACCACTTCCTCGGGAAGGAAGCGGTCCAGAACATCCTCTACTTCCGCTTCGCCAACGCGTTCCTCGAGCCCATCTGGAACCGGCACTACGTCGACAACGTCCAGATCACGATGGCGGAGAGCTTCGGGGTCAAGGGGCGGGGGAAGTTCTACGAGGAGACCGGCGTCATCCGCGACGTGATCCAGAACCACCTGCTCCAGGTCGTCAGCTACCTGGCCATGGAGGCGCCGTCCAGCACCTACCATGAGGCCATCCGCGACGAGCAGACCAAGGTGCTGCGGACGGTCCGGGTGATGAGCGTGGACAACATGGTGCGCGGGCAGTTCCGCGGCTACCGGGACGAGCCGGGCGTGGCCGGCGACTCCTACATGGCCACGTACGCCGCGCTGCGGCTCTACGTGGATTCGTGGCGCTGGGAGGGCGTGCCGTTCTACGTCCGCGCGGGCAAGAGCCTCTAGATGACCTGCACGGAGGTCACCATCAGGCTGCGGAACGCGCCGCAGGTGGTCTTCAGCGAGGCCACGCCGTCGGTGGGAAACTACGTCCGCTTCCGGCTCAGCCCGCAGGTGGCGATCGCGGTCGGCGCCCGAGCCAAGCGGCCGGGGGCCGGCATGATGGGCCAGCCGCTGGAGCTGTCCGTCGTGGAGCAGCCCCAGCAGGGGCAGGACGGCCGGATGGGTGACTACGAGCGCCTGCTCGGCGACGCCATGGCGGGCGACGCCACGCTGTTCGCGCGCCAGGACGTGGTCGAGGCGGCCTGGGCGATCGTGGATCCGGTGATCCACGGGCCGAGCCAGATGTTCGAGTACGAGCCCGGGAGCTGGGGCCCGCCCCAGGCCGATAGCCTCGTCGCCGATGTGGGAGGTTGGCACACGCCGCAATGAGGACGAGCGTCAGCGACCCTCGAGGATCCGATCAAGATCGCGTCCGGTCTCGAGCGGGCGCTTCGTCATCGTGCTGCCGCGAAGATCTCCACTCCCACAAAGACGGCGGCGCTCACCAGCAGGCCGGCGATGAAGAACACGTACGCGAGCCGGACGTACACGTACTTCCTCCGGCCGAGGAAGACGCCGAGCTCGTACACCTCCCGGACCTGCACCTCGTAGACGCGCGACGAGTCGTTCATCACACCCTCCATGAGCCGCGCGAATTCCTCGTATTCCAGGTTCATGAAGTTGCCGAAGAAGAGGATGTTGCAGTCGGGTCTGTCCAAGTCCGGGCGAAATCCCTTGTTGAGCTTGGGCATGACCGCGTAGGCGGCCGAGACCACGGTGGCGAGGCAGGACACGATCAGGACAAGCACCGGCCATCTGAGATAGGGGTCCGAGAGGTGACCGATCGAGAACGTGATCATCAGGGCCGATATGGTGAGCATCATGTTGGCCTTCACGTCGGCCATCTGGCTCAACTGCACGTGGTGCACGCGAGTCTGGCGTATGAAATGGTCCAGGTGACTGCCCGTGCCGGAAACTTCCATCAGCCGCCTCCTCTCGCCAGGCCACCGGTATCATCCGGCGCCGGCTGCGCATGAGGGCAGTGCAATCGCGCGCCATCGTGCCAGAGTGCCCGGGAAGGGTCAAACAAAACAGGGGCGCTTGGCCAGATCCCAACCGTCAGCCCCCACCGCCCTGCCAGCGCCCCTCGAGGATCTTCGACACGGCGATAACCACACGATGAGCCGGCGGCGGTCGACGATGACGGCGGAGCAGCGACGGCTCGAGGAGACGCGCTCGCGCACGGCCCACTGGCGGCGCTGGGGCCCGTACCTGGCCGACCGGCAGTGGGGGACAGTGAGGGAAGATTATTCCGCCCACGGCACGGCCTGGGACTACTTCCCGCACGACCATGCCCGCTCGCGCGCCTATCGCTGGGGCGAGGATGGCATTCTCGGCATCTCCGACAACCACCAGCGCCTCTGCTTCGCTATTTTGGCCTCACGGGCACCGAGGGTAACCACGGCGAGGACGTCAAGGAGTACTACTTTTATCTCGATGCCACTCCGACTCACTCCTACCTGAAGGGGCTCTACAAGTACCCGCAGGCCGAATATCCTTACTCCCGCCTCGTCGACGAGAACCGCCGGAGGAGCCGGCAAGAGCGCGAGTTCGAGCTGCTCGAGACTGGAGTCTTCGAGGACGGGCGATACTTCGACGTGACCGTCGAGTACGCCAAGGCCGCGCCCGAGGACATCCTGATCCGCATCACCGCGCAGAATCGCGGGCCCGAGGCCGCTCCCATCCATCTGCTCCCGAGCCTCTGGTTCCGGAACACGTGGTCGTGGAACGAGGGAAGTGAGCGTCCGCGCCTCGCCCGCGAACGCGAGGGGGCAGGTCGCGTCATCCTCGCGTCCCATCCGGAGATGGATGGAACGTACCGCCTGGCGTGCGACGGCGAGCCCGAGCTTCTCTTCACTGAGAACGACTCGAACCTCGAGCGCCTGTACGGCGCGGCAAGCCCATCACCCTATGTGAAGGACGCCTTCCACGAATACCTCGTCAACGGGCGGCAGGAAGCGGTGAATCCCCTCGAGGAGGGGACCAAGGCGGCCGCCCACTACCGGCTGATGATGGACGCGGGCGCGAGCGCCATCCTCAGGCTGCGCCTGACGCGCGAGGCCAAGGGGCGGCCGCCGCGCGCGTTCCAAGGCTTCGATCGCTCGGTCGAGGACCAGCGACGGCAGGCGGATGAGTTCTACGCCACGGTCATTCCGGATCGCCTGGGCGCAGACTCGGCCACTGTCATGCGCCAGGCCCTGGCCGGCATGCTCTGGTCCAAGCAGTGGTTCCATCTCGACGTCCGTCGGTGGCTCGAGGGCGATCCGACCCAGGCGCCGCCTCCGCCCGAGCGGAAGCGGGGCCGCAACTCGGAGTGGACGCACCTCTACAACGACGACGTCGTCTCCATGCCGGACAAGTGGGAGTATCCATGGTACGCGGCATGGGATCTTGCCTTCCACACGATCCCCCTCGCGCTCGTGGATCCGGATTTTGCCAAGGACCAGCTCATTCTGTTTCTCCGCGAGTGGTACATGCACCCGAACGGACAGATCCCTGCCTACGAGTGGGCCTTCGGCGACGTCAACCCACCCGTCCACGCCTGGGCCGCCTTCCGGGTCTACAAGATTGAAAAGCGCATCCGGGGGGCGGGGGATCGGAAATTCCTCGAGCGCGTGTTCCAGAAGCTCCTGTTGAACTTCACCTGGTGGGTGAACCGCAAGGACCCCGAGGGCAAGAACGTCTTCCAGGGCGGCTTCCTCGGTCTCGACAATATCGGGGTGTTCGACCGCTCGGCGCCGCTGCCCACAGGTGGGCACATCGCGCAGTCGGACGGCACGGCGTGGATGGGCATGTTCTGCCTCAATATGCTGGGCATCGCCCTCGAGCTGGCCCGCAAGGACCCCGCCTACGAGGACATGGCCTCCAAGTTCTTCGAGCACTTCATGTACATCGCCCAGGCCATGAGCCACATGGGCCACAAGGGCGTCGAGCTCTGGAACGAGGAGGATGGGTTCTTCTACGACGTGCTTCACACACCTGACGGGGTCTTCCCCATGAAGGTGCGGTCCCTCGTGGGCCTTGCCCCGCTCTTCTCGGTGCTGGTGCTCGAGCCGGAAGATCTCGAGCACCTGCCGAGCTTCAATCGGCGGCTGCGCTGGTTTCTCGAAAACCGCGAGGACCTCTGTGATCTCGTCACGCAGCAGGTCACGAGCAAGGGAAAGCAGCGGCGCCTGCTCTCGCTGGTGAGCGGCGATCGGCTCGAAAGAGTCCTCCGGTTCATGCTAGACGAGCGCGAATTCCTCTCCCCGTATGGCATCCGGGCGCTTTCACAGCACCATCGCGACCACCCGTATGTGCTGAACGTCAACGGCACGGGGCACCGCGTAGACTATGAGCCCGCGGAGTCCTCCACGGGGTTCTTCGGAGGCAACTCGAACTGGCGGGGGCCCATCTGGTTCCCGATGAATTTCTTGCTGGTCGAGTCGCTGCAACGATTCGACTACTTCTTCGATGAGAAGCTTACCGTGGAGTTCCCCACCGGGTCAGGCCAGCGCATGAAGCTGTGGGACGTCGCCACGGAGCTGTCGCGGCGGCTCACGGCCATCTTCCTCCGCGGATCCGACGGGCAGCGGCCCGTGCACGGCGGATCCGAGAAGTTCCAGTGCGATGCCCACTGGAAGGATCTCGTGCTCTTCTACGAGTACTTCCACGGCGACAACGGCGCCGGGATCGGCGCCAGCCACCAGACGGGCTGGACGGGGCTGGTCGCCAAGCTCCTCCAGCAGAGCGGCCAGTAGGCGGGTCCTCACCGCTCAGTCATGGTCGTGCCCGTGATGGCGGTCGTGGATGTGCGGGTGCTCGTGCTCGAGGGGTCCCGTCGGATGCGGGTGCATATGCGGCTCCGGCCCTTCCCAACCCTCGTGCTCGTGCTGGTGGTGCCGGTCATGGACGTGGCGGTGCGTGTGCGTCCCTGCCTCGTGATGGTGTCGATGCGAGTGCCGCTCGCGGAGCAGCAGCCAAGCCCCGGCCGCCATCAGGGCAGCGGTCAGGGCCAGCCGGCCGGTCAGGGGCTCGCCGAGTAGCACGACCCCGCCCAGCGCGCCGAAGAACGGGCCCAGGGCGAAGTACGCGCCCGTCCGCGCGGCACCGAGGCCCCGCATGGCCAGGATGAAGAGCACGAGGCTCGTGCCGTAGCTGACCGCGCCGATCACGAGACTGATGGCAATCGATGCCGGTGGCGGCACGGCGTGGCCGGCGGCAAGCGCCAGGGCGACGTTCACGGCGCCGGCCGCCAAGCCCTTGACCTGGGCCACAAGGGCGGCATCGGCATCAGCGATGAGACGGGTCAGGTTGTTGTCGATGGCCCACAGCAGACACGCGCCGGCCACCGCGAGTGACGCGACGGGCAGGTCAAGATGCCCGGCGGGCCAGCCGAGCACGATGCCGCCGGTGGCCAGGGTGATCGAGGCGACGATCACGCGGCTGCCAAGATGCTCGCGGAAGACGACACCCGCCAGGAGCACCGTGAAGACGACCTCGAAGTTCAGTAGCAACGACGATGCGCTCGCCGTGCTCCGGGCGAGGCCCCAGAGCAGAAGCGGCGGCGCGAGAACGCCGCCCGACAGCACCACGCCGACGAGGATCACCCACTCGCGCGGCTGGAGGGCTCTCGGCGAGCGCCGCGACCGCGCCACGGCCCGCACCGCGGTGAGGAACACGCCGGCGCCAAGGTAGAGGAGTCCCGCCAGGAAGAGGGGCGAGGCGGCGTCAAGCATTCGCTTCGCCAGCGGGGCACTCAGCCCGAACGTCGCAGCCGCGAGGAGGGCCTGGAGGACAGGCATGTCGGGTCAGCTCCTCTTCGACTCAGTCCCAGTATGCGGGAAGAATGAAGACGATCCACAAGACGATCGCTCCCAAAAGAACGATCGCGCCGATGAGCGTCGCCCGCGTAGTGACCGACTCCGACCTCGACCGTGCCAGGCGGACGGCTGCCCAGACGATCAGCGCCGCGAGGATCCCGACAAGCGCCCAGGCGATGAGGCTCCGGAGTGGCATGACGGAAGCGCGCTCGCTAGTCCGAGACGACGGCAGCGCCGATGGCGGGCTCCTCGCGGCTCCGTCGGGCCTCGGCGCGGCCGTACTTGAGATAGAGCGCGGGAATGACCACCATGTTGAGCACCGTGGATGTGGCGATCCCGCCGAGGATGACGACCGCCATGGGCTGCTGGATCTCCTTGCCCGGCGCGCCGGCGCCGAGGGCGAGGGGGATCAGGCCGATGCCGGTGACGAGCGCGGTCAGCAGGATCGGGCTCAGCCGCTCCATCGACCCCTGGACGATCGCGTCTATCTGGTTAGCCTCGGTCAGCGTAGACCATGGCCCGATGGGTATCGGGCAGAAACGCGTAAAGCGTGTTCCGCATGTGGTCGAACCCGAGCGTGTGGGCGCCCGCTTCCGTACGCACCGTTTCCAGGCGCCGCAGCTGGTCAGTCTCGAACACTTCGATCAGCCCTGGATCGCCAATGGCTACGTACAGATGCCGCCGTTCCCGGTTGAAGAAGATCACATCGGGGATACCGGCAAGCTCCGCCTGGGCCAGCTCGGCACCCGAATGGGAACCAAGGACGACCAGTGTCTTGCCGTCGCAGGCGCAGAACAGCCGACGCGTCGCCGCGTCCAGGTCCAAGCCATGGGGACCGGCAGCGGGGACGGCAAAGGTACGGGCCACGAGGCCCGGATTCGTGGCGTCCACGACCGCAATCTGGGGCGGATCGGAGATGTTGACGTAGAACCAGGCCGTGCCAGGGTCAAAGACCACCCAGCGGGTTCGGCCGGTCACGGGAACATTGGCCACCATCGCTCGAGCGTCCACGTCGACCATCGACACGGTGAATGATCCCGGTCTCGCCGGATCGCCTACATTCGCCGCGAGCAGGAGGCGGCGGTCGGCATCGTAGGCGAGACCGTTTGGCCTCAGACCCACCTTCACCTTGATCAGGGCCTCCGGCTGCTCCGCCGAGAAGATCCCCACGGTGTCTTCGGCGCGGTTTGACGTGAAGACGAGGTCCTGGTCCTCACATACCAGCGCGCCGGCGACACCCTCGAGACCGGAGATGGAACCGAGGTACGCGTGGGCCGCGCAGTCGATCACGTCCACGGCGTTGTTCGCCGTGTGGGCAACGTAGAGTCGACCTCGTCGCCCGTGCACCGCCGCATGATCGAAGCCGCCGGGCTTGTCGTGGGCGGGAAGCGGCACTTCGGCAATCTGCTCGAGAATCATGGAGCCCCCCTGCCTCCCGCGGTCGTTTACTTTGCCGCCGTCAACCGCGCCCGGCAATACTCATGCAGCGCGTCGTAGACCGGGAACTGCAGTTTCATGTTGTCGAAGTCGTCCCGCGCGATGGCCTGAAACCCGGTCGCCACCGCATACAGGCCCGCGGATTCTGGCGTGAGCCCCCGCGCCTCCGTGTCGGCCCCGCGTACGATCAGGGCAAGCTCGAGAAGCGCGGGGTCCGTCAACTTGTACTTGTCCAGAAATGCGTCAAACGAGCACTGATCTCCGTGATGACCCAGCTCGACGTCCGGCACATCGTAGGGGATGGCCTCCTCGTGCTTCGCCACCGCCCGCACGTCGCGCGCGGGCACGAAGAGGAATGTCGGCTCCTTGTCGATGAAGCGTGTGATGAGCCAGGGGCATGCGATGCGATCGACGCGCGCCTTCTCTCGGGTGACCCATTTCATGGACGGATCCTTTCCGTGGCGTGGCGCTCTACGGGTTCGCGCTGTTGGTCTGGCCCAGGGCCGCCTTGAGCCCCTGGGCAAGCTTGACGGGATCGTCATTCGCCCAGAAGTGCATATAGAAGAGCCGCGTGCCGTTGGCGGTCGGCTGGAAGTTCATCACCGTCGTCACACCCATGGCAGGCAGCAACTGCACCCCCATCTCCGTGATCACTTCCGCCCGGGGGACGGTCACCTGGAATACCCCGCCGTCCATCGCCCTTCCCGTTCGCCCCAGGGCCTGCTCGATCTGCTTGGTGTCGAGCCCAGGCCCCGCGGCCGGGGCGGCCGCCGCGCTGCCCCCGCCGCCGAGGGGCGTGCCGCTGGCCGACAAGGCCTGGCGGAGCGCCGTCGCCAGCTTGACGGCGTCGCCGTGCCCCCCGTAGTGCATGTACATCACGTGCGGCGACATGTCGTTCAAGTGGTTGTGGACGGCGGTGACCTCGAGCCCCCCTTTGAACAGGCCGGCCATCACGGCGGGTACCTCCTGATCGAGGAGGACGAGGTCGCCCATCACCATCACCTGATCCCCCACCGGCTTGAAGGCGGCGTACGATCCGAGCGCGAATCCGGCCTTGACGGGCACACCCTTCACGGTGACGGCGAGATCGGTACGGGGCATCCCGATGCGAAAGACGCCGCCGGGCTGCGCCTGTCCCGACTTGCCTAACGCCGCCTCCACCGCCTTCCAGTCGGGCTCCGAAGCAAGCGCCAGTTCCGGCGCGCCGACAATCACCGCCAGCGCGAGTATCATGAGCGCGCGCTGCATTGCCTGTCTCATCAAGCGCCTCCCGTCACACCACGAATGGTGAAGTCATTGAACGCCGTGATTGAATCAGTCTTCGTCCACAGCCCCACTCGACCTGACTTGAACCGCGCGTCTCGGTGATCGAGCAGCAAGGCGCCGTCGAGCCAACCCTGGATGTGGTCACCGACGGCAACGACCCGCAGCAGGTGCCACTGAGCGAGCGCCGGAGGCTTGACGCTGGCGCTCGCCAGTTGACGGCGGCCGCGGTCGTAGTAGTACAGCCGGAAATTGCCTTCGAGGGCATTGGCTCGGACAACGTAATACTTGCCGTCGGTGAACCGGAACACGATGCCGCCCGAGGCGTCTTCCTTGCCTGATAAGGGGTCGAATTTGACCGACACGTCCACGTCGGTGAACGGACCGGCCGGCGCCACGATCACATTGAACTCATTCCTGGTGGCGCGCTGCACCAAGGCCTTCTTGCCAATCGGTGCACCCGCGAAGTCCTCGACCACCCACTGGCCTCGCACCAGCGTCCAGCCCTCGATTCCCTTCGTCTCGAAGTCGAACTTATGCTCAGTGACGCCGTCGGGTATCTTGATCTCGGGCGGAGCGGCCCTCGCGGAGGGCGATGAGCCCAAACCGTATGCTCCGAACCCGGTCAACGCGATCCTGAACAGCCCTCTTCGTGACATGATTGCGTCCTGCACTGCTGATTCCCTAATCCAGCTTCTCAGACACGGTTTTCCAGTCGGTACCCTTAACGAGCGTGACGTCGGCCACGGGGTGACCGTCCTTCAGGGCGGGCATCACGCTGACGACGCGATACCCCTTGTTCTCCTTCACGGCCTCGGACGCCGCCGCATCGAGGGATCGCTTTGCCTTGGCCATCGCCTCGCTCTGGGCCTTCGCCGCCGTGAGATCGTCGCCGCTCGTGATCGGCTCGGCCTTCGCCACCTTGCCCGTCTTGTGGTCCACGATGACCTCGGAGAACTTCTCCCCCTTCATCGTGTACACGGACAACTGGAGCTTCCCGTGCTCCACCTCATACTTCGCGGAAATCGGCTTGCCTTCCTTCGTGCTGGCCGTGAGCCCGCGCTGTAGCGAGATCTTTGCGTCCCGCAGCGTCTTGGCGAGTTCCGCATGCTCCGCGTCGTCGGACTTTTGCGCCCAGCCCATCGGCACCGTGAACATCCACGCTACAAGTAACGCCAGCGTCAACGCTGTCTTTTTCATGTCATGTCTCTCCCCGTTTCTCGTTGATGGTCCAGGGACAGGAGGGACGCTCCCGTCGGCGCCCACCGTTGTGCGCTGATCACGGTTCATGTCCGAGGATTCGCCGTGATCGGCTCTGCTAGGCCTTCTGCTTCAACACCGTGTAGAGGCCTTCGAAGATCGCCACCCCACGCTCGAGGAGCTCGTGGTCGTCCGGCGTCGCCTCGACGAGACCGTTGACCGCGAGATCGAGCCCCGCGGCCTCGTTGCGGGTGAACTTGCCGTCGTGCAGGTCGGCCTCGTGAACGATCTCGGCGATCACCGTGACGCGCCGGTCCTTGATCCCGAAGCGCTTGACGACGGTCTCGAACGTGCAGTCCTCACCGTGATGGCCGAAGTCGGCGCCGAGGACATCGAACGGGATCCCCTTGCGCGCGGCATCGGCGGCATCGGCGAAGGCGAACTTCGCGTCGGGATCGCAGAAGCGCTTGATGAGCCAGGCGGAGGCGATCCGGTCGATGTGCGGCCGCGGACGCGTCACCCAGGTGCTCCCCCGCGGGGGCAGCGACGTGCGGTGGCGCCCGCCCCCTGTCGCGCGCGGACGCGTCTCCGCGGCGCGCAGCCGCTTGGCCGCCGTCTCCCAGAGGCGGTGGGCGCGCGCTCCCGCCGGCGCCTTCAGGTAGTCGATGGGCTGAATCCGGTCCAGCTCACGCTTCAGACCGTCGAGCTTGCCGCGGAGCCGCGGGATCGATCGGCGGTGGTTCGCCTGGTAGCGATCGAGGTGCCGGAGGATCTCCCGGCACCCTTGCATCACCGCCTGATACTCGACGCTCCGGGCCTTGTGGAACAGGGCGGCGATCTCCGGGTCGGTCATCGGCTCGACTCGATCGACGCGAAGCAGCGTCGCCTCGCCGCGGACGGACTGGATTTCCTGGACGAGCCACTGGAAGAGCTCGGTCGTCTCGGGCGTCTCGGGCAGGATCCAGCCCGCGCCACGGAGCCGCACGGCCCCCATGCGCTGCAACTTTCTCCACACCCCGACCCGATGCCGGGTCGGCGTGGGGGGCAAGGTCGTCAAGAGGGTCAGCCAGCGCATCGAGTCTCCCGTAACCCTTGATACCATGCCCGTCAAGCGTTACACTCCTCGAAACCGCGCCACGGGAGGATGACCGATGGAAGCTGAGAGCACACCCGACCGCATTCCCATACGCGATCTCGTTCGGTACTTCCTGCGGCTGGGCCTCGTGGGATTCGGCGGCCCCGTCGCGCTCGTCGGTCAGATGGAGCGCGAGCTGCTTGGCGATAAGAAGTGGCTCACGAAAGAGGAGATGCGCGAGGGCATCGCCGTGTGTCAGTCGCTGCCGGGGCCGCTCGCCATCCAGGTCGGCATCTGGATCGCGTACATCCGAGGCGGCTTCTGGGGCGCGTGGGCAGGGGGCTGGGCCTTCATCCTGCCGAACTTCGTGATCGTGACCGTCCTGGGCGCGCTCTACGTCTACTTCGGCGGCCTCTCGCTGGTGAAAGCGATCTTCTACGGGGTCAGTCCCGCGGTGATCGCGCTGATTCTGCACTCCTGCTACCGCCTCACCAAGCTCGGGATGAAGGACTGGATCGAGTGGGCGCTTGCGGTGGCGGCCTTCGCCATCACGGTGGCCGTCCAGGCCGAAGTCGCGTTGGTCTTCATCGGGTGCGGCATCGTCGGCCTCCTCTACTACGGCTCGCTGTTCCGGGCGCGCTCGACCACGTCGACGACACGCGCGTTTCTCTTTGCCGTGCCGCTTGCCGCGGCGGGCGCGGCGCCGGGCGGCATCGGCAAGATTCTCGGAGAGCTGCTCGTCTTCTTTCTCAAAGCCGGCTCCCTCACCTTCGGGAGCGGCCTCGTGATCGTGCCCTTCCTCGAGAAGGGTCTCGTGCAGCAGATGCACTGGCTGAACGAGCGCGACTTTCTCGTGGCCGTGGCCATGGGCATGATCAGCCCGGGCCCGGTCGTGATCACGGCGACCTTCGTGGGCTATCTCGTGGGCGCGCGGTTCGGGGGCTCGCTCCTCGACGGGTTCTGGGGATCGATCACGGCGACGATCGGAATCTTCCTGCCGTCGTTTCTGTTCATCCTCATCGTCGCGCCCATCCTGAGGCGCTACCGTCAAAACCCGAACGTCCAGGGCTTCATCAAGGGCGCCTACGCCGCGGCCATCGGCACCATTCTCGGTGCCTGCGTCTTGCTGGGGAAGATCGCCATCGGCGACTGGCTCACTGCTCTCGTGGCCATCGCCAGCCTCATCGTCCTGTTCCGCTGGAAGGTCAGCAACCCCCTGCTCGTGGCCGTGACGGCGATCATCGGCCTCATCGCATTCCCGCTCCTCAAGCCTGAATGGGTGTTCGTGAAATAAGAGGACGAGAGACCAGCCACGGTTGCTCGCCCTGACGACACCCCTCCGCCGCGTCCGGCGAGGACCGACGCACGACGGCGTGCTGCGCGCGACGGCGGTCACGTCGAAGCGGCTGCCACCGCGACGGCGCATCTCAAGGCTCGGACCCGTTTAGCGCCCTAGGCCTGCCTCATGTTTGCCTTTCTCTGGGGGATGCGGCCGTACTTCCGACAGGTGGCGGGCCAGCTCGTCCTGGGTTCCGTGGCCGGCATCATCATGAATACAGCCGTCGTCCTGCCCGCGATCCTTCTTGGCCGTGCCATCGACCGAGTGCTGTCCCTGGAGAGGGGCGAAGCCACGGCCGTCGATGTCGGTTGGGCGGCCCTCGCCTTCATCGGCGGCACGCTGCTGACCGAGGTGCCTCGCATCGGCAAGCGCTGGTGGCTCATGACCGCCAACGCGCGGATACGCGCGAACGTTCGAGCAGACGCGTTCCGCGGAGTGCTGGCGTGGCCCATGGCGGACCTGCAACGGACGCCCCTCGGGGATCTGATGGCCCGGATCGTCGGTGACGTCGAGGTGCTTGGCGTCGGCGTACGAGAGTTCACCATCGAGACCTGGGACACCGTGCTCTTCTCCCTGTCCTTTGTGGCAGCCATGCTCGTCATCGACCCGCGCCTCACCCTGCTCGCGCTCTCCCCGGTGCCCCTCGCCATGCTCCTGGCGCATGCCGCGGGCCGCTGGGTGACGGGTCGCTCCACCGGGGCGCGGGAAGCGATCGCCGATCTCACGTCGGCGATTCAGGAGCACCTGGCCGGCATCCGCGTGCTGCGCCTGTTCGGCCGCGCCAGCGCCTCCGTGGGGCGTGTGGCGGCGCTGTCCGGGCGGTGTGCCGAGCGCAATCTGAGCGTGGTCCGCCTCAGAGGTGGTCTCCAGCCCGTCTACACCACCCTCATGACTGCCGGGGTCTTCCTGATTGTCTGGCAGGGGAGCGAGCGGGTCGTGGCCGGCGCGATGACCGTGGGCGCGTTCGTGGCGTACCTCGAGCTGTTCCTCCGATTCGTCAACCGCGGCCATCGGATCCCCCAGCTCGTGAACTCCCTCCAGAGCGGCGCCGCCGCATATGCGCGGTTGCGGCCACTCCTCGCCCCCGCCCTGACGGTCGAGGGCGAGCCGCCGCGCGCGTCATTCCATGCCGGACATCTGGCAGGCGTGGCCCGCGCAATTGTCCGCACGAGGACGCGGCCCGCCGGACCGGCCGCCCTATCGCTGCGCGACGTCACCTTTCGGTATCCCGGCGCCGCGACGCCGGCGTTGCACGGCCTGAGCTTCGACATCCCCGCCGGCGCATTGATTGGCGTCACGGGTCCGGTGGGCTCTGGCAAGACTGCGCTCACGCGGGCGATCCTCGGCCTGTATCCGCTGGAGTCCGGCAGCGTGCTCATCGATGGCCGGCCCGTCGAGGAGTTGCCAGCCAGTGAGCGCACGGGCTTGATCGGTTACCTGCCTCAGAATGCGCTCTTGTTCTCGGGCTCGCTGCGGGAAAACGTCACCCTCACGCCGGAGGGGGCGGCCGCCGGCGACGACTTCCTCATGCGCGCGATGCGGCTCGCCGTTCTCGAAGAAGACGTGCGCGCCTTTCCGCATGGGCTCGACACGGACATCGGCGAGCTGGGCGTACGCATTTCTGGTGGCCAGCGCCAGCGGGTGGGTCTGGCGCGCGCGATGGCGGCGGCGGCGCCCGGCTATCCCGGACTGCTCGTCCTGGATGACCCGTTCTCCGCCGTTGACGTGGCCACGGAGGCCCGAATTGTGGCGGGGCTCCGCCAGGCGTTCGGTCCTGACGCTCCTCTCGAACAGCGCGTCACCATCGTGGTGTGCTCGCACCGCCTAGCCGCCTTCCCGTATGCGGATGCGGTGATGGTCCTTCGCGAGGGCAGGATCGAGGAAAAGGGAACGCATGCCGAATTGGTCGCATCCCGGAGCCTGTATGGGCGGATCTACCGGGCCCAGCGGGTAGCCGAGACGACGGCGGGAAACGGAGCGCTCAGGTGAGCAGCCTCGGGCTCACCCGGAACGCCGTCGAGGACCAGACCTGGTTCCTCCTGAGAAGCCTTCTCAGCCTGTTGCGGCCGTGGCGCGTCCGGGTCGCGCTCGTGGCCGTGTCGGTGCTGGCCGCGGCCGCCGTCGAGCTGGTGCCGCCTCTCGTCATCCGCACCATCGTCGACACCCATCTGACCGTTCAGCGGCCGGATGGGTTGCTGTTCCTTGCCTTCCTGTACCTGACCGCGGCCGCCGCCGTCCAGGTGATGGCGTTTCTGTACAACTACCTCGCGGCCACCATCGCCCAGGGCGTCTTGAGCGCTCTGCGCGTGCGGCTGTTCGCGCACGTGCAGCGACTCCCGACGAGCTACTTCGATCGAGTCCCCATGGGTGACGTCATCAGCCGCTGCACCGCCGACGTCGAAACGCTCGATACGGTCTTTTCCTCGAACGTCGCACTGCTCTTGGCCAACCTCGTACGGCTGGCCACGATCACGGTGGCGATGTTCGCGCTCAGCGTTCCCCTCAGCCTGGTGGCCGCTCTGGTCGTGCCGCCGCTGGCCTTCGTCACGCGGTTTCTCCAACGGCGGGTGCGACAGGCCGAGCGGGAGAACCGGCGAGCGGTGGGAGCGATCAACGCCTGCCTCCAAGAGAATCTCCGGAGCACCGAGGTGATCCGGGCCTTCGGGCGCGTGCCTGAGTTCGCGGCCGGGTTCCGTCAGATACTCCGCCGCGGACTGGCCGCCTCCAACCGTTCGTCGTTCTTCTCCTCCGTCTATACTCCAACGACCGCCATCCTCTCGGCGCTCGCGGTGGCCGCGTTGCTGTGGGCTGGTACGCAACAGGCGCTCGCGGCATTCGGCGTCTCCCTGGGCACCCTGACGGCCTTCCTCATTCTCATGCAGCGCTTCTTCCAGCCGATTACTGCGCTAGGGGAGGAGTGGCAGACCGTGCAAGGGGCCATGGCCGGGGCAGAACGCATCTTCGACACTCTCGCCCTGCCGCCCGACGGAACGGCGCCGGTGATCGTGGGTGACGGCCGCGAGGTCGGGCCGCGGCCGATCGTGCTGAGTCGCGTGGAGTTTGGCTACGCCGGGGGCCAGCCCGTGCTGCACGGGATTTCCCTCGACGTGAAGCGTGGCGAACACGTGG
>WNFT01002830.1_pt1 | contig 14902 bp, 12 predicted proteins | sample 5400191 | NCBI WGS metagenome assembly WNFT01 (sample SAMN13153359, study PRJNA577476) | soil metagenome | isolation source: 80 cm saprolite under Madrone tree | place: USA:California | collected 2016-06-14 | reverse complement strand
TGAGGATGGGGCTGCGCAGGACCTGCGTGACCATAAGCCTGCGCTTCTCCCGCCCCTGTGCCGGCTTCGTGGTCGCGCCGTTTTCCGGCGGCCTGCCGTCAGCGTGCTGGTTCTTGTCGCTCATCGAACTTCATTATCCCGCCGAAATCTCACGAAGCCTTCCTGTTCCGGAGGATGTCGAGGATCCTCTCCTGCTGTTCGAGCAACTGCAGCTGGCGCACGTTCATGGTGTGCAGGGCGGTGAGGGTCTCATGGTCGGCCTCGGCCCTCGCGTCCTGGCTGGCGGAGATCACGTTCTGGCCGACCAGGATGATCGGCAGCAGCACGAGCTGGAGGAAGGCCTGGCTGATCCATGAGATGCCCGTGACGGTATCGCCGCGTATGAACGCCATCAGCGCCTGAGGGAATGAGATCAGCGCCAGCAGCGCAAAAGCGTAGGCCGCCCACATCGTCCCCACGCTCGTCGTGATCAGCACCGCCAGGCGGCTGTTGAACTGTCCGAGCACGCTCGAACCGTGGACGTCGGCATGCACTTCACGGCTCTGAACGAGTCGCGGGACGTGCTGGGCCGCCCTTGCCTGGGCACGGTCCGATTCGCGCCGGTGCGGCGTCTTTTCGACTTCCGTTTCTTCCGCCATCTGCCTCTACTCCTTTCTTTCTACTGAGGTCCGCTGGGCATCAAGAGCAACGGGCATTCGCTGCCATGGGCCAGCGTCTTGCCGATGTCACCGAATATCCGATCGTGCATGCCGTGGGCGTGGTGCCCGCCGATGATGATCAGCTCCGCCCGGAACTTGTTCGCTTCGTCGAGGATGAACTCCGCCAGCCGGTCTGGGCGGTGGCCGCGGATGTCAGCCCTGGCTTTGATGCCGGCCTGGACCAGCCGGTCAGCGATCTTGACTCCGAATTGAAACGCTTCGGGAATCGTCTCCTTCTCGATCGTCGCCGCAGACGTGACAACCCTCTCACGCATATGCACCACCAAGACCTCTGAGTTGAATGCCTTGGCCAGCCCCGAAACGACCGATAGCGTCTCTTCCGCGTCATCCGGGCCGCCGACCGCGACGAGGATCTTGGAAAACATCAAGGCGCCCTCCGTATGTACTGGTATGGAGATACGAGTGTAAGAAGGCTACGATCCCCCGGACATATGGCGGGCCGCGTGCAGCACTACCGCTCCGAGCTGAAGAAGCGGCGTGGCGAATGGGAGAGTTACCTGAAGGCCAACTCGGGACTCCCTGGTCCGCGTGCGAACCTCGAGCTGGTCGAGGCGGTCGGAGATGAAGCCGACGCCGATCTCCTATGGCGGCTTTCAGCGTCCAGCGACGAATTCTTGGCCCTGTGCGGTACTGCCGGGCTTGGACGCCTGGTCGCCACCGACCCAACCGTGCTGCCGTGGCTTAAAGAGCTCGCTGAAGATCCGAGGTGGCGGGTGCGCGAGGGAGTGGCGATCGCCCTGAAGCGCTTTGGCCGCGCTGATATGCCCGGCCTGATCGCTGAGATGGAGGCGTGGTCGAAGGCCGGCCCGCTGGTGCAGCGGGCGGCGGCGGCAGCCGTTTGCGAGCCGCCCTTGCTCAAAAAGCCCGACGAGGTAAAGCGCGTGCTCCAGATCCTCGATCACATCACTCGCTCGATGGCGGCCACTCGCGAGCGCAAGCACGAGGGCTTTCATGTGCTCCGGCAGGCGATGGGTTACTGCTGGAGCGTCGCCGCGGCGGCCAACCCCGAGGCGGCCAGGCCGCTGCTCGAGAAGTGGCTGCGCTCGTCAGATCCGGACATTGCGTGGGTCATGAAGAGCAACCTCGCCAAGGCGCGGATGAGAGCTCTCGCCAAATCTTTTCGGGATACTCCAACTCGGCGTCCAAAGCCCACCGCGAAACCACACACCCCACCACCGCGGAGGATGCGGAAGTCTTAGCGGTCCATAAGCCGGCGACTTAACTGGTTGTTTAGCGGGGCTCAGGGCAACTCTTGGGGACCATAATCACGCCACTGGAATGGCCGAGAAGGTGTCTTCGATCTCAATTACCAACCCCTTGGCCAGCCTGAGCGAACGAGCTCGGTTTGCGGTTGCCGCCGGCGCAGGGGTGTTCGCAATCGTCGCCATTGGCGTCCTCGTTGGCCGCCGAGTTGGAGGCGAAAACGGAGCCGAGACGCTCGACGACGTCTCAGCGGCGGTCGTCGCGATGCTCGCCGCCCTCAGCTGCGCCCTGGCGGCGCGGCGATCCGAGGGGCGCCGCCGACTAGCGTGGTCTCTGCTCGCCGGGTCCGCGTTCATATGGGGCATCGGAGCAACGATCACGGCGTTTTCCGATGTGGTTCTCGGCGGGCCCCCGCCCGTGCCATCCATCGCCGACGTCGGCTATGTGGCCGCATATCCGCTCGCGGTGGCGTTCGTCTTTGCGGTCCCGACAGCACCTAGCAGCACCTCGACGCGGGGTCGAGCATTCATCGATGCGGGCATCATCGCGTCTGCACTTGTGTTCATGGCCTTGGCCGGCGGCGTGGGCAGCGTGTACCGAAGCTCGACTCAATCGGCGTTGACTGATTCGATCACCCTTGCCCGCACGTTCGGCGACGTGGTCGTGCTCACGGTCTTGATACCCGCGGTGCTTAGAAGCGTCCCCAGGAGGCGCGGGCGTCTCCTCCTGGTGCTGGCGGGGTTTGCCGCCATCGCATTTTCGGACACGGCTTACGCCATCCTCACCGCCGGCGAAGCGCACCATGCGGAGGTCGAGCTCTTCGACATCGGTTGGGTGATCGGCTTCATCTTGATCGCGCTCGCGCCACTTTGGCCTTTGCGCACGGGCGCCCATGCGGCGGCCGACCAGCCCACCAGCCTGCTCGTGGTCGCTGTGCCTCTCCTCAGCCTGGTGTTGGTGGCGACTACGACCGTGGTCGTGACCGGAACTGGACACAAGATGGACGTCTGGATCTCCTTCCCAGGCGCAGCGCTTGGAATCCTGCTCACGGCGAGCCAGCTCCTCACGCATCGCGACTCCCTTGCTCTGCTCACCAAGAGCAAGCGCACAGAAGTGCAGCTCCAGGAGAGGACCGCATTCTTGAACCAGGTCATCGGGCATACGCCTGCCGGCCTTGCTCGCATCAGTCGCGAGCTTCGAATCACGGATCCGAACCCGCGGCTCTGCGGGCTTTTTCGCGCGCCGAGCCGTGTCATCGTCGGATCGAGTCTCACTGATTACGTTCCGGAAGCCGACGTCAAGAAAGTGTTCGACGCGATCCCGCCAGTCAGCAATGAGATCGATTCGGTGGAGGCGGACAGCGAGGCGGTTCGCGCCGATGGAAGCAAGCTCTGGGTCCATTGGAGCGCCACGCCCGTACGCAATGCGCGCGGCGGAATCGAGTACATCCTGGCCATGTTCGACGACGTCACCTCGGAGCACGAAGCCGATGCGGCGGCGTTGGCGAACCTCGCCAGTCTCGAGCGCCTCAGCAAGCTGAAGAGCGAGTTCGTGACCATGGTCAGCCATGAGTTCAGAACTGCCCTGACAGGGATACAGGGTTATAGCGAGGTCATGCGCGACGACACCGTTACGCCTGAGGAGGTGAAGGAGTTCGCGGGGGACATCAACACCGACGCCGAGCGCCTCAGCCGGATGATCACCGAGATGCTGGACCTCGACCGCATGGAAGCCGGTCGCATGAAGCTCAATCTGGGGCCCGTCGATGTCAACGCGCTGTTGAGCGACGCGGCCGGACGGGCGCGTGTGGCGAGCTCCAAACACCGCGTCACCGTCGCGCTCGGCAGTGGAATACCAACCCTCGCCGGCGACTCCGATCGCATCTTCCAGGTGGTGGCGAACCTCCTGAGCAACGCCATCAAATACTCGCCCGCCGGCGGCGAGGTCGAGGTCACGAGCAGCCTCGAAGGGGGCTATGTCAAGGTCGGCGTTCGCGACCACGGACCGGGCATAGCGCCCGAGTTCATCGACCGTCTGTTCGGACGCTACGAAAGATACGAGGGCAACCCCAAAAGTGGAGTCATCGGCACCGGGTTGGGGCTGGCCATCGCACGGCAGATCGTCGAGATGCATCGTGGACGGATCTGGGTCGAGAGCACCTTAGGAGAGGGATCGCAGTTCCTCTTCACGATCCCGCTTGAAGGCGGATTGCCGGTTGCGCCGGCGACGCTAGAGGCCAAGAGCTAACTAATTCTTCCGGCGCAGCTCCCGCTCGAGATCTTCATTGGAACGAGCCAGGTCCAGGTAAAGCCCCCTCGTTCGCAAGAGGTTGCGGACGCGCAGGACCACCTCGTGCTTGTCGAGTGGCTTCGTGAGGAAGTCGTCTGCACCGAGCACCAACGCGCTGTTGCGAGCGACCTTGCCGGTGTCGCCGGTCAGCACCACGAAGGGAACGAAGCCCAGATTTTCACGCAGCACCCGGAAGCGACGCAATATCGCCAGGCCGTCGGGATCCCGCATGTGGAGGTCGAGGAGCACCAGGTCGGGTTCGAAGTCGTTGAACGCCTCCTCGAAGAGCTTCGAATCGGTGATGCTTCGAATCGAGTCGGCCTCCTCCAACAGGAATTTTTCAATCATCGCGATATCGTCGGGATCGTCGTCGACGATGAGCACCCTTGCGCTCATGTCCGCAACCACTTCTTCCTCGTCACTGTCGTTCCTTCGCCCGGACCTTCGTCGCGGGCGATCACCTCGATGCCGTTCTGGGCGCCATCCTCGATGGTGGAGATCTCAATTGCGCCTTCACGTGCGTAAGTGAAGATGTTGCTGGCGATTTCGGAGATTGCGTTGGCGATGAGCGTGAGCTCGGCGCCTTCGAAGCCGACCGCCTTCGCCAGCTTCCGTCCGGCTTCGCGAACCGCCGCCACGTCACGTTCGCTGGCCACCTTGATGAGCTTCCTGGCGATCATCGCCCGGCTGAACTTTAGCCGTGTTCTACGGCCAACCTCGAGTCGTTAATTGAATGAGCCGATAAGTCTTCGCGGCCCGTAACGGCGGCGTCGCTGATCCGTATTACTTGTTGATGGCGCGCGCGGCGATCGGGCTGGTTCTGCTGGTCCTAGTGGCGGGGTGTCAAAAGCTGCCCGCACCTGCGTCAGAGCTCTCTTCTCCGCCCGCGCCGCCCTCCGGGCAAGTCGTCCCGTGGACCCCACTGGCACCCAATCTGGCGCCTCCCGCGCCTTCTCTCGGACCCGCACCCCTGCCACTGGGCACCCTGCCCTGCCAGGCCAACGACCTGGTGGCGGACGTGATCGGCAGCAATGGCGCCACGGGTCATGTCATCACCAGCTTCGGGTTCGCCGGGTCTGGCGCGGCGTGCTATGTAGAAGGATCCCCATCGGTCGGAATCCTCGACTCGAAGGGGAGCCCGATCGGGTTCCGTCAGCGTGCGCCATATTTCCCGCCCACACACCCAGGTCGGGCACTCATCCAGCCAGGCGCGGTGCCGGCTGCACACACGGAGATCAAGGTCGGTCAAGCCTCACTGAACATCGATTGGATTTCGCAACCTGAGGCTTGCCCCCAAGTCGATCCGACCCAGCGCGCCCAGCCTGCTACAGCGGTGATCGCCATCCCTGCGGGCGGGATCATCGAAGTCCCAATCCCATTGGAACCTGCAGCGTATGCGTGCGCAGGTCTGGGCGTAGGAGTCTTCGAAACGCCGTACGTGCCCATCCAGCCGGGCCCGCCGCCTCCGCTGCCGGCGATCTCGATGCAGGTCCCGAGCACAAGCCACGTGGGTCAGGCGCTTCCCTACCTGGTGACGCTGACCGACGACAAGAACCAGCCGACCGATTTCACGTCGCAGTGCCCCAACTACGAAGAGGAGCTGTTCGCGGACATCGTGCACGGCAGCCCGCCCTTAGGGGGAAAGCACATCTATGCCCTGAACTGTGGAGAGTCCGGCCCAATTAAACCCGGCGCCAGCGTCACGTTCCAGATGATTTTCCTGGTGCCGGTCGGCGCGGCGCCGGGCAAATACACCCTCACATTCGGGTTGGGCTACTTGAACGCCATGACCAGCTTCGCGCAAGCGGTTGTCACGCTGAGCTGAAATCGTTCTCCCCTGGGTGCTGACCGGACGCCGGTTGGCGCCCCGCGAGGGATTCGAACCCCCGACCCTCTGCTTAGAAGGCAGATGCTCTATCCACTGAGCTAGCGGGGCGGCGCGCCGTTCCGAGAGAGAATACGCGTGGGGGTGATGATGCATGCCTGACACGTTGGAACGGCTGAGAGCGATCCTGGCCGAGGTCACCGACCTCAATCGCGCCACCGCCGTCCTCGCGTGGGACCAGGAAACGTACATGCCTCCGGGTGGGGTGCAAAATCGCGCCGAGCAGTTTTCGACGCTTAGCGAGGTGGCCCACCGACGTTTCACATCCGACGAAGTGGGCCGGCTGCTCGATGAAGCCGAGGCCGCCAATGCCAAGCTCGATTTCGACTCAGACGAAGCCAGCTTGATTCGCGTCACGCGCCGCGACTACGACCAGGCGCGCAAGCTGCCGTCTGAGCTCGTCGCTGAGATCGCCCACGCCAGCTCAACCGCCCGTCCCCATTGGCAGAAGGCGCGCCACGAGTCCAACTTCGGGCTCTTCGCGCCATACCTCGAGAAGAACGTCGAGCTCAACCGGCGGGTCGCCGACGCCCTCGGTTTCGAGAAGCGCCCCTACGACGCGCTTCTGAACCGCACCGAGCCAGGGTTGACGACCGACGAGCTGGAGGCGATCTTCGACGAGCTCAAGACCGCTATCGTGCCGCTGGTCGCCGACATATCCCGACGGGCCGAAGCGGTCGACGACAGCGTGCTGCGTCATGGATTCGATCCCGACCAGCAGCTCTCGTACGCACTGGAGACGGTCACGAAGCTCGGTTACGACCTCGAGCGCGGCAGGCAGGACATCTCCACGCATCCGTTCAGCATCGCGTTCGGTCCAGGCGACGTCCGCATCACCACGCGCGTTAATCGCGACTTCTTCAACGAATGCCTCTTCGGTTCAATCCACGAGGCCGGTCATGGGATGTACTTCCAGGGCATCGGGCGCAACCTCGACCGAACCAACCTGTGGGACGGCGCCTCACCGGGTGTGCACGAGTCGCAATCACGGCTGTGGGAGAACCTGGTCGGACGCAGCCTTCCGTTCTGGAATCACTTCTTCTCGAGCCTGCAGCGGACGTTTCCCGAGCCGCTCAAGGGCGTCGATGCGGAGGCCTTCTACCGCGCGGTCAACAAGTCGTACCCGTCGTACATCCGGGTCGAGGCCGACGAGGTCACTTACAACCTTCACGTCTTGCTGCGATTCGAGCTGGAGAACGACATGCTCGAGGGCCGGCTCAAGGTTCGCGATCTGCCCGAGGCCTGGAACGAGACGTTCAAGTCGTACTTCGGGCTCGACGTGCCCAACGATCGTGAGGGAGTCCTGCAGGACATCCACTGGTCGTTCGTCGGGTTCGCTGAGTTTCCGGGCTACACGCTCGGCAACATCATCGGCGCGCAGCTGATGGAGAAGATCCGCTCAGAGATGACCGACCTCGATCACCAGATCGAGCGGGGCGAGTTTGGACAATTGCTGGGTTGGCTCCAGGAGAACGTCTACCGGCACGGGCGGAAGTTCACGCCCAATGAGCTGCTGGAGCGCGCGACGGGGCGGCCGCTGACGCCGAAGCCGTGGATCGCGTATGTGCGCAAAAAGTACGGCGCGCTGTATGGCCTCCGTCTCGATAAAGACTAGGAAGAGGTGTGAGGGAGCGGGCCCGGAGGCCGAGGTTCCCTCTCCCCGCTGGAGAGAGGGCTAGGTAGAGAGCCGTGTGCCCAGCAGGCCATAAGTTCTCGGGACTTGTGAGTTACGAAATTAACAGCAACTTTTGTAGACTCTTCAAACGTTTGTTCGTACAATCTCAGTATGCAGAGTGGGGTGGGGGGAGTTGCACCCAGGGCCGGCGAGGAGATCGCTGCGGAGCTGATCCGCCGGCGCCAGAAGATCGACCAGGACGAGCTCGAGTTCTCCGTCCTCGCCGCTCAGTTCGCCCAGACCGACGAGTACGACTGGCAGGGCTTCGACAGCCCCATCGCCTGGATCAAGGCCAACTGTCACATGAGTGGTGGCGCTGCCGGAGATCGCATCTGCGTGGGCGAGCAGCTGGCGAGTCTGGACCAGAGCTCGTCAGCGATGGCAAATGGCGAGATTGGCTTCGCCCACTTCGCCCTGATCGCGCGCACCTCAGCCGCTGTGGGCGAGCGTCTCGATCAACCCGCGCTGCTGAGGCAGGCTCGCAAGCACACCATCGCTCGCTTTCATGACGACTGCTACCACGCGCGCCATGCGGCCGACCCCAAGGGCTGCGCTGCCGAAGAAGCTCAGAGAGTCGAGGCGCGGAGCCTCGACATCTCCGACGGCGACGAAGGCACGGTCTACATCAACGGCTACCTCGACAAGGTCGGGGGCGCTGCCGTGCGCACGGCACTGGAACCGTTGGCCAAGCGGGCCGGCAAGGACGATCACCGTCCTCGCGAACAACGAATGGCTGACGCTCTCGTTGACCTCTCTATGCGTGCGCTTGACAACGGCCTGGTGCCGCAGCGCGCGCACCTGCAGGTGACCGCTTCGATAGAGACTCTGCTCGGACTTCCCGGTGCGCCGGGCGCGAACATGGAGTTCTCGTTGCCGATCTCGGCCAAGGCCGTTGAGAGGTTGGCGTGCGATTGCGCGGTGACGCGCATCATCCTCGGGTCGGACTCGACCGTGATCGAAGTTGGACGCGCCAAGCGGACGATCTCAGGACCCCAGCGCAAGGCTCTCAAGGTACGAGACTGTGGATGTACGTGGCTGGGATGCGACCGGCCGGTGAGCATGACCGAAGGCCATCACTTGGTCCACTGGATTCATAACGGCCCCGGTGATCTTCCGAATCTCACTCTTCTTTGCTATCGGCATCACTGGATGGTGCATGAGGGCGGCTGGCAGATCTTTCGCACCGATGACGGTCGCATGCTCACGATTCCGCCGCCGACTGGATTCGAACGATTGCCGCGGGGGCCGGACTAGACCGATTTTTTAGAGCGGGACGCCACCCCTGGTGCTCGCGGCCGCGAAGACGCCGGCGACCACATAAGCGGCAAGCAGGCAGCACGCCACTGTCATGATGACCAGCGCCGTGCGGGGCGCAAGTCGGCGAGCGGAGTATCCGGCGCCAAGCGCTAGAGAGGCACCGAACGCGATCATGGGCGTTAGGCTCCCGACCTGATACATCCAGTACGGCGTCCAGAAGAACGGATAGGGACCATCGACGATGCGATGGGCCGTGGCCAGGAAATAGTTGGTCACGATCGAGGTCCACCACTCCGAGCCGGCCATTCCGAAAACCACCGGAGCGCCGATCAGGATCGCGAGCGTGGCGGTGGCAACGACTGCTCCCAGGAGCGCAACAACTAAGGATTCTCGCTGATGTTTGCCGACACCTATGCGTGGTGCCCGAACGACGACCAGCGCGAGGAGTCCGCTCAGTGCGACGGTGGCTGCAACAGCGATCGCAACACTCACAAAGGCAAAGCTACTGGCGGACGATCGCGGCCGCGCCCTTCCTCAACACGTACTTCTGGATCTTCCCGGTCGCGGTCTTCGGCAGCTCGGTGACGAACGTCACGCCGTGAGGCGCTTTGAAGTGGGCCAGCCTACTGCGCGTGTGCTCGATCAGCTCCCGCTCCGTCGCAGTCTCACCCGGCTTCAGGACGACGAATGCGAACGGCGCCTCCCCCCACTTCTCGTGCGGCAAACCCACGATGGCCGCCTCTTGAACCGAGGGATGACGTAGCAGGACGCCCTCGACCTCGACCGACGAGATGTTCTCGCCCCCGCTGATGATCACGTCCTTGATCCGGTCGCGAATCTCGACGTATCCGTCCGGGTGGATGACCGCGGCGTCGCCGGTGTGGAACCACCCATCGCCCATCACCTTCCTCGTCGCCTCGGGGTCGTTGTAATAGCCCTCCATGACGACGTTTCCCCGAACGACGATCTCCCCCAGCTCCTGACCGTTCATGGCGACGTCGTCGCCCGAGTCGTTGACGACCCGCAGGTCACCGGAGGTGATCAGCTCGACGCCGGTGCGGGCTTTTATCACCGCGCGGTCCACCGGCGCCAGCCGCCGGTGCTCCGGGCGGGGCTCGCAGATGGTGATGAACGGTGACGTCTCGGTGAGCCCGTAGACCTGGGTCACCTCCCAGCCGAACTCACCCTCCATCCGCTCGATGGTCGCCGCTGCAGGCGGCGCGCCCGCGGTGACTACGTTCACGCCTCGAAGCACCTCGCCTCGTGCGGATGCCGGCGCGTTGGCGAGGGCGATTAAGACCGTCGGCGCCGCGCAAAGCCAGCTGACGTTCTCCGTGCGGATCAGGTCGAACACCCGCCCCGGGTCCACCTTCGGCAGGCACACGTGAGTGCCTCCGACAGCAGTCACGATCCAGACGAAAGTCCAGCCGTTGGCATGGAACATCGGCAGCGTCCACAGGTAGCGGTCGTCGACGCCCAGGTGCAGATGCACCAGCGTGCCGACGACGTTCATCCATGCGTTGCGATGGGTGATCATCACGCCCTTCGGCTTGGCGGTGGTGCCACTGGTGTAGTTCAGCGAGAGGAGGTCGCCCTCTGCGATCTCAGGCCGTTTGAAGTCCGGGCCGTTGGCCGCGATCGAAGCCTCGTACTCAGTCCATCCCTTGCGGCCACCCGCGCTGCCGAGCGCGATGAAGTGCTCGACCGTCCCCAATTGATTGCGCACGCTGTCCACCGCCTCCATGTGGTCGGGGTGGACGCACAGGACTTTCGCTCCCGAGTGCGTTGTGATGTAGACGAAGTCCTCGGGCGTCAGGCGATAGTTGATCGGCACCAGCACCGCCCCGGTCTGAGGCACGGCATAGAAAGACTCGAGCTGCTCGTGCGTATTGGGCGCGATATAGGCGACCCGGTCGCCGTTCTTAACACCAAGCGCCTGCAGGGCCGCCGACCACCGGTCGCACCGGTCGAAGAACTGCTCGTACGTCATCCGCAGGTCGCCGTCGATGACGGCCTCGCGGTTTCCGTAAAGCTTCCGAGCCCGCCTCGCGAACTCGAGCGGCGTCAGTGCTGTTTCCAAGTCCCTACGGCATTATGAATTGAGCATCAGGGCGAAGTCGGTTGTCTTGATGCCGCCGACAAAAGCGCCGTGGCCGACCGGCTCCAGCTCGACCGCCCGCTCGTAGACAAACGCATACACGTTGTCGAGAGTCCAATCGCCGTAGCCCTGGATGCGGAGGCCGTATCGCAGGCCTTGGTCCTTCCTTCCCCGCTCGAGGAGGTCGAGCGCCCGGGTGTAGATGGCCTTGAGGATTTCGAGCTGCATCGACAGCTCGGCAATCGTCTTCGGGTCGCCCTCCGCCTCGACCAGCTGGTCGATCTGGGCTTCGAGGTCGGCTATTTCCTTTTGGTAGTCGTTCACCGTCACGACCCTCGTGACAAGTCTACCGGGGCTCGAACTAGTGAATCAGGTAGTTCGAGGCCACCGCCGCGGCGATAAGGATCGCGATGATGTTGACGACCTTGATCATGGGGTTGATGGCGGGACCCGCTGTGTCCTTGTTGGGGTCGCCGACCGTATCGCCGGTGACGGCGGCCTTGTGAGCCTCTGAGCCCTTGCCGCCCAGGTGGCCTTCCTCTATGTACTTCTTCGCGTTGTCCCAGGCCGCCCCGCCGCTCGTCATCATCAGCGCGAGGAACAGGCCGGTGACGATGGCGCCGATCAGCATCCCTCCAAGAGCCACCGGACCGAGCAGGAAGCCGACGGCCAGCGGCGCGACCACCGGGATGATGCCCGGCAGGATCATCTCCCGCTGGGCGGCCGCGGTCACGATCCGCACCGCGGTCCCGTACTCGGGCTTCGCGGTACCCTCCAAAATCCCCGGGATCTCGCGGAACTGGCGGCGGACCTCCTCGACCACCAGGCCACCGGCCCTTCCCACGGCGAGCATCGCCAGCGACCCGAACAGGAACGGAAGGATGCCGCCGAAGAAAAGGCCGACGATGACGTGCGGGTCGCGGAGGTCGAAGGCCACGGAGTGGCCGTGACGGCTGAGCTCCTGGGTGTAAGAAGAGAACAGGACCAGCGCGGCCAACCCGGCCGAGCCGATGGCGTAGCCCTTGGTCACGGCCTTCGTCGTGTTGCCGACGGCATCCAGCGGGTCGGTGACGCCGCGGACCTCTTCCGGCAGGCCCGCCATCTCAGCGATGCCCCCCGCGTTGTCGGTGATCGGGCCGTACGAGTCGATGGCGACGATGATCCCCGTCATCGAGAGCATGGACACGGCGGCGATCGCGATGCCGTACAAGCCGGCGAGGTTGTAGCTGATGAGGATGCCGATGCCGATCACCGTTACGGGCAGCGCCGTCGCCATCATCCCGATCGACTGCCCCGCGATGATGTTGGTCGCGTGGCCGGTGACCGAGGCCTTCGCGATCAGGTGCACGGGCCAGTAGGCGGTCTCGGTGAAGTATTCCGTGATCGCGACGATCAGCACCGTAATGATCACGCCGACGAGACCCGCGAAGAAAAGGTTGTTGGGATCGCTCACTCCACCGCCCGCTTGCAGGTAGCCGTTGACGCGCATGTACTGCGTCACGAAGTAGAAGCCGACCACGGCCACCGCCACCGCCACAAGAAGGCCCGCGTACAGCGCGCCCATGATCCAGCGCGGGTTGAAGACGCGAACGAAGAACGTGCCCGCGATCGATCCCACCACACTCACCGCTCCCAGCAGCAGCGGATAGATCACCCACGCGATCTGGCCCTTGAACAGCAACGAGGCGAGCAGCATGGCCGCGATCATCGTCACGGCGTAGGTCTCGAACAGGTCGGCGGCCATGCCGGCACAGTCCCCGACGTTGTCGCCGACGTTGTCCGCAATGACAGCGGGGTTGCGCGGGTCGTCCTCGGGGATTCCCGCCTCGACCTTGCCGACGAGATCCGCGCCGACGTCGGCCGCCTTGGTGTAGATGCCGCCGCCCAACCTGGCGAAAACCGAGACGAGGCTCGCGCCGAAGGCCAGACCGACGAGCGCGTCAGGGTCCTTGAAGACGTAGTAAGCGGCGGAAACGCCGAGAAGCCCGAGGCCGACCACCATGAAGCCCGTCACAGCGCCACCCCGGAAGGCGACCTGCAGCGCCTTGTTCAAGCCCCCGCGCGCCGCTTCGGCGGTGCGGACGTTGGCCCGCACGGCGATGTTCATGCCGACATAACCCGCCGCCGCCGAGAGGACGGCGCCGACGATGTACAAGGCTGCGGTCGTCCAGTTGATCGCGAACCCGATGACCACCGCGATCAGCACGCCGATGATCGCGATGACCGTGTACTGGCGGTTCAGGTAGGCGGACGCACCTTCCTGGATCGCCGCCGCGATCTCCCGCATACGTGCGTTGCCGGTCGGGAGGCGGAGGACGAGGAAGATCAACACGATCGCGAACAGGACGGCGGCGATGCCGCCGGCCACCCCGAACAGAACTAAGTTGGGATCCACCTACCTCTCCACGAACCCGAGTCTCGAAAAAAGCGGCGCGGAGCGAAACTGTATACGAACCATCAACTGAACACGCGGCGGCGCCACCAAACCATCACCCCGCCGAACACGATCAGGGCCGGCATGAGCACCGTGGTGACGAAGATCAGAGTGCTTTGGTCCTGCTGCGTGAGGGCAAGCGGCAGCGCGCGCGCGGCTTTCGGCGGTATCGAGATGAGCGAGTCCTGCTCGGCCAGCCACTGGAACGACGCCAGGGCCAGCTCGAGGTTGGCGTCGCTGTTGGTGGGCGGCATCGTGCGGTTCTCCGCGAAGCCGGCCGTGCCCACGATGACGATGCGGGTGCGCTGCGAACCGGCGCTTTGCTCCAACGCCTCCATGACGTTGAACGGACCGGAGGCATCCCCCGCCTTTCGGGCCAGGTCCTGAACCGAACGGGGTTGGGCGATCGCGTAAGAGGTGCTCGAGGTGGTCGCGATCGGAGTCGCCGTGACCCCGGCCGCCGTCACGCCCGTGATCGCCGTGGCCAGCGGAAAGAACGAAACGTGGCCCTGGATGTCGTTCGTGATCGGCGAGCGTCCATAAGTAGTCACGGCAAGGGTCGTCGGATCTGAGCTCGAGCGCCTCGATGGATCGGTCTCGATGACCAGCGCCCCCGGGAAGCCGACGCCGTACCGCTGCAAGACGGCGTTGAGGGAGTCGGTGCTCTTGGCGTCCTTCGCCCACGGCTCGGCCGCGACGAGAAGCTTTCCGCCCGCACTCAGGTAGTCGGCAACCGCCTTCACGCTTGGAGCGGCCAGCTCTGTGGTGGGATCGACGATGGCGACGAGCGTGCAATCGCTCGGGATCGAGGTGACCTGTGAGAGGAGCACATCGCGAGTCGCGAAGTTGTTCTTGGCCAGGGTGTCGGCGACGCTCGAGTATCCAGTGCTCTGGTTGATGTCCTTGAGGTCCCGCTCGCCATCGCCGATCGCCCAGCAAACGAGAGGCACCCGATCCGACTCGAGCTTGAGCAGGGCGGCTGTGAAGTCGACCTCGCCCTGCGAACCCTCGCCGAGCAGCTCGGTCTTGCCGTTGTAGTCGAGGACGACTGTATTTGGCTCCTTGACGGCATACCGCTTGATGTCCGCGCTGTCGGAGTTGTAGTCCTCGCGCCGGTATTTCACATGCGAGCTCTGAGCCCCGTACAGACTGATGAGCGCTTCGGTCTCGGTCTGGCCGTTGCCGGCCGCAGCGCGGAAAAGGCCGATCACCTGGAGGTTGGCGGTGAGCCGTTTGGCCGCGAGCACAGACTGGGGCGCCAGCGTGGTCAGTCCGCCGCGCGTGAGGTCCAAAGCTGCGGTCGACTTCGAGGCGAGAACGTTCGCCCCGACCAGCAGTGCGA
>WNFT01002829.1_pt1 | contig 14904 bp, 7 predicted proteins | sample 5400191 | NCBI WGS metagenome assembly WNFT01 (sample SAMN13153359, study PRJNA577476) | soil metagenome | isolation source: 80 cm saprolite under Madrone tree | place: USA:California | collected 2016-06-14 | reverse complement strand
CACAAGGTGTACTGTTTTCCGTCATCGTCACCCGGTTTACCATCATCGTGACTAGATGGCTGAGATAGCCTCTCAAGGGCTTGGAGGCTGTGGACACGATGAGAGTACATAGGGGTCACGATGACGGAAAACAGTACACAAGGTGCTGAGCATGGCTGGGGCAAGCCCAGCCACTACTATACCACGCAAAGGCTGTATGAGGTACCAACCTCGTGGCCGTCTCTAGTAGTGGCTGGGCTTGCCCCAGCCATGCAAAAAAATGCATCGCACCCCTGGAGAATTGCATGCTCGCTTTCAAGGCCCTGTTATGATATAATCCTCTCACCATGCAGGAAAACTTGACCCGACAAACCGTAGACAGCCAGACAGCAGGGCACATCGCAGCCGCCATCGAGAGCCTCTTATTCGTCTCCGGGCGGCCCCTGGAGTATATCGAACTGCGCAAGTTGCTGGATATCGACGACAAGCGCCTGGCCAGTGGCTTGCAAACCCTGGCGGACAGCCTGGAGAGCCAGGGACGCGGCATACGCCTCCAGCGTCTGGGTGAGCACGTACAACTGGTCACAGCCCCGGAGAATGCCCACTATGTCGCAGCATTGCTGGGGTTACCCATGACCGCAAGACTAACCACAGCAGCGATGGAGACGCTGTCCGTCATCGCCTATCGCCAACCGACCACGCGCGCACAAATTGAGTCTATACGCGGTGTGAACAGTGACCGGGCATTGGCAAGCCTCGTACAGCATGGGCTGGTTGCCGAAGTTGGGCGCGCACAGACTGTGGGACGACCGGCGCTCTTCGCTACCACCAGCGAGTTTTTACAACAGTTCGGTCTTACATGCCTGGAGCAGTTGCCGCAGGTTGAGCTGCGAGAACAGGATTTTGAGTAATGCGCCTTGGCCGCCATATGCCCACCCATTCCAGGGCGGTAAAAGCCGCGGAGATTGCTCAGCAGATCAGCTGTAACACTATCCAAATCTTTGCGAGTAATCCAAGAAGCTGGCAACCAACCACGGCTGATACCAGGGACTGTACAGCATTTGCCCAGGCTGCACGCGACCTCGGCCTTGACCCGGTCGTGATCCACGCGCCTTACCTCATCAACCTGGCTTCCCCGGACGAGATTATCTGGGAGAAATCCGTCAACTTATTGCGCTGGACATTACAACGTGGCGCTCTCCTCGGCGCAACCTACGTCATCTTCCACACAGGTAGTCATCGTGGCGCTGGTGTGGAGGCGGGAGTGGCTCGCATCGCTCAGGCAATCACGCTCATGCTTCCTGAGACACCACCACAGGTGATGCTGTTATTGGAGAATGATGTCGGCGGCGGTCATTCGCTCGGGGATACCTTCGAGCAACTGAGGGCTGTGCTGGACCTGTTGCCGCAGCACCAGGAGCGCCTGGGAATCTGTCTCGACACCGCCCACCTATGGGGAGCAGGGCATGATATTTCCCACGCAGCCGGAGCGCAGCAGGTGCTTGAGCATTTCGACGAAACCGTTGGGCTGTCGCGCCTACGAGTCATCCACCTCAATGATACCAGGATGGCATTGGGCAGTCATCGTGATGCCCATGCACGCCTGGGTGAGGGCATCATCGGCCAGGAAGGACTGCGTACACTGCTCAGCGACCCCCGGCTCGCTCATGTCACAGTTTTGCTGGAGACACCGATCATGCTTGATGCAGACAGCAAAGAGGATTGGGAACAGGATAAGCAGCAGATTGAGAAGGCTAAGGCGTTGATCTTGCAGTATCCTACGACGGATCGAAGAGAAAGAAAAAAACCGATGCTGCCCCCCCACGCCTCCTGACATGGGTAATTCTAACGGAACAATGCTTCACATGTCAAGTGGTTTTGCACTAGCGAGATGCTGTCGCAGCCGACACAGGTAATCACGCTGAGACGCGGAACGTGACGAACACCTCCTGGGACGTTCCTCCAGAAGACATGATCGTCACCTGTGCCGTGTATATGCCTGCTTGTAAGTCACCCGCATCTGCAATGAGGGTCAGCGTCGATGATTCTCCAGAGGTCTCGATGCCACTCGTGGAACTCACCTGTAACCAGGGGGCATCAGGTGTGACACTCAAAGTCCATGTTAAGGTACCCCCGCCCGTGTTGGTGACGGTGACAAAGTGCGGCAGGCTGGTCTTACCGACCATTGCATGCAGAAACAACTGGGTGCCGCTGATCTGCATGGAAGGGGACGCAACAGGTACGGCGGTGGCCGTGGCCGTCACAACAGGCGTAAGTGATAATGCTGAGACGCGGAACGTGACAAACACCTCACCGGGCATTCCTCCAGAAGGCGTGAGCGTCACCTGTGTGGTATAGGTGCCTGCTTGTAAGTCACCCGCATCTGCAATGAAGGTCAGCGTTGATGAGGCTCCAGAGGCCTCGCTGCCACTCGTCGGGTTTACCTGCAGCCAGCTGGCATCAGACGGCACACTCAAAGTCCATGTTAAGGTGCCCCCACCCGTGTTGGTGACGGTGACAAAGTGCGGCGTACTCATCTTACCATTCATTGCATACAGCAGCAGCTGGGTATTACTGATCTGCATGGCAGGTGATGCAACAACTCTGGCGGCGGCCGTCGCAACAGGTGTAGGCGATGATGCTGAGACGCGGAACGTGACGACCACCTCAATGGGCGTCCCTTCAGAAGGCCTGATCGTCACATGCGTGGTATAGGTGCCCGCTTGCAAGCTACTCGCATCTGCAATGAAGGTCAGCGTCGATGAGTCTCCCGGTGCGTCACTGCCACTCGTCGGGTTTACCTGCAGCCAGCTGGCATCAGATGGCACACTCAAAGTCCATGTTAAAGTGCTTCCACCCGCGTTGGTGACGGTGACAGACTGCGGCATACTCGTTTGACCACTCATTGCATGCAGCAACAGGTGGGTACTACTGACTGAAAAGACGGGAGAGGCGAGCACATTGAGTGTCACTCCCACTGTTCGTGGGCTGCCAGCGATCGTAATACCGGCATCCAGGGTAGAAAGCGAAATCGAACCAGTATAGGATGCCGCCGCGAGTGCAGCCGAATTGACTATCACGTGAAAGATCGCTCTTCCCTCCCAGATGGTTGCCCTGGCAGGTGTAACAGTCAGCCAGCCTGTCCCCGACGCCGGTGTGACCGTCGGAGTAACGGTCACGCCGTCTCCACAGTTCCCGCTGACACCCACGGTCAATACCTGGGATGGAGGATTTGATCCCGCCACAGCGTTGAAGGTTAGTTGTGTTGGGGATGGTGCTTGCAAGGTGCATATGGGCTGCACTATCAAGGTGACCATGATGGTCTGCGGTGTACCTACTGGTTGGTGAGTGACTCCATCAGTCGCTGTGATGCGCACGATGCCAGTGTAGGTGTTGTTTGCCAAACCGGTCGGTACAACGCCTACATGCGTCACAGCACCACCGGTAGGGCTCACCCATCCTGCTGCTGGTGTCGTAGTGAGCCATGAGCCACCATCGGAGGTCACAACGCTTGCTGTCCATTCCAGTCTATGCTCACATGCCCCATTGGCATTGATGATGGACGCCTGTGTTTCCTGACCTGACTGATCTGCGACTCCTGTAAAGCTGAGGGCCGCGGGCGCTACAGAGATAGTACAGGCGGCCTCTACATTGAAGATGACAGGAATTTGCTGAGGACTATCAGCCGCAGGATTTCCTGCATCGTCGAACCCCTGAATCGTGATCGCCCCATTATAGGTGTCGGAGATGAGCGAGGGCAAGAGCCTCGCTGCTACAGTCAATGATGTTGATTGATGTGCGAACAGCCTCCCTGCTGTCGGTGCTACTGCAAGCCATGCCCCGCCAACCTCTGTTGCCGCTGTGGCATTCCATGTCATGGTGCTACTGCCAGTATTGGTGAGTGTGATCGTTTGTGTTCCTGGGCTCGATCGGCCAGGTACACCACCAAAGAATAAGGCTGTCGGCGTTGTCGCCATGATCGGCATTGCCGACTGTCCTACCGTCAGGGTCACCGGTACGGTCTGCGTGCCCACGCCGGACGTAAAGGTCACTGCGCCTGTGTAGGTCCCGGCAGCGAGGTTGACGCTGTTCACACTCACCGATGGAGAGGCAGGTGTTGTACCGCTGGTACTGTTGATATTGAGCCAATGTCCGCCATTATCCGTCGTCGTCGCGCTCCAGTGCAGTGGCGTAGAACATCCTGGGATGACACTCAAGTTAGCCACCTTCGCAGCCGGGGAAGATTGGGCGTGGACAGCGGCAAAAGAGAGCGTACCAGGGGACACCAGCAGCGTGCATTGTGGTAGCACAGTCACGCTCACATACACCGATTGCGGACTCCCCTTGACGGCCTCTGATCCCTGGCTTGTGAACGTCACCGTGCCACTGTAGATACCCGGCAGCAGGTCGCTGACATTGACGCCAATCGTCACTGCTTGATTGGCACCTTGCGCAACGCTGCCGGACTGTGGCGAAAGCGAAAGCCAATGAGGCGCATCACTGATCACGCTCGTGGCACTCCAGTGTAGCGGTTGTATGCCCGGGTTGCTGATTGTCACCCCCTGCCCGGGCGGATTTGTACCTCCATCGCTGGCACTGAAAGAGAGGGCCGCAGAAGTAAGTTGTAGTACTGCCCCATGTCCAGGCTGCAGAAGTGTGACTGCCATCTTCACCGGCAGACTGATTTGCCCGGCATTCGACGAGAAGATCACCGCAGCCGTATAAGACCCTGGCGTGAGCTTCGAGCGGTTCGCGGCGATGACGACCTGGGTGCTCTGGTTGCTCGCAAAGGTCCCGCTACTGGGGCTGAGTGCCAACCAGGGCTGGGTGGCTGCCGTTTGCCAGGTCACCTGTCCTCCACCTACGTTCAGCAGCGTCACCGTCTGTGTGCTGTTGGTCGCCTGGTCGCCGGAACCAAAATCAACCGCATCTACTGAGAGCTGCAGGTGAGCAGGGCGCAACGAAGCGCTACTTCCTGTGACTATCACCGTGAAACTGGCGATTTTATGCAGCAAAGCATCTTCGGCATGGATCGTGTGAGGACCTGCCTGCCACTCTGGTTCGACGATTGCCGTATCGGTAAAGTTGCCTGCCTGATCGGCCAGAATGACGTGTTTCCCGTCGGTATCAAAAACGGGGATGCTGGCATCGTATGACAGGCCAACGCGCCCCATGGGAGTGAAGTGAGAACCATGCAGGCTTATCAATGCACCAAGGGCAATGCTAGAAGGGGTAATTTGCAACGAAGGACCGACATGCTCAGGTGGCGGATGTGTGAAGACACCACGCTCCAGTGCCAGTACAACCCCAAAAAGCCCACCCACAACCAACCCAAAGAGCAAAAGCATGCTCACCCAGAAAAGTATGCCGCTGGGCATACGACGCCGGGCCGGTAGAGAAGGCGGAATCATCAACCCTGGAGGCGTTTCGCCTGCCCGCTGATCATCGATGATAGGCGGCTTAGGGAGCACGTCTCTATGCCAATTAGTACGACTATGCCAGGCGTCTTCTATGGTGTCCTCTAATTCATCGCCTGGTTCTGGCGTGGGCGAGCCATTATGTATGCTCGCGGGCGAGTCTCCATCTGGCGTGGGTGGCTCCCACAACCCTTCCATGATTTGTTGGATGGAGACATCCTCTTGTCGTGTCGCCGAGATCTCCGTCGGCTCGTCTGCTCCCATGAGGAAAAAATGGGGCACCTTGAGAGCACGGGGGCGCTCTGACGAGCTCTGTATGGTTTGGCTTGTGAGGGCTCCGTCCCCCCTGCTCGCCAACAATTCTTGACCAGGTGGGATCAAGGGCTCACCACAACCAGTGCAGTAGTGAGCCCACGCAGGTAGCGGCTTATTGCATTTGGGACAGCGGATGACTCTCACTGTTTTTCCCCTTATTGGGTCAAACATAATTTATTCTCTAGTGTAAGTGTACAAAAAAATCGTAGAGCGTGTCAACAGTATTCAAGCTGCGAGAAAGCCTTGCTTGACGGATACCTCGCCATGTTCTAGAATGAATATGCCCGATGAAAACAGGTTGGCATTGGCTTCTTATGCCAGCATTGCAAACGTTATAGCAGGGAGGCATATCTATGGTCGATCGTGTGGGGCAGCAGCTTGGAAACTACCGTCTCACTCGCCTGCTGGGTCGAGGAGGCTTTGCCGAGGTTTATCTAGGTGAGCATGTCTACCTCAAGAACCACGCCGCTTTGAAAATCCTTTCTACCACGCTGACAGACGAACACGTCGAAGACTTTGTGAAGGAAGCTCAGGCGCTGGCTCGCCTGGCGCATCCGCATATTGTGCGTGTGCTGGATTTTGCCGTAGAGGACGGTATACCATTTCTGGTGATGGAATATGCCCCCAATGGGACATTGCGCCAACGCCACCCCAGAGACACGCCCTTGCCACCCAGGGTCGTCGTTTCCTACGTGCAGCAGATAGCTTCGGCCTTGCAGTACGCCCATGAGCAACGGCTGGTCCACCGTGATGTCAAACCAGAGAACATGTTACTCGGACCCCATGAAGAGGTGTTGCTAAGTGACTTTGGCCTTGTCATGCTCACGTCACAGACGCAAGCGCTCTTGACGGGCAGTACAGAAGAGATGGTGCAGCCGCCGGTGGGCACGACGCCCTACGAGGCTCCTGAACAACTGCAAGGCAAGCCACAAACGGCAAGTGACCAGTATGCCTTAGGCATTGTGGCCTACGAGTGGCTCTGCGGTAAGCGACCATTCAGCGGCACAGCTTTTGAAGTGGCCATGCAGCATCTATCGGCATCTCCCCCATCTTTGTGTGAGCAAGCACCTGACCTCTCGCCCGCCATTGAAAAAGTGATATTGCGAGCACTCGCGAAAGAGCCCCAAAAGCGCTTTGCCTCTGTACAGGACTTTGCCAGCGCCCTGGAATGGGCCTGCCAGGCAGAGCCATTTCATCTTGCTTCCTCTACTACTGACGGGAAGGAACAAGAGCCTTCAACAGGAAGCCAACTGCTCCTGGATTTGCAAAAACCTGAGCCACTGTGGAAAGTGCCCGCCACTTTTACGCCACTGATCGGACGTGAACAAGACGTGGTCACCGTCTGTACACTGCTCAGACGTCCTGACGTGCGCTTACTCACCCTGCTGGGCACAGGCGGCATTGGCAAGACCCGCGTGAGCTTGCAAGTCGCCGTGGAGATGCGGGAAACGTTTGCCGATGGCGTCTGCTTTGTTCTGCTTGCCCTGGTGACTGATCCTGAGCTGGTTATTCCTACTATCGCTCAGGAGTTTGGCATCCAGGAGACGGGAAATCAGCCCATTTTTGAGCAGGTGAAGCTCACGCTACGCGAGAAACGTTGTCTGCTGATCCTGGACAATTTCGAACAAGTCGTGGCAGCGGCTCCCCAGGTGGAGGAACTACTCGCTGCCTGTCCGCATGTGAAAATCGTGGTGACGAGTCGTGCGGTGCTGCATCTGCAGGCAGAACACGAGTTTCCCCTCGCTCCGCTGGCTCTGCCTGATCTCAGACAGCTTTCAGAGAGTGATGCCATCACCGACTATGCAGCAATCAAGCTCTTTGAGCAGCGGGCACAAGCAGTCCTGCCAAACTTTCAAATCACGCAGGCGAACGTACAGGCCATTGCCGAGATATGTGTCCGTTTGGATGGACTGCCGTTGGCGATAGAATTGGCGGCGGCTCGCAGCAAATTGTTGCCGCCACAGGCGCTGCTGGGACGGCTTGCACAGGGGCTACAGGTTCTGGGTAGTGGGGCACGCACCCTGCCTGAGCGGCAACAGACGCTCCGCAATACGCTCAGGTGGAGCTATGATCTGCTGGAAGCCGAGGCGAAGCGACTCTTCCGCAGGCTCGCTGTCTTTGTTGGAGGCTGGACCCTGGAGGCAGCAGAGGTGGTCTGTCAAAGTATAGGAGAGCAGACCATCGACATGTTGGACGGCCTTGCATCCCTCATCGATAAGAGTCTCGTGCGGCGGACTGAGCAGGAAGGAGAGGAGCCGCGTTTCACAATGCTGCAAACGATCCGTGAGTATGGCCTGGAGTGCCTGAAGGAGAGTGGAGAGGCTGGAATGATACAGTATGCTCACGCGGCCTATTACCTGCTATTGGCAGAGAAAGCGGAGCCAGAGTTACAAGGAGCACAGCAGGCTGTATGGCTAGAGCGGCTGGACAGGGAGTATGAGAATCTACGGGCCGCACTCCAGTGGTTAGTGGGGCGAGAAGAGAAGGAGATGGCTTTGCGACTAGGTGCAGCACTGATGAGGTTGTGTTTCGTGCGGGGATATTTGAGTGAGGGACGACAATGGATGGACCGTGCCTGGGCGCAGAAGGGTAAGGCAGCAACGTCGGTACGGATAAAGGTGCTTGTCGCTATGGCGTGGCTGGCCTATTACCAAAATGACGTTGAGCGACTGATGCTCCTGGGTGAGCAGGCCCGCGAGCTATCAGCGGAACTAACAGAAAAGCGGGATATCGCAAACGTGCTCAAAATACAGGGATTTGTGGCCAGTGTAAAAGGTGACTATGTGACGGCGCGAGCACTCTATGGGCAGGGATTGACGATCTCCAGGGAGTTAGGAGACAAGCGGGGCATCGCCGAGTCGTTCTCAATAGCGGCCCACGAAGCCTTTGGCCGCAGCGATTACGCCAGCGCAGGAACCCTGTGTGAGGAGTGTGTGAAGCTCTACAAAGAGTTGGGTGACAAATGGCGTATAGGCGAAATGCTCTTCTTTTTAGCGGACACAAATTTTTATCAAGGCGATTACAAAACGGCGCGTTCGCTGATCAAGGAAGGTCTGGCAATCTCACGCGAGTTGGGGAATCAAAGAAACCTTATCTATGAAGAAAGCCTGCGTATCCTGGGAGAAGTGGCCTTTAATCAGGGAGATTATACAGCGGCCCACTCATACCTGAAAGAGGCTCTGACAATTGCGCGCGAGTTGGGAAATCGCTGGGCCAGCTCCGGTGCTCTTGGTATCCTGGGGCAGATCGCCCTCCATCGAGGAGACTATACGACAGCACACGCCTTGCTGGAGGAGAGTTTGACCTCTGGCAGGGAGTTGAAGGATATGCCTCTCATCACTAGAGGACTCTCTGGTTTGGGCTGTGTTGCCTTTAGCCGAGGTAACTCTGCGCAAGCCCAGGCGCTGTACGAGGAATTGCTGCAGATGCGTGAGGAGACGGGTGACAGCGTATTCATGGGTGCATGTCTCGAGGAGTTGGGGGGAGTGGTAGCGGCGCAGGGGCATTACATGTGGGCAGCACGGCTCTGGGGCGCAGCGGAGAAACTCGATGAAACTGCCGCTGTACGCGCATCGCCACATTACCCTACCTTCTCCAGGTCCTGGATGGCGACCGCTCGTACCCAGCTTGGTGAGGAGGCCTTTGCTAGAGCGTGGGCGGAAGGACAGTCCATGACGCCTGGCGAGGCCATCCGTGAGGTTGTCCAGCTTGTCGCGGTGAGATAGTGCGCTATTCCTACTTCACTGTGATGAAAAACTTGCGCACCTGGTAGCCAGCTATGACGTCGTTCCAGTGTATGACTGGAGCACGCTCAATGCGCAGGCCATCCAGTGCCAGCAGGCGTCGCAACAAGATGTCGGTTACCTGGAGCGCGATGTATGAGCCCGGGCAGCGATGATCCCCATCGCCAAAACTCATCATTTCGGGAGATGCGCGTTCTCCCTTAAGTACCCGGTCAGGGCATAGTGCTAGAGGATGCTTTCCCACCACGGCTTCATCGGCATTGGCCCCATAAATATGCACGTCAATCAGCGCCCCTTTAGGGATCACGATCTGCGCACTGTTGCTTGCGACACACAGGTCTGCGCTGGTCCGGCGATACAGATGCCCGACCACCGGTTCCAGGCGCAGCACTTCCCTGAGCATTTCGTAGCGTTCTTTTTCTGCCGCGGCCAGGTAGCGCAGGCGTAACGCCGGCTGTTCTAGGAGATGCCAGGCAGCAATGCTGATGAACTCGCGCGTCGTCGCTATGCCCGCCGCGCCATAGGTAACGCACTCAGTCAGAATCTCGCTGTCGCGAGCGCCCTGCGCGACCAGGTACGAAATGATATCCTCCTGGGGGGTGCGTAAGCGGGCCTGTATCGCCGGTTTGACGTCCAGGAAGAAGAATGCAGCCAGATGTGCCTGGATATTCAAAAAGTGCATAACTGTGCGTAGATTCAGGCTGACATCCTCAATTGTAAAGAACGTTTCGATCCTGCGAGCCATTCCGGGCAGGCGGCTATTGGTCAAACCCACGATCTGCCCAGTGACACCCATGGCCAACTCCAGGCTGAGCTGACTGAGGTCGACCCGCTTCTTGCGCTGTAGGTTAACGATGAACCGCTCCACCTGCTGCTCCATCATCTGCCAGTACTTCGAGCTGACCACCTTGGGGGCGAAAAAGCGCGCAGTTTGCTTGCGTTGCTGCTGATGCGGCTTCCCGTCTTGAAACAGCATAGGCAGCTTCATGGCGCGAGGTAGTTTTTCTATCAGTTCCGCCTTAAAGCCCGCCTGTCTAGTATCCCTGCTGCGTAAGACGGTACGGGCCTCCTCGAAGCCGCGCACATGCCAGACCCCAGCGGCATCGCGTTCGATGGGGATGCCGACTGGCTCCACGACACGGGCAGTTTTCTGCCGCGACCATGCATCGTGGTCAACCGGGCAGGGGGTCAGGGACTCTTCAGCCTGTATGGACAATGAGTCTCTCCATTCGGTTGGCATGGGTATCTGCTCCCTTCTGATACGTGGCGGCGCTCACTTCCAGCCAAAAGGAGGAACGAGCATAGTTTGTTGGTACAGCCACATTAAATGGTGGTGATCCGCTCATCTGAAATCTGTATCCTAAAAGTTCTTATGCTCTTCGTTTTAATAGTGACTGACTGGGACAAGCTCTCCTCGACGTCAAATTAGTTAACGATGTATGCCGTTATTGTAGTACTTTCCCATCGCGCTCTGCTACGTTCGGCAGGATAGTTTATGAAGGCCCAATCGTGAGCCGTTTGGCATGGAGTACACCCATGATATCTCGACACGGTAGGCCGATGGTGGGAAGACAGCGTGAGTTGAAACTCGCCTTGGATCACTACGAAGCGGCCAGGGATGGGCATGCCAGTGTGGTGTTGGTAGCGGGAGAACCTGGAATTGGCAAGACACGTCTCCTGGACGAAATCGCTACTCGTGCTCTGCAAGATGGGGCGGTCGTCCTGCGAGGTGATGCATCTGAGGCAGAGGGAATGTCTCCCTACCAGCCGTTTTTAGAAGCGCTTGACCAATATATCCAGGCTGAGCACTTGCATGACCAGGGTGCTGGCGCACCCCAGGAATTTACGAGCTTTTTGCAAGAATTGGTTGCTCGTCTTGCTGGGGAGTCCTCTACATCCCAGCTATGGTCTCCAGAACCGTCACGTTTCAGGCACTACCAGGGACGCTTCGGGCTCTATGAAGCTATCGGGAAATCTCTGGAGGTCATCGGCGCACCTCATGCCATTGTCCTCATACTCGATAACCTTCACTGGGCAGATACTGCCAGCCTCGACTTGCTTTGCCATATCGCGCGGCGGCAGTCACATGCCCATCTGTTGATCCTGGGAGCCTACCGGGATAGCGAAATCGAGCGGAATCCAGTGCTTGCCCGCACTATAGCTGAACTCTCTCGCCAGCGTACACTCACCATACTCACGGTCAATCCGCTGCCAGCCAGCGATATCGAGGCGCTAGCCGCGGCTTACCTTGAAGGGCCACTCAGTCCAGAAGCGAGTTCGCTATTGGGCACGCAGTGTGAAGGGAACCCTTTCTTCGCCGAGGAACTCTTAGACCATTGGGTTGCGGTGGGTATTCTCGTGCAAAAAAATGACAAGTGGGTTGCAGTCTCACCGTACAACCAGAAGTTGCCTCCAAACCTCGTTGCGGTATTGCGCCATCGGTTCGCACGGCTCCCCCCAGATGTAATCGACCTGCTACGGGTTGCTGCGATCATTGGGCGGACATGTGATCTTTCGCTGCTGGCTACAGTGGAGGAGCAAGAGATAGAGGCTGTCGAGGAGCGTCTTCTTGAAGCTAAACTCGGTGATCTCATCAGAGCCAACCAGCCGGGGAGCTTCACATTTGGCCACGACAAAATTCGCGAGTGCCTGTATGCCGAAGTAAGCACTGCTCGCCGTCAACGCCTTCATCGAATCATTGGACACCTACTTGAGGCTCGATACGAATCAGAGCAGACAATGAGTGTGTACCAGCTCACCGAGCTGGCCTTCCACTTTGCACGAAGTGGTGATCGGGTCCGAGGAGCCGACTACTCTCTGTCCGCTGCTTCACAGGCAATGCGAACCTTTGCTGCTGAAGAGGCGATAAGCCACTACCGGACAGCCCTTGAACTTCTTAGCCCGGAGGATAGTCGCTATGGAGATGTGTTGCTCGGCTTGGCTGAGGCGAATCTCCTGGCAGGCAAAAACAAGGAGGCGGAGACCGCGTACGAAACTGCTCAACAGTGGCTGACTCAGCATGGAAGCCAGGAGGCTGCGGCACTGGCGGCTCATGGGTTAGGACGAGCGCTATGGCAGCAGGAGAAACGCTCAGAGGCACACGTAGCCCTATTGCATGCACTGGAACTACTAGGTGAGCGTCACTGTGCGGCGACAGTGGAGGTGTTGCTCGATTTATCCGTCCTGCTCATAGTCTTCACGGGACAGTACGCAGAGGGGACTGCCTATGGCCAGCAGGCACTGGTGATGGCGCGCCACTTAGGAGATAAACGTCTCGAACTGACGGCACGTCGCATTGTCGCTGGGAATCTCGCCAGTCAGGTTACTGACCTCCCGTCTGCTCCGCAATTCCTGGAGCGAATGCTTGCGCAGGCAGAAAAGATTGGTGACTTGTCAGAGGCAGCAGAGTGCTGCCTTTACCTCGCAGGCGTCTACTACTGGTTGGCCGAGATCAGGCGTTCTTTTGATGCGAATGCACACATGCTCAAACTGATCAAGCACAGCCACCAACTGTACCTGACGCGGAATGGGTACTCCTGGCAAGTGCTTCTCTTCGCATCCCAGGGCAAATGGGCAGAAGCGGAACAGATGATAGAGCTAGCACTTCCCGTGGTGGATTCCCTCACAAGCCCCATGCCTCTCGCCTTCCTATGTCAAATGCGCGGGTTTCTTGCCTATCAGCGAGAAGATTATCGCCGTGCTGAAAGCGAACTGCAAGCTGCCATGGTGGGTCAAGACCAGTGGAATAGCCTGGGGGAAGCCATGTTCTACTTCGGCCTTCTTGGTCTCACTCAGGCAATGTTAGGCAAACGCGAAGACGCCTATGCGGACATGGCGCGATTAGAGAAACGCCTTGATACGTTGCCGGTTGGTACAGCACCGACCGCACCAATCATGATATGCCTGGTACTTGCCGCACTCGCCCTAGGTGACCAGATGCGAGCCAGGCGTCTCTACTCCGGCCTGCTCGCTTTTCAGGGTCAGCACTACTTGTTCCTCGTTGACCGTGTTTTGGGAATGATTGCCGCCCTCAATGGTCAGTGGGAGGCGGCCACGATGCACCTGGCAGCAGCCGAAGCAACGGCTCGGCGCGAAGGGCTCCAACCTGAGCTGGCGCGCACACTGCTGGCCTTAGCTGACGTTGAGGTGAGGCGCGGAGGCCGGGGAAGCGCCAAAAGAGCCAGAGACCTCCTGGAGGAGGCTCTCGCTCTCTTTCAAGAACTATCTATGGCTGAATCACTACGTCATACCCGCAAGCAGCTTCGTTCTCTTTCAGGGCGACCACCTGACCCGCCCTCACCTAAGTATCCCGATAATTTGACGGAGCGCGAGGTTGAGATACTCAGACGCATCGCCAAAGGCAAGAGCAACCGCGAGATAGCTGAGGAATTAGGGTTCGCTCAGAAAACCATTGATAATGGACTCAACGATCTCTTCTATAAAATAAAGGTCAGGAACCGCACTGAGGCCGCAGCTTATACAGTACGTCATAGCCTGGCCTGATCTTCCTGTCATCTGACAAGTCCTCTCCATAGGGTATTTCTTCCCGTATCAGATGATGTCTTTGTGTTCTACAAGATACCACAATATAGGGAAGTTTCCCCCTAAAAAACACAGATTGTAGACGGTATACTTCCTCTCACGAACGAAGTCCTTCGTTCTCAATATGTCCTGCCTAATGCACATGCAGCCTTGTCAGCGACAGGCTGAGAAAAAGGAGGCGAGCAATGTCCCTACTGATGATTGGATTGGTTGTGACTGTGAGTCTGGTGATCGTTCCTTCCGTTATGCTGAAGATCGTGGAACACGTGAGAAATCGCCGTGATGTTCGCTGTGATGGAGTACGAGTCATGGCGACCGTGATAGATGTAGAAGTGAAGCAGGATTGGCGAGATGGAGGAGGCTGGGAGAGAGATGCCTGGAGCGGCGATTTGCAGAGGCAAAAGACCTGGCAAACGTATCACGACGTGACTGCTCAATGGGTTCATCCGCAAACGGGACACACCTACATTGCGAGCACGCGCATCTGGTCCGACGACTCGACGAGTAAGCCTGTTAAGGGAGATTCTGCTACTGTCTGGTTCGATCCACATCACCCCGAACGATCTTGCCTTGATCTCCAAAGGCCCGAAAATGAAGCGCAAACACCAGTGGAACAGAATCAGCAGATGGGGCAGGACTGATCACGGTCTAGTCTCCCTCACATGAAGTGCGTTCGCTTGCTAGAGAGGGAGGTTGACAGCGGTGTTCAGAAACGTTGAGCTATCACAGCTTGAATGAGGAGGCAATCAAATGGGTCCCAACATGTACCTCTATGAGAAAGCGCGTGAAGCACATTACCAAGAACTCCGGCGCGAGACGGAAAAGAGACGGAGGCTTTCGCGTCTCCCTCGGCATCGTCAGAGCACGAACAGGCTCGCAGTCGGTAAGCTTGGCATGCTGCTGCTGAA
>WNFT01002828.1_pt1 | contig 14905 bp, 8 predicted proteins | sample 5400191 | NCBI WGS metagenome assembly WNFT01 (sample SAMN13153359, study PRJNA577476) | soil metagenome | isolation source: 80 cm saprolite under Madrone tree | place: USA:California | collected 2016-06-14 | reverse complement strand
CGAGGCAGTTCGGATCGGTGGAGGCGGTCAAGACCCAGCGCATCGTGCGGGTCACGAACCGCATCCTGCTGGAGGGCACGCTCTTCAACGACCTGCGAGCGCGCCGGCCGGCTGAGGCCAAAAGCGCGGACGATGTGCGGGAGACGATCGAGCGCTCACGGAACGATCCCTTCTGCCGCCCCGAAACGAGCACGCCGGCCGACACGTTCGGACGCATCAAGGGCGAGCACGGCATCACCGCGTCCAACATCGCTAAGTACGACTGCCACCACGGCATCCTCGTGTTCGACGAGCACCACCCGCTCGCGGCAATGGACGCAGAGGTCATAGGCGACCGCCTCGCCACCGCGCGCCGCTGGGCGCTTGCGGCGAACGAAGGGGATTCCAGCGCCATCTACTACTTCCTCATCTGGAATTGCCTGTGGCGGGCCGGCGGCTCCGTCGTCCACGGCCACATGCAGATGACGTTGACGCGCGGTATGCACTATCCGCGCGTCGAGATGCTGCGCCGTTGCGCGCTCCTGTACCACGAGCAGCACGGACGCGACTACTTCGACGACCTCTGGGTCGTCCACGAGGCCCTCGGGCTCGGCTCGACGCGGAACGGGGCGCGCATGTTCGCCTCGCTAGTGCCTGTCAAGGAAAGCGAAGTGGTGATCCTCGGCCATCCCGGCGAGGACGAGACCGCTCTCGCCGACGCGATCGCGCACACCATCGCGGCCTACCGCGCGCATGGCATCGTTTCCTACAACTTGGCGTTGCTCCTGCCGCCGCTGAAAGCGGACGGCAACGACTGGCGCCGCTTTTCGCCGCATGCGCGGCTGGTGGACCGCGGCGACCCGGCTAACAAGACCAGCAACATCGGCGGCATGGAGCTGTACGCAGCGAGCGTGGTAGCGACGGACCCGTTCAGGCTCGCGGAGGTGCTGCGTGGCTAGACAGGGGGTCAGGGCCCCCAGGCCGGAGAGACAGCCGCCCGACCTCGGCCACTTGGCTCTTGACGCTCGCCCCGCAAACGGCATAGTGTCTCTGTCAACGAGGCATCGTCGGGCAGCTCCGAGGGGTCTTGTGAATCTACTCGGTCGTGGTACTACCGCTCTTGCATGCTTGGGCTCGGGAATTCGCGGGAGTTGGAAGCTTCCTCCCCTTGACCGCGCCTCCCTAGCTAATGCCCGTTGCACATTCACTTCCGAGTTTTTGCGTAGAGCTGCCGGACCTTGAGGAGGAGCATTTATGAAATACGGATTCCTTCTGCGGCGCATCCATGCGGCTCTCTTTGGTGGAAGTTGTCTGGTGCTCGTGTTCGCCAACATCTCCGGCTCCGACGCGGGTCGCTCGCTGCGCGTCCCGACGGCGTCCACGTCGTCGGCCCACCTATCGGTCTTCGGCCAGCCGGTGACGTTCACCGCCACGGCGACTGGCGGAAGTGGCGGGTTCGGTTCCCCTAGCTGGAAGATAGTCAGTACCGGGCTTCCCGCGGGGGTGTACGTCAACTCGATGTGGGCACGCAACCGCAATGACGCGTTTTTATGGGGCTCGCGAAACGTCCCCAACACGTCGACCCCCGAGTCGTACCTCTTTCACTGGGACGGAACCTCTTGGACTCAAGCGTTCTATCTGACTGGCTACTCCACAAACAGCGTGTTCGGGACCGGTACCTCGGATGTGTGGGTCTCCGCATATCAGGCACCGAACGGGCCGAGCGCTGTGTATCGCTCGACCGATGACGGCGTGACTTGGGCGCAGCAGATCCTGCCGCCCCAAGTCGGCAACGCGTACGTCGGGAGCCTGACCGGAACGCCGAACAACATCCAGGCCAGCGCCGGTGGCAATCAGATCATCCAGTTCGACGGCGTCACCTGGAACGTCCTTAACGCGGGCGGCACGACCAACAACGATCCGCCCGGCCCGATGACCATCATCAGTCCCACCGAGGGGTACTATACGGAGTGCTGGGGCTTGGGGAGCTGGGACGGCTCATCGTGGACGTACCATCCAGACGGCTTCGACTTTTGCGACGTCAACAGCATCTGGGCGCAGCGCGACCTCTCGAACGATCTGAGCCTGTACACAGCCGGCAACAACAATTTCTCGAACGGCGTGCGTGTTTGGAAATTCAACGGTACGAACTTCGGGAGCAAGTGCGGATACGACTTCGGCGACCCGACCAACGGCAACTTCGACTGCAACGGTATTTTCTGCGGCAACGGCTCGTACGGCTCCGCGACGGGTATATGGGGGTCCGCCGCCAACGACATCTGGGTGAGCGGCTTTTTGGGTGTGACCACGACCTCCTGCGGGGGCACGAACAGCGTCGGCCACGTGTACCACTTCGATGGCCAGACGTGGACAGAAATTACCCCGACACTGAACGCGCTGGTAGGGGGAATCCTGCCAGTCACTACGACGCTGTTCGGCACCGCGGTAGATGACATCTGGGTCCCGCTCGCCGATGGCCGCGTGCTCCGATACACGACAATGGGCATGCCGCCGGTGATAAAGTCACTCACCGCCACGCCCAACGTCCTCTGGCCGCCGAACCATAAGATGGTGCCGGTTTCACTGACTATCGTTTCAACAGGCGATCCTTCGCCCGTGTGCCAAGTCAGCTCCGTAACGAGTAATGAGCCAGTTGCTTTCCCTGGTGAGTTCGACTGGGTCGTTACCGACCCACTGACTGTCGAGCTGCGTGCTGAGCGGGCTGGCTCTGGTGGTGGACGGGTGTACACGATCACCGCCACCTGCACAAATGCCCTTAGCAGCGTCTCGAGAACGGTGACAATCACCGTGCCGCACGATCAGGGCCAATAACTTCCCGTGATCGGTCGCTACTTGCAAAGAGACGCCCAATATAGACACTACCGATGTAAGGACATCCGATGTCCTCGAAACACCTGACCTTGTATCTGATAGTCGCATACCTGCACTTGGCGGGCGCCGGAATAGCGTTTGCGCAATCCGGGAGCTATACGAAGACTCAGGTTACGACTGGCGCTTTTGACCACAAGTGGCCATCGATCAACAATCGCGGCGATATCACCTGGAGTCAGCAGGTGGGGGGCTTATGGCAAGTGTTCATACGGGCATCTGGCACAAGCAATCCGGTTCAAATCACGAACAGCAGCCAAAACCACGAACGGCCAGTGATTGCTGACAATGGTGACATCGTATACTTCAAAGATCAAGCTGGAGGGGGAGTCGGTTACCAAGTCGTCCGTCTAAGCGGTGGTACTGAGAGCATCCTTGAATTCAGTAGTCGTAACAACATTACTGGTGATCAGCGAGTCGCCGGCAAAAACTTCGGGATCGCTCCCAGTACCGGTACAACGATCTCATATTTCGATTTCGTCCACGCCGGTTTGGGCGTTCGGCGATTCAATGTCAGCGGCCTGGGAACCCTCCGGTGCTCGGGCAGCAACTGCGACTTTTCCGGCTTCGATTTTCCCGACATCAATGAAGAGCGCGTGATCGTCTACTCAGATGACTTTACTGTCGACCCACCCTCGATCTACATGGGCACGACGGGATCACCCTTCGGTCCTGTAGTGGCCGTTGGCCACTTCCCGCACATTGCCGACGGGCTAAATCCCGAGCTAGTGTACGTCAGCGGCGCCGGGCAGGTTGTTTCAACGGCCGGCGGGCAAATCGATACGGGTATCTGGGCTGACGTGAACAATGCAGGCACAATCGTCTACGAGAAGGCAGTCGGTGGCTTCAGCCAGGTGTTTCTTGCTACGATTGGCGTAAATACATTGACCGCAGTCTCACCGACTTCTCAATCGGCACTCGTTGGAACGCAGCTGGCGCTCACGGTCATGGTTAGGGATGATGCGAATGGGCCGGTCAGCGGTACGGAGATTGCGTTCTCGATAACGTCGCAGCCGACAGGAGCGGGAGGTACGCTTAATGCGTCTGCTGGTTCTTGCAACACACCAACCAACTGCACTGTTGTAACAGGAGGTGACGGCAAGGCCTCCGCTGAACTCACGGTCGGGAGCATGACGGGCCCCTACCAGATTGCTACCTCATGTCCTCGGAACGATTGCGCGCCCGCTGTGACGTTGACCGTGGTCGGAGCGATCAATGTCACGTTGACCTCCACCACCCTAACCGCAAACGTCTGCAGTCCTGTCCCCTTTCTCGTTACTGCCACGGATCCGTTCGGCAATCCATGGCCCAAGCCGATTCAAGTATCATTCTCCTTACTGTCGCCGCCTGGAAGCATCGGCGCGGGTCTCAGTACATTAGGGGGCACGACGGGCGCAGACGGAATACTGTCCAACCAATTGGCCGTCGGGGATCTAAACGGGCCCTACCAAATTACCGCTTCCTGTCCGAATCTGGACTGTATTCCAAACGCCACTATCGTCACAATACGTGCCACTGAACTTCTAACCGTAAGCATGTTGGATCCAGTGCCCGACCTCGTGGATGCGTCTGGAGTAATCACCGACCCATCTATGCTTTCAGCGAAGGGCCGGATCGTTCAAGGGATAGCGGCCGACGGTGTCGCTCGGGTCGTTTTACGCATTGCCGGAACGTGTGTCAGTGGGGAGGAGCTATCGCTGACTCTTTCCAGTGGTCCTACCGATCAATACGGTTCGTTGGGAACCCCCGGAAGCGGCGCGATGGCCACCAGCTTTGCGTTGTCGGCTGATACTAGCGGCACCGGCATGGCATTCGCGACTTATCAAGCGCCAAATGACTTCGCGAGGCCTGGAGGAGCCGATGACTCCGAAAGCAGCCGTACGGTCAATCTCCACATCAGCTCGACTACGAATCCGACAGCGAACCCGGTCGATACTCCAATCTTAATTGTGCGTCCGCCCGTTGTCCTAGTCCATGGCACATGGAGTCATCGTGACACCTGGTTTCACTTCCCGCCCTTCAATCCCCTTAGTCCGGACCCGCGCTTTGATGTATTCTCGGTTGACTACAGCGGAACGGAGGTCGATGGTGTTATTGTCAGCGCCGCATCAGTCCTATTCCAGATCGCGAACAACACTCAGCGATTCAAGACCGAGCGATTCAAGATGCCCTTTAATGTCGCGGCCGTGCAATCGGATCTCGTAGCTCATAGTCTAGGCGGGCTCATCAGCCGGGCGCTTGCGATCACGCCGGGCTTTGCGCGGAACGATAATTTCCAAACGGGCGATATCCATAAATTGATCGCGATCGATAGCACACACCAGGGTACGCCACTAGCAACGAACCTCGTACGCAGCAATTTTGCTTGCAAAACATTGTTCCGCATCGGTGGAAGGCCAATAGGGCAGCAAATAGTCGATCAAGCGGAGAAGAGTGCCGTTTTGCTGAAGTTGAACGCGCCCGGAACGCCTCCACACATTACCGCCCACGCTCTTGTTGGGCTTGCCGATCCAATCCAGGTGGCCGACGCGGAGGACGCTCCGGCGACTGAGGCGATAGAGATCGCATGTCCAAGTCTCTTGCCAGGAGGAAGCTTTAGGCAGCTTTACACGACTCCAAGTAATCCAACGGGCGAGAATGATATCATCGTCGATATGTCGAGCCAGGCGGCGACCTTCAGCGGCCTTATCGGTCGAATCCCAGTTACCACGTTTCAATCGCTCATTCATGCCGTCTCATCAATCAGCCCCCAAGGGCCTGATGTGCTTAATCGCCAGCTCGATAATAATGCTAAGGTTGATGCAACACCAACTGTTCCCACGGTGGCGGAGGTTGTACGGCTCCTGAATAGTTCAGATTCGGCCGACTTCGCGCCGATCAAGCCGTAGGGACGCCGAGGATAGGAAATGATAGGCATCAGCAAGAGAGAGTCGCTGTGCTGCTGCGCCAGCCTGCTGCTTTGGAGCGCCGGCGCCTTCGGGCAATCACTCCAGGTGACGAGCCCAAGCAGCGGCTTGACCTTTGCCCCTGGTGACGACATCAACATAACTGTCAGCGCAGAGGGTTCTTTCAAATCAGTGACCGTTGTTGGCCAGGACATTGGCACGGCGCCTCTTCGCAGTGCTCCTCCTTACGTGTTCTCGCTGACGACACCGAATGAAATCAGCGGGTCCAGGACACTGACAGCTGTTGGGTTTACGAGCACCGGAGGGACCGTCTTCTCAGATCCTGTTTCAATCAACGTTGAAAGTGCCGCAGGTTTGGTCGCCCTAAAGGCAAACCTCACAAGTATCCGTTTTCGATACGTAGGACAGCAGATCCGTGTAGCTATCCTTGGCATCTTTAGTGACAGTTCGCTGGCGGATATCAGTCGATCTTCTCGAATAACATATATTTCTGCGAATTCCTCTGTAGTTGTTGCTGGCTCTGATGGAACGCTGACAGCAACTGGAGCGGGACAAACCAATGTTGTCGTCGCTTATGACACACTCTCGCAGACGCTCGCCGTGTCGGTTGTCGAGGAGACATCTGCACCTGTCATCTCGGGCTTACCGAGTGCGGACTGTGGTCTATGGCCGCCAAACCATAAGCTGGTACAGGTCGCTGTTGTGACTGCGACAGCACCTGGCTCAGATTTGCGTTCCTTCGATGTTACCGGGACGAGCAATGAGCCGTCCGATCCAAACAACCCAGATATCGTAATCAGAGGGAGCGGTGTTGGGGCCAGAGTCATTCAGTTGAGGGCGGATCGCTTGGGAACAGGCGCGGGAAGAACGTACTCTTTGGCTGCCGTTGCAGTTAATGAAGCCGGGGCGCTAAGGGTCTCAAAGGCGACGTGCATCGTGCCGCATGATAAAGGCCGTTAGCACAAGCAGCCTGTCCTTGGCCAGAATCCTCTTTGGCGACCCTGTCCCTGGTAACCGTCGCAGCCGCCGCTATCTCGCCGCAGCGACCGTTCGCAACGAAGGGGGGCTTGGCCGCGCCCCGATTTCAGTATCAGCCGGCGTGTGAGCGGAGGAGTGAACGGCACCGCCCCGCATGCATCGCTACCTTTCGAGCCCTTCGCATCAGGGCTCTCTTACGACACGTGCCCTGCATCGCCTGCCCCAGCAGAGGTCAGCCTTACCGACGCCTGAAGCGAAGGTCGGTCCTCGGTGGCCACCGCGGCGCAGGTCGCGCGAAGACCTGCTATTCGAAGTAGCCGTTGACGTCGATGATCAGGTGGACGGTGGTGCCCGTCGGTTGCCCGACAAAGGCGGCCAGGTGGCCGCTGAAATCCAGGGAGACGATCGCGTTGTTGGCCCGGGTCTGGCCCGCCGCGTAGTTGATGCTGGAGACGTTGGGCATCGCCTGGCCGGCCGGGAGGAGCCGGAGGTGCCCCGCGGCCGTCGACTGCGTGACCGCCAGGTTAATCGAGATGGCCTTCGCGGTGGCGGGGATGCCGCAGTTGCCGGCCACGGCCAGGACGCGCGTCTCCTGGCCCTGCAGGACAGGGCCGCCGATGGGAACACCGCCGCCCCCTCGCGTGTCGACCACCCGGCAGGGAGGCAGGGTGAAGTAATCCAGGCCCCGAAGGGTATCCGTGTCGGTCGCGAAGTTATTGGCCGGGTTCGGGTCGGTGACCCCGCCCGGGGCGGTGACGGTGGCGGCGTTGCTAAGGCTCCCCATCGCCGAGGGGTTGATCGTGCCGGTCAGGGTGTAGGTCACGGTTCCACCCACCGGTAGGTTCACGGTGTCGTTGATGTTGCCCGACCCGCTCGGCGTGCAGGTTCCACCGCCCGCGCCCACGCAGGTCCAGGTCGCGCCCATGATCGCGGCCGGCACCGTGTCCGCTACCGTCGCTCCAGTGACCGCGCTCGGGCCCGCGTTCGACGCCACGATCCTGTACGTGACGGGCGACCCGGGTACCGCCGTCTCCTGCCCGTCCGTCTTGGTGATCGAGAGATCCGCCTGTGGCGTCAGGGTGTCCGTGTCGGTAGCCGAGTTATTGACCAGGTTCGGGTCGGTGACCCCACCGGGTGCGGTAACCGTTGCGGTGTTGCTGAGGCTCCCCGTCGCCGAGGGGTTAATCGTGCCGGTCAGGGTGTAGGTCACGGTTCCACCCACCGGTAGGTTCACGGTGTCGTTGATGTTGCCCGACCCGCTCGACGTGCAGGTTCCACCGCCCGCGCCCACGCAGGTCCAGGTCGCGCCCATGATCGCGGCCGGCACCGTGTCCGTCACCGTCGCCCCGGTCGTGGCGCTCGGCCCTGCGTTCGATGCCGCGATCGTGTACGTGATCGGCGTGCCCGGCACCGCCGTCGTCTGGCCATCGGTCTTCGTGATCGAGAGATCCGCCTGTGGTGGGGAGAACTGGAATCCGTCTATCACGACTGTAGCTCCTTGACCACCGACCGGCGGCTGGCCATTGAAGAGCCAGAAGTTGAACCGCATCCGTTCTCTCCCAGGCGGGGGAATGTCAGGCCCCGTGTATTCCCAATCCTGGATGATGTCGGCGGGGTCCGGCGGAAATGGCTGTAGACCTTTCCAGCTCAGAAACTCGATATGGTCGGCGCTCCACAAGATGCGATGGGTCGACGAGCCAGAAGGTATGGAAAATATGAGCCGATTCCCTGGCGTGTCGAAGGGTTGCACGACGTATTGGCATCCGTCCTCGCGACCGGTCAGGACAGGCGAACACTCGATGTCGATCTCGCGCGTTAGCGATTCGAACAGGAAGCCCGAAAACACCTCCTGGTGGTCCAGCGCATTGAGGGGGCTGACTACCTGAAACGTATAGGTGCCGTGTCCCCGCGACCGATCAAGGACAACCTCAGTACACGTCCAACCGGTTGCCTGCTGAACAATGCTGAGATTGAGGCGTCCACTATTATCGACGAAGACATTTGTTTCAGCCGGCGAGAACACGCACGGACCAGGACCTGTCGCGTACGGCGCAGAATCTTTCACCCACCACTGCTCACCACCGAAGCTAATCGTGCGGCTGGGTGGGATTTCAGCCCACGCAAGAACGCCGGGATCTGTCGACGGATGGTAGTCGATGCTCGGGTTGCTGGGACTGGTAGGGATCTGATAGGTGTCATCGACGAGAAGGACGATCACGCGTTTCCAGGGATTCGTGAAGTAGCTCCAGGAACCGTCACTGGGGATGCATGTGAACGGTTGGGTGAGTAGTGGCTGGGGGTAGTATCGGTCCGTGTGTGCCCAACCGGAGAGATGGACCTTGCTGGTGTCGATGTTGTTGGCGACGCCGCTTACGGTCCCACTGGCGCCGCCCGGCGGAACGGTGCGGATTTCGACAGAGGGCGCGCCCGTCGGGTCTCCGATGATGAAGCGATTGCAGGAGATCTGGGCGCCCTCGACCGGAGCTCGATAGGAGATGGACAGAAGGCCAGCGAGCAAAAGGGTCCACGATAGTGGAAGTGCCCGCATCTACATCAGGCTTTCGGCAAGCGCTGGGGCCTCTGCCCCGAGGGGGGCCAATCGTAGTCCCAACCTGGAGCAGCGGTCAAGGTGTCTTATGGTGGGCTTTACGGCCCACGCACGAGAACACCGCCTCGTGGCCCCGCCTGAGGTCGTGGTCACACTTTTACCCGCTGACTCGAGGAAAGAAAAGCCACGCTTTGGTGCGTGGCAGACCCCGCAGGGCATGATCCCCGCGCTTTAGCGTGTCGTGATTGGTCCTAACCGCTGATCGTCGGAAACGGCGATCGCGTCTGCGATGAGAGACGGCTCGCTCGCGCACCGAGCGGTGTGGTCGTGGAGTTGGGCCTGGATGCCCTCGATCCGGCGTTCGACCTCCTGGGCGCCCACCCGGCAGAGGCAGACTGCGAGCAGCGTCTCGCCCTCGTAGAGGGCGAAGTCGCGGCTAGAGAGAGAGCGCCTGCAAGCCCGAACCGCTTCTGGCAGGTCTCCAGAAGGTCCCCGGATCGACGATCTCAGATCCGGACGAGGTTGAGTCGGCTGGTTTGCAATAGAGCGAGGGCCTCAGGTGATCTGACCACGACCACTGGCCTCTCCAGCTCCGCCTTCGCGGCCGAGCCCTTGAACCGGCCGGCCCGGGCGACGCCGCTTGCCACTTCAGCGCCGGGCTGCTGTCGAGCAGCCCGGCGCGCCGGACCTCCTGTGTCTATTCCGTCCCCTTGACCGGGCAGCTCGCGCCGCCCTGCGCTCCCCAACGGTCCTTGTAGGCGAGGGTGACCGTACCGCGCCCGTACCCGACGTGGAACCCCACCTCCCAGATGTTCTGGGTGCCGCCCGGACGGAACCCGGCGCCGTACACGGTGCCCTTGTCGTAGGTGGCGGAACCCACGCCGGTGGACGCCGGGTCGTCCGGGTCATCCACGGCATAGAGGATGGCTTGGTCGCTCCCGGCCGGGAAGAAGTAATTGCCCAGGCAGGTAACGACCGGGTCGGCGTTGATTCCTCTCGCGCTCGCCGACGCCTGGGCGGTTCCCCCGGGGCCGATCGCCGTCGCCGTGGCGGTGATGGTCTGGAGCGAGGTTATCGGGCAGGTCGCCTGGTTGCCGGTCCCGGAGGCGCAGCCCGACCAACTCACGGAGGTTGCGTTCGTCGCCGTGGCCGTGAAGGTCGCCGTACACGCGGGGTGGCAGTCTCCCGACGAGCTCACGGCGACCGTGGGCGGGCAGGGCCCGGTGGTGAACGAGCGATCCGCTCCCGCCGTCTGGCCACCTGCGTTCGTTCCCACCACCCGGTAGTGGTAGGTCGACCCGCAGCTGAGCTCCGACACGCTCTGGTTCACCGCGACCGCACTCGCCCCGGAAGGCACGTTCTGCTCGTTCGTGGAGGAGCCGTAACTCGACCCGCTGCCGTAATCGAAATGGTAGGTCGCGGGAGCCCCGCGGCCGTCCACGGTCCCGTTGAGCGTCGCGCCGGTTGCGGTGATGTTCGTCGCCGGCTGGGTGGTGACTGCGGGCGGCTGGAACGCCGGCGACGGCACGGGAGTTGGAACAGGCGTGGGGACCGGCACGGGCGCGGGAGTCGGAGCCGGCGAGGGTGAGGGAGTCGGGGTCACAACGCTGCTTGTGAGCGTGACGGAAGCGGTCGCGCTGGCCGAGAGCTTGGTGGCGCTGGTGGCCACGACGGTGATGGTGTCGGTGGCCCGCGCCCGCCCGTCGTTCGTGTAGACGCCCGCACAGGGATCACGTTTCGGGTCAGGGATCGAGACCCGCCCGGCCTCCGCCGAGAAGGTGCACACCACCGTCACTCCGAGCGGGTCGAAGGCGTCCACGTTCACCTGCGCCGTACCTCCGACCGCGATGGCGGGCGGAACCACTGCGACCGACCGGATTCGCGGCGGTGGGACATCCGGAGACAGGGGGTTCCCACCCTCTTCACCACACGAGACGCCAACCAGCAGCACCAAGCAGAGGACCGCCTTCACATGCGTTCTCATGTCATTACCTCCCTCGTCTTAGGAACGTCCCCATTCGCCGGGCGAGGGGAGCAATGCGCGGACCAGGCCTGCTAGCTCCCGGAGACGACGCAAGGTCTTGATCCGCGGGGGGTGGCGTGCAGGCGAGATTCTTCCGATTGAGAGCACGGAAAGGATGGGTAAGGAGACGCGCTGGTTCCAGGTGCGGACTACCGTCAGGGTCCGCTCACGACGAGAGAGACGAAGGGCCCACCTTAGTTTGAGGCAGAGGCGCCACTTGCGGTGGCGGTGGTCACCCTCCGACCCCTAGATACTCCTTTCGACGGCATCACGGAAACCGTTCCTCTCAGATTTGAGGATGCCGCGGTTCGATTCTCAGGAGTGAGAAGAGGGACTTTGATTTCCGGCCCCCAGTCTCTCCCCCCCTCTTCGAACCAACCCGGACCACTCTTGGCCGCCGTAGCGCGCTACTCAGATCATCGACAAGGCCAGCAGCTCGCGATCCGGGTTCCCGAAGACCTTGAGCCCAGGTTCGGGCTGAGCCCCGTGGGCGCGCGCCTACCGTCGTGGCGCAGGGTCCTGCGCCCGGCGCTCACCAGCGTCGTACCATTCTCGCCAGGCACCGAGTTAGAGGGTTTCGGAGCAGGTCTGGAAAGTCCGGCCGCTCCCCGATGTCAGGGAAACCGCTTGGCGTCCATCCAGTATCGGTAGAAGGTCGGTCCCGAGATCTTCAGGCTTGCCGCCGCCTCGTATGCGCTCCCGTGCTGGCGGAGGCGGTCGAGGATCACCTTCTTGCGAAAGGCGCGAAGGGCGTCGCCGTAAGTGGCGTCCCCGCTCTCCAGGTAGGCTTCCGGGTGCGGGTTCTTCGGACCCGAGAGTACGTCGGGTCGAAGGCGGCGGATGTCCGCGACGTCGATCCAGGCGCCCGGCGGCGTGTGGGTCACCAGGCAGCTGCACACGTTGCTGAGCTGACGGACGTTTCCCGGCCAGGAGAACTGAAGCAGCAGCCGGAGTGCGTCGCGGGTGAGCCCCCTCGTCTTCTTCTTCAGCGCGCGCTCGTGCCGGGCCAGAAAGTGGGCCAGCAGCGGTCTGATGTCCGCGATCCGCCGGGGATCGCGCAGCGGCACCAGCTCGACCTGGAGGCCGCTCACCCGGTAGTAGAGGTCCTCGCGGAACCGCTTGGCGGCCACCTCATCTTCGACGCTCCGGTTGGTGGCGAGGATGATCTGGACGTCCACCGGAAAAGACCGGGTGTCACCCACCGGCTGGACCGTCCGGGTCTCGAGGACACGCAGCAGGATGGCCTGGCCCTCGGGCGGCAGCTCGCCGACCTCGTCGAGGAGGAGCACCCCGTTGTTGGCGGCCCGGAAGAGGCCCGGCGCATCCGCGATGGCGCCGGTGAACGCGCCCTTCACGTGGCCGAAGAGCTTGCACTCGACCAGCTCTCCCCGCAGCCCCGCGCAGTTGAAGGCCTGGAACGGGCCCCGGGTGCGCTTCGGCGAGTAGTGGTGGAGGTAGCGCGCCACCAGCTCTTTCCCCGTACCCGACCCGCCCGTGACGAGGATCGCGGGCGCGTCCGCTCGCGTCGTGCTCGGGAGCAAGGCGTTGAGCGTCTCGCCGAGCTGCCGGGTCGCTTCGCTGTCGCCGATGATCTCGGGACCGTCGTGGTCCTGACCCTGTCGCCAGCCAGACGCGAACTCGGGGATCCGCTGTTGTCCCGAGACGTGCAGCGTCATGGCTTGGCCCAGGGCCGCCGCGTAGGCGGTCAGCCACTCCAGATCCTGGGCCTCGAATGGCCGCCTCGCCTCGTTCTGGAAGTAGAGGACGGCTACGACCCCCCCGGTGAGCGAATCCGAGATGGGTGCACACAGGAGGCTGCACGGCTCGTGCCGAGAAGGCGCGCTCGCGTCGAGTCCCAGGAGGCTGGAGTCCTCGATCAGCCTCGCCTCACCGTCCTCGACGACCTGCCGCACGGCGGCGGGGCCCACCCCCGGCGACGATCGCAGCACACGGAAGCCGGCTTCGTCCTCGGAGTCGAGACCCGTGGCATACAGCATCTCCACGTCGAGGGGGTCCTGCTGCCGGACCTGTATCAGGACACCCTTCTGGGCGCCGAGTCCCGCGATCGCGTGAACGAAGCTCTCCTGGAGGGCGGGCTCCCGAGCGCCGCGCCGGACGAGGGCGGCGAGCGCCTTGGTCAACGCGCGAAGGAGTGAGGTCTCATCGCGACAAGGGGAGGCTCCGAAGGGGAGGGGACGCTGGGCGGAGGACCCGCTGTCGAGCGGTCCGGCGGAAGGCGGCGACACCTGATCCCTTGGAGCCATGATGGCTCAATGCGTCGGCGACGTCTTCGCGACCCGAGTCACAAGCACGAAACGTTCCAAGCCGCCCGTAACCACTGATTGCAAGAGACGCCAGCAGAGATCGTGAAGCGGATCCCCCAACTTGGCACCTCCGCTATCCCACGGATGTCCGGCGACAAGGGTTCCGAAAACGGACCATGCTCTCTCGCCATTCGATCCGTTTTCGGGTCGATGATCGCCGGGCCGACCTGACTGTCCCGCCCCGTCGGGGTTTCCGGTCACCTCTCAGATCTGAGGACAGCGCTGTTCGATTCTCAGGACTGAGAAAGGAACCTCGCTGCCTGATCCTTTAGACGCAGGCACTTGCCCGAAAGGGTCCATCCCCCAGGCCTGGGCCGTGGCTTGCAGCCCGCATCCCCGAGACGGATCGAAAGGAAGGATCCCCATGCCGAAGCGGAGGACATTCGTCGTCCTGGCCGGCGTCCTGCTCGGAGCCGTGATTCTGGCGACCCCCGCCGTCGCCCAGGACCCGTTCGCGGGCCTGACTCATACCTTGAACACGAACGCCCGCACCTGGGCGTCGGCGCTCATGCTGATCGGTGCCTTGATCGCGGGGGGGGCGATCATGATGGGGTCGCACGAGTCCGGACGCCATACCCGGAACTTCCTGTTCGGAGCCATCTTCCTGGTTCTGGCTGGCGCGGGTCTGGCCATCTACGACCGCATCTCCGGCCTTCTACGCTGACGGGCTCTTGGGTCGCGGCCATGAAGCGCAGGCAGAGTGAGTGCTTCCGCAACCTGGACGATCCGCTGAAGATCTTCTCCCTCCTCACGTTCAAGTCCTGTGGGCTCGTCCTGCTCTTCTACGCGGGGGCGGTGGCGACAGAGTTGCTCCTGGGCCTGTGGTCCCTGCTGTTCGCGGAGTGGAGCTTCCTGGCCCAGCTCGTGGCGGCAGGGCTCCTTGGCGCACTGCTCGCGTATACCGAGCGCCACGACGACGAGCACCTCGTGCCCTCGGCCATCCGTTACTACGCCTCCCGTCGCTGGCGGGTGCTCTATGGCGGCGCGCGGGCCGATCAATACATTGGGCATCCGCTCGAAGGGCTCGTGGAGGGTGGGCCGTGGCGGCGGTGACCGAGAGGAGCCTCGCACCGGAGATCAACGTGGTGGACATCCACGACGACCTCGTCTGGAGCCGCACCGGCCACCTGACGCTGGTCTACCGCGTCCAGGCGTTCCACGAGCCCGGCCTCGACGGAGCGGATTTCGACGCGGCGGCCCTCCTGGCCGAGAACTCCTGGGCCGGCTTGCCCGAGGGCACCTGCTACCAGTTCTACGT
>WNFT01002827.1_pt1 | contig 14907 bp, 13 predicted proteins | sample 5400191 | NCBI WGS metagenome assembly WNFT01 (sample SAMN13153359, study PRJNA577476) | soil metagenome | isolation source: 80 cm saprolite under Madrone tree | place: USA:California | collected 2016-06-14 | reverse complement strand
CTGACGAGACCAGTGACAGGACCCTCAGCTGTGTTTACAACCGGTCTTGTCTTGTCACTGGCGGTTACGCGAGCGCAGGCTGTTGCCGCAAATAGTAAGCCACACAGGATCGACGTAGTTTTGACAACGAGAGCCTTCATAGGGTTTTCCTCCTTTGCGGGATCATGCGGGCCTATCTTATCAGGCTAGGCATGCCAAACCGTAACCTGACTTCATTCGAACGCTTCCGCTCGGACCTCAATCGGCGTAGTGCGGATTGCGTCACCTCTTCAGCTTGGCGAGTTGCGTATCGACCAACGCCGTAAGCGCGTCTCGGCGGCCGGTCGTGATCGCGACAGCGATATGTTCGGCAAGGTCATGGAGCGTGCTCCCAGCCTGATCTAGCGCGGCGGTTTCGACCTGCCGGAATGCCGCGACGTATTGCTTCAGCAGGGCTGCGCGGTGCGCTGCGGCCGGGCGGGCAACGAAGCCGGAGTCGGGAAGGTTCACCAGCGCCGACTTGAGCGTGCCCCATCCCAGGTCGATGACGCGTGGGTGAACGAGCATAAACTCGCCGGCGAGCTGAGTCAGCCCGGCCACCTGCTGAACAAAGTAATCCTTGTCGAACCCATTGGGTCCGGCCTCCGTGTCCACCTGCGAGTAGGTCTGCGTCCAGGCGCCCGGCCAGTCGCCGGCCAGCCCGATGCCGGGAATACCATAGGCCCGGCCCTTGTTCATCGGGCTCTTCACCGTGCCCTGGAAACCCCCATTGACACCAGGCGCCACATCACCGGCCTTCACGTCAACGCGCGGCCAATGATTGTCGGTGGCCGCTCGCGCGATGGCTTCGACAAGCCAGACGTTGTTGTTGTGGACGTCCATCAGGCTCGTGATCACGCCGCCATCCTCAGGACGCTCCGTGGAATAGGCGTACCGGTTGCCGTCAGGTCCGAGCTCCACGGTTTGCCGCCCCCCCATGTGCTCGATCCCCATTGTCGCCATGACCGGTTTCAGGCGATCGGGATGGATGGTGTAGTAGTCGAATTGCGGCCAGCTCGCTTCGCCGCCCGGCATGAAGTGCCGGCAGTCAAAGTAGAAGACGAGCGTTCGCGGCCGCGCGGATCGTGGAAGCCGGTTGAAGTACGACATGATGCCGAGCATGCCCAGGCCGCCGTTGTCTTCGATGAGCGACATGGCGTCGGTGTGCGTGGACAGCAGCACCTGTTCGTCCTGTGGTGTTCCGTAATTCTTCCCCGGCAGCCGCGCGATGATCGACTTGCCGGTATCGCGCTGAAAGCGGGCGGTGAGCGTCAACGTGGCCGTCTTCCCGGCTTTCGCGTCCGCGAGCACCTGTGCTCCGTTCACGCGATCGAGCGTGAGCGTGGGACAGTTGCTGTACTTCGCGCCGAGACCGGCCTTGCCGTCCGGCGTATAGACGCTCCGCTGCACCAGCCCGAACGCCGCGCCCGGCGAGAGATCGTAGACAATCACGATGCCCGCGGCCCCGCCCTTGATGCCGATCGCGGCGCATCCGCCCACTTGACTCCAGACCCAGCGGCAGTGATACGAGCTCGTGACGCCAGCCGGGGGCGGTGTAAACAGCAGCGCCCATTTGCCCGGCGAACGCCACTCGTAATCGGTCAGCGTGTAGTTGTCGAGAAATGAGTTCGAGTACGGCGGGTCGGGATACGGCGCGGTCTGGAACACCAGAATCTTTCCGGCGATGTCCGCGGCGACGGGCGGATGCGCGGCGTCGTAGTAGAGCATTGGTGCTGTGATGCCGTCAGGCGGCGTGAAGCCGGATGTCATGCCGTAGGAGGCCACGACCGGGACCGGTTTTCCATCGGTAATCAGCTTCTCGACTGCAATGCCGGAGTCGTGCATATGGGTGCGGCGATCCGGCCAGTCGTCCACCATGTAATGGTCGTAGGGAACCTCGACATATTCGAGATCGGCGGCGCCGAATTCCTGCATCTTCGAAATCAGAAAATCCGTGAAACGCTTCCAGCCCGCGCTGCCGGCATACGTGGGGCCGCACTGGCTTTTGAACACGTGCCAGTCCCAGGCCTGCTGCGGCGTGATCATCAACGTCGGCTCGATCCTGGGAAATCGAGAATGCGTGCCGGCCTCGGCCGGCCGAGCGATACTCTGTGCCGCGAGCGGTTGCCCCATCAACCCCGTGCCCGCGGTGACTCCCGCAGCCGCCTTGAGGAACGTCCGCCTGGAAAAACTCTTACGCGATCCGCTCATGGTGCCCTCCCAAAACTTCACGCCGTATGCATGCAAGTGTGGCCGATCAGCCGCGCCGAGGCGAGCGTTTTTTGCGAGGTGAGCGCACCGACGGAAAGACGTTCATCATTTGCACGGGGACGCGGTCATGGTTCGCGATGGTAAGAAACACAACCTCGCGAGTACACATCACAAGTGGGGTTTTTACAGGCGTCTACTTTGCCCGGCCTTTGAATCCGGTCGAAAGCATCTCAATTTTCCAGACTCCGCCACGACCGGCGACATATAACGTGCTTTTCTTCGGACCACTGAAGGCAAGGCCCTGGCAATCTTGATCGTTGCAAGACATGCGGACGATGCCGAGTTGTTTACCCCGGGGACTGAAGATCTCAACGCCGGCGGCGGTCAACGCATAAAGGCGGCCTTCGCTATCGATGATGAGACCATCTGCGCCAGTTACGATTCCCGGGAGATCATTCGGACGTTTACTTCGGCCTTCGTAAACAGCGAAATTCCGGCGATTGCGCAAAGTCCCATCGGGATTGATATCGAACGCCAGCATGTACAAGCCGTTGGTGTTGTTGAGAAACAGCGTCTTCTCATCGCGGCTCAGCGTAATCCCGTTCGGTCTCTCGATACTGTCTACAACTTTGATCGCTTTGCCGCCCACCGGGACGTAGTACACAGCGGGCGGAAGGCGCGGGGGCAACGGCTTACCTGCCAAAGCTCTCTTTACGGCTTCGGCCTGGGCTCCGTTCAAGCCCGGGTCCGTAAAGTACACGCCGCCTTTCTTATCGACGATCAAATCGTTGGGGCGACCGAACGGCATTCCTTCGAAATTATCGGTGATAACTGTTTCAGTCCCAGGCGGAGAGATCACTGCGATACCGGTATGACCGTACGCGGATTGGACCGAAAAGAGGCGGCCTTTCGAATCCAGCGACATACCGAGCCCTCCATTGGAGTTCTCGCGAAACACGGAAATCCGGCCGGTCTGATCAATTTTCCAAATCCGGTTTGCTGGCGGTTCAGTGAAAAGGGTTGTGCCGTCCGGCAGACCGATGGGGTCATCCGCCCCGTCCAGGCCGCCCTTGACCAGTTCAATCCTGGTTCCCGCTTTGACAATTCCCGGAATGTCTTCCGGCACCACCTGCGGCGCGCTGGGCACCTGCGCGACGAGGACGAATGCGCATAGAAAAAAGAATGAGAGCATCATGTATTGATGACGTATCTTCTACGCCGCGTCAAGCATTACGCGTCGCCGGTATTCAAGTGCTGGATTTGTTCTCCGACGTGCCAGACATCTTCGATGTCCCACGTTGCCACTATCGGTACGTGGCTGCGACCCGAGTTTCGTGGGCAGGCTGAATCTCTCGAACCGCGGCTGGACAGCCGACGCCATCAAGTCCGGCGAACGCGTGACTGTGACCGGCAATCCCACACATTCCGGCTCAGACCGGATTGGATTTAAAAGACTCGTGCGCGCAGACCGCACGGAGCTTCTGCCGGCAGGACCGCAGCGTTCCCCAACACTCGAAGAAGAGCGCCGCGAGCGCGCGCTGCGGAGAAACCAAAACCAGCAGAAGCAGTAACGCCGCCTGAGGGTATGATCGAGAGCGTAGGCGCTTCCCGAAACGACATCTGACCTCGTCTTTGATAGTGCGCAGCCTCTTACGGGGTTCCAGGTCATGTCGGCCCATTCGATGCTGCTCTTTTGACAGTCCAGATGAAATACGAAGTGCGCGGTGACCGAGGCCGCGAATGGCGGCCCCTCGGGCGCCAGTTATTTGCCGAAACCGGGCGCCGTCAGCCACCTCTTCGACGTCCAACACATCTTCGACGCCCCAGCTTGAATCTTATTCCACGCCCAGCTTGAATCTTATTGGAGACCCTTTGGAAACGGGATATTTAAGCCAGGTGTAAGGCTTTAGTTCTAAAAGCGGGAGACGGGGATCGAACCCGCGACGTCCAGCTTGGGAAATTGGCGCTCAATTGAATATAAACGGCTTCAGCGTCTATTTCGTCCACTTCTAGTCGAGAAATTCTCCAGCAAATTCACGGCCCCGCCTCAACCGATCTCTTAATGGGGTAATTTTGGGGTAACGATTAGTGCGCACGATACCGCAGTTTTGCTCTCGACGCCGTTTTCACGCCCGCGACAATGTCACCATAATGCGGTTCCATGATTACGGCCGGTAATGCCCTGGCAGATAGATTGCGATCATGCGGACGACCTCAATTTCGGGTATAGCACCCAACAGGACCGTAAGGTGTTAGGAACAACGTGTCCCCATTAGGAAACTGCTTAGATTGTCCATCAGGAGGTAGTGCACCGGCCGGCTTGGGCCCAGTCCAGAAAGAGCCCGCCGCTTGTCAGATCGAATTCCAGTGCACACCCCTGACGAGTTCACCGAGCTCAGCAGGCACGGATAAGCTCCACCTCGGCCGGCTTCGCGCCGTTCACTTCTCTAAGTGCCCATGAATTACACGTTCACTCGCGTGACAGTGTCAAAACGATGGGATTCTCCTTTGAGACAGCGATACTAAAGGGCGCCCGGAAGATGATCGCGAGGCCCAGACGTCCGATCTCAATTCTCTCAATAAGGCTGCGAATGATCTCTCGTCTTCGGCTCCAATCCGCGTCCTCGAGGCCACGTCCAAGGTGGTCGGCAAGCTTTCGGAAATGGTCCACCAGAAATCGCAATTCCCGGCCATGATCAGCTCCTTCGGTGTTTGAGCGGATTCTGGCTTCGAGTTCTGCCGAACGAGCTTTGGTTCGACTGAGTCGCGACATGAACTGCTCCTTGTCGATCGCACCTTCCGAGTAACTGTCGATTAACCTCTCCACGCCGCGTCGCAGCTTCCCGAGGTGTGATTTCAAGGCATCGAGATTTTCAGGACTCCGCACAATCTCTAGCCTCTGCTCATGTTGCTGCAGTAATTGCTGTGGATTCTTCAATAGGTTGCAGACTTCTGTCCAGACCGCCCCTTCAATGAATTCACCCCTGATTTGGGGATTGTTGCAGATTCGCTCTCCTCCGAAGCGATAACCATCCGTGCCGGAGCAGCGGTAATAGGTAAAATCTTTGAGAGCACCTGCGCCTCGCTGTCGCGTCGTTTTCCCATAATAAGCATATCGGCATTCAGAACAGATCAGAAGCCCTTGAAGCAAATAGCCCGGCGTCCTCGTGCCCATTCGGGGGCGACTGCGGTTTTCATTCAGCTGTCGTTGAGCCGCTTGAAATAGGGTGAGCTCTATCAGGGGTGGAACCGCTATGAACAGCCAGTCCTTTTGATCAATGGCCATTGGAACATGGGGTTTTCGGGGTTGCACAGGTCGTCCGCGAGGTGCCCGCAGTCGGACACTTTTAGCTCGCGGCACCATCCGGGTCTTTCCAAATGCAGCCTTCCCATAATAGGCAGGGTTCTGCAATATGTGCCAAACCGCCTGTCGGGACCAGATGGATTTGCCCGATTGAGTTCGTTCACCGGCTTTCTGGAGCCTGCGGCACACTTCGCCGAGACTACAGCGATCCAGAGCAATCCACTCGAATACCTGTTTCACAACTCGCGCTTGTTCGGGAATAGGCTCGAACCGCGCTTGACCCCCACCCTCGTGAACACTGATGTATCGGTATCCGAACGGTGCGCACGACATCACGTTCACAGAGCCACGTGGGGCCGCGTGCTTCTTACCCTGACGGCTACGCTCCATGATTTTGGCCCGCTCGTACTCGGCCATGATCCCTTGCACTTGCAGGAGCAGGTTGTCTTCCGGGCTTTGGCCGAGCGGTCGGTTTAAGAACACAGCTTCGACGCCGACTCGACGCCACTCGTCGATCAAGAGGACCTGATAGGCATAGTTGCGTGCGAGTCGATCGGGCGAATGGACGTAGATGCGGTTGACCGCACCTGTTGCGGCTAGATCGCGCAGTCGATCGAGTGCCGGCCGAACAAGTGTAGCTCCGCTATATCCGTCATCGACAAAAAGCCGCTCCGCCGGAACTGGTACGCCGTCGTTCTGGGCGCGTTCGGATAGCACCGCAAGTTGACTTGCAATCGTATGCGCGGCCGCCTGCTGCTCGCTGGAGACACTCGCGTAAATCGCAGCTTGAATGACTTTCATATTCACCTCCCGTCGGGGAGGGTTGGTTTTCAGGTCTAGCGCGATCAACAGTCGGTCGTTGGATCTGAATTAAATGCAGAGGAAAAAGGAGAGCAATCCGATGTCAGAAACAAGCACACTCATTTCGCATTCCGGAAAGATCAGCAGGGCGGAATTGGCGCAAATACCAACACCGCCAGCAACACCGACCCATATCCCGATCCCACACATCGAGGTCGTGGAAACCCTGGCTGAGACTCTGAGTCTTCGACACATCGGCGTCGTGGCCGAGGAGTTCGCTGTCTCGAGTGATGGTATGGAGATGTTCGGAGTCCTCGATTTGGAGACAACCTTCGAGGGATGCCGTTTCGCGATAGGGATAAGGAACGCCAATAACAAACGCTTTCGGTTGTCTTGCACAGCCGGCCTGCGCGTGTTCGTATGTCAGAACCTCGCGTTTCAGGGAGACTACACTCCCGTTTTAGCAAAACACACAAAGAACTTTGGGCTCCGGGACAGCCTTTCGATCGGCGTCGACCGCATGCAGCGTAACTTCGAACCGATGCGCCACCAAGTCGAGGCTTGGCGCACAAGACAGCTTTCTGATGAAGTCGCGAAGCTCATCATCTATCGCGCCTTCATCGAGGGAGACCTGGAGGTGCCCAAGCACTTGGCCCGAGTCGTGCACAATCGCTATTTCGATCCGCAGTACCAGGAGTTCACATCGCGGACGATGTGGAGCCTGTCGAACGCGTTTACCTCGGCCATGAAGGAACTGGAAGCCATTCCGCGGTTCCGGGCGACGGCGAAGCTCGGAGCATTTCTTGGGGGCCTTCAGATAACTTGAGCGAATCGCGACGCGCGGGGGAGAAGTGCAAACCACAAGCACAATTTTCCCCCGTCAATTTCTGTTAAGACTAAAGACAAACCGGTCCCGTGAATGCCAGCCCCAGCAACGCTGGCACTCAACCGCTCTATCGCTCGAAGGTATCCAGGACTTTGTGACACGCGCGCATTTCAAGTTTCCGATAACCGGGTTATACGTCCACTTTATAGGATGAGCCATCGGGATCGCGGATTCTATTGTAGTGGTGTATCATCTCAATGCGACGAGCGTAACGACTCCAGCTTAATACGAAATCATTGAATTCATTGCGGCCGGCATAACGCAAAACGAAGTCGCAAAATCTCCGTCCCTCCTTCTCGCACGAAGAATTCGCTCTTGATCGACGTGCGTAGCTTGGAAGCCAGAGGGAATGGACGGTTACGCAAACACAGCAGGAGTCGATCGACAGTGAAAGCGAGCTATCGAGATGGTCAGCAACCGTGTGCCATCATCATCGGCCTGGAGAGCATACAGGGGTTGCAGTCCGCGCGAATCCTCGTGCGGCGCAATGTCCCCGTCATCGCCATTGCGAGCAATCCGCACCACCATTGCAGCAGGACACGAGTCTGCAAAGAGATCTTTTTTGCGAATACGGGCACCGAAGAGTTTATTCAAGTTTTGGAGACGCTGGGGCCGAAGCTGAGTCAAAAGGCTGTCCTCTTCCCCTGTTACGATGAGAGCGTGTTGCTCGTCTCCCGACTTCGACAGCGACTTGAAAAATGGTACAACATCGTCCTGCCTCCGCCTGAAATCGTCGAAATGCTAACGGACAAAATCAGCTTCTATACCTTTGCTCAAGAGGAGGGGCTGCCTATACCGCGGTCCTTCTTCCTGTATTGCCTGGCCGACGCCGAGGAGGCGGCCAGACAACTCTCCTATCCGTGCCTCTTGAAACCGCCCTCGCGGCCCGACACATGGAAGCGCCATACCAGGCGAAAAGCGTTCAAAGTATCCAATGCCGAAGAATTCCTGGCCATTTACGATCATTACCACGGCTGGATCGATGCACTGATTGCGCAGGAGTGGATTGAAGGGAATGACAGCAATCTTTATACGTGTAATTGCTATTTTGGCGCGACAGACGAACCGCTCGTGACCTTCGTCTCTCGCAAGCTGCGCCAGTGGCCGCCGGAGACGGGGCAAGGTTGTCTGAGCGTGGAGGATCGAGACGATACGGTCGTGCTTGAGACGATCCGATTGTTCAGGAGCGTCCCTTATCGAGGCCTCGGCTATTTAGAGATGAAACGCGACGAGCGCACCGGCCGTTATTTCATCATAGAAGCCAACATTGGACGACCGACTGGCCGATCTGCCCTGGCGGAGGCTGGCGGCGTCGAACTGCTGTACACCATGTATTGCGATGCGCTCGGCTGGCCGTTGCCAACGAACCGGGAGCAGAAATACACCGGGGTCAAGTGGATTCACGTGCTGCGGGACATCCAGTCTGCACTGCACTACGTGCGTCGGGGCCAGCTTACGTTCAGGAAGTGGTGGCAATCGGTGCAGGGTCCGAAGACCGACGCTCTGTTCTCGTGGAGTGATCCGGCTCCATTCTTGACGGCACTAGCCAAAGCGATCCCAACATCTCTATCGCGGCGCGAACGTGGAAGGGAGGACTATCCACTTTCGCGAAAGTTTGGGCCTCGATGAGCTGGGGATATCCGACTGGGCGGAGGATAAACCTTTTCTCCGTGAGTTCTTCGTTTTTCGCCAAGAAGATTCGGAACAATTCAAAATTACGCCGCAGGCCGAGAGTATACGCGGGGAGCGTCGTGATGACGCAGATAGAGCGCAGTTCCCATGACACGCCGGCCGATGGCTGCAACTGTTTGCATTTTATCGAAGCGGCGTAACCGACGCACAGCATCCTTGCCTTGCACGTGAGTCAAAAAATTGAGGTGATGCACTCGGCCGAATAGTCGGCTTCGCGGAAACTTGACGATTTGCGTGGAATGCCGTCCACTCGAAATCACGGCCGAGGTGTTGGAGTCTGCGACGATTGCACTCTTGCAGCCAGCGAAGACCAGGTGCCGAAGCCCCCGTGTGCGTTCTAATCACCCAACGCCGACAGTTCGGGAGTGGAGCGCACACTCGATAACACGTCGACTAAGCCCAGGCGGCTCGGGGTACGTCGCGCAGAAACATTGGTCTGAAGATGTGCCGAAGGACATGAGTCCCAGGGTTCCTGGCATTTAGGTTTTCAGTTCGACGTAGATAACCTCAGCGCTCTTGTCACTCAAGTTTTCTGGCAGGTGCTCCCACAGGTGTTCGAACCACAGGAATTCCCCTGACTTCGCTTTGATGTCTTCAACCTTTCCGTCGGGATAGGTAAATTTGAAGTGGGCATCGGTCAAGAAAATTCCAATGCCAGGCGGGTGTTGATGCATCACAGATTTTTCACGAGCGCGGTAGTTGATCCGAACCACCCGCACTCGGCTGTTTTCCAGTTCGACTTTGTAGTGTTTTGAGTCGAGTTTCACAGGATCTCGCTCAAAAGCCTTAGCTTTACTCATGACGGTTTCCTCCCTTCGAACGATGTGGCGCCGTGACTGGGGAACGTTTGGTTGGGGCTGATTCTAGCCCAGAACCTTTGAGCACGCTATGAAATCACAGCTTACAGCTGTTTCAGATCCACGGTACATGGAGGGGTTTACTCGGAACGGTCATCTGCGAACACGTAACGCCGTCACCCGGCCGCATGGTCCGGTTACACAACAAGTGCTCCACTCGATCCGCAAACGCTTGGCGACAACTCGTTTCGCGTTGGCACTTGCTTCATTCAAATTCCGCCACTCCGACGTCGAGTCGAGAGTTACAAAAATAATTGACCGGGCAGAATAAGGAGTATATAGGCACAGCTATTCCCATTTTGGAGGTGGCTGTTATGCTTAGCGAAAAACGACGATCGGTATTCCTGAAAGGGTTGCTTCTCCTAATGGGACTGTCGGCTGCGTGCCTAGCAGAGATTCACGCGGGGACAGCCCGTGTAAGCCAGCGCGGCCCGTCCGGTTCAACAGCGGGCGGCCTGTTCATCCCCGCGGGACTTGCTCCGGCCACCAGCGGCCCCACGAAGTCCGACGGTATTTACGTGCCGCACACCAACCGGGAGATTTACCAGAAGATTTCGACGGATTACCAGGAGATCGTCGCCCTCACCAATCAGGTGAATGAGGGGAAGCCGCTACCGGCTGCAGATATCCTTTTGCTCTATGAAGCCGGAAAGCATACCCGGATCGGCGTGGCTAGCCGGTCCTTGCGTGTCTGGGCGCGAGAGGCAGAGCGGTCCGAGGATTTCCCGGAGGCCGTCGCCTTTTATAAGAGCGCAACCTTCTTGGATGACCCTTTGATGGACGCCATCGCTGGGGCTCGGACCGCCTCAGGCTACACCCCGGGCCAGCGCCGCCGGGCCATCCAAAGGGGTGTGGAGCGCATCGTCTACCACTGGTCCCGCCACTATATCCAGCGGGGAACGGCCGAACTGAACGCAGGCTTTATTGATGAGGCGTGGGCCATCTACGTGGGCGAGGAAAAAGAGGAAAGGTATCCAAACTCCGTCGCGGCGACCGCGCAATCGATGGAGGCCCACTTCAAGAGGAGCGGTTCTCTTGATGAGCCCCTCCGCGGAGCGATGAGCCAGGCCCAAAAAGCCGCGGCTGATAAGAACGCGGCAGCCTGCACCGCAGCGGCCAACGACATCTACTCCCGGTTCCACGCTATCTTCTATCTGGGCGCTGCCTACTACCTAAACGAGGCTTTGAAAGCCACGGCGGAAGGAAACTTGGAGAACGCCAAGGCGGCGTTGGTTGAGGGGTTTGCGCTCTACCAGTCGATCCAACCTCAGGTAGCGAAGGCGGATCCGGGAGCCGATAAAATCATTGTCGGCTACTACAAGAGCGATCCATCCCATCTATCCGCCGCCCTGCGGGATTCGGCCCTTGCGGCGCTGAATCGCACTGCCAGCGCGCTTCTGCTCAAGCAGAACGACCTGGTGACTTCTGCGAACTTCTAACAGGTCTATGACTGCTGGCGGTCGCCGGAGTCGCGAGAAGGTACGTGTTCCGATTGATCCCGTTAAGGGGCTCTATCAAAGTTGCATCAACCTTAAATTCAGCTGGGCGTATAGTCGGATATCGGAAACTTGACGAATTGCGTCGAATGCCGTCCGCTGACTTTCCGAAGTTGGTTTCGAAGGCATGTGCATCGGGGTTCAAACGCCCGTTCTAAAAAACCGATTCCTTTGATCCTTGAGAATCATTTCGTCCCTGCCCCCTGATAAGATTCTCGTCCAGTTGTTCATCGGTCATTTCGGTGTAGGATTTGGAGCCAAAGCCGCGGTTCGCCACCAGATATCGCTCGGCATTCTATTCCTAGCGGCTCAATTTTTGGACTTCCTCTGGCCGACACTCCTTCTGTTGGGAATAGAACGCGTCGAAATCAAACCAGGTATTACGAAGTCCAACCCTCTGGACATCGTCAGCTATCCCATCTCGCACAGCCTGCTCATGGTCGGCATTTGGGGATCACTATTTGCGATTGTCTATTGGTTCGTGAGGAAAAATGTGAAAGCCGCCCTTTGTGCTTGGGTTTTGTGTTGTCAGTCAGTGGTTCCTCGACGTGATTGTTCATAGACCCGATTTACCCTTATATCCTGGCGATTCACCGCGCGTAGGCCTGGGTCTGTGGAATTCACCTTCAGGAACTCTGTTGATGGAAGGAATTATCTTTGCCGTAGGTCTCGCGCTCTACATACATGTGACGACCGCCAAGAATCGAACTGGGTCGTACGGCTTCTGGGCTTGATCGATATTCTTGGTATTCGTTCATTTGGCGAATACATTCGGACCACCGCCTCCAGGTACAAACGCGATCGCGTGGGCCGGCGAATTGCAGTGGCTGGTGGTGCTCTGGGGTTTCTGGGTCGATCGAAACCGCACACCGGACGACTCGAGCCATGTGCAGGACGCTTAAACCTCTGGCTTCCGATCACGTGCTCGGTTCGATCCCAATTCGATCGTTGACGGCCTCTCGCAGTCGCTGCTTGCATCCAAGGTACCGCTCAGTCGTAACGACTGATAAATGCCCTAACAGAAATTGGATCTGTTCCAGTTCGCCTCCGGCAGCATGGCAAAACCGGGCAACGCTGCGGCGACAATCGTGCGGCGCAACCTTGGCCAGACCCATTTTGGCAGCATAATGTTTCACGACGTGCCAGACGACTTTCTCCGTCATCCCGTCGCCCCAGACGGTGCCTGCTCGGCAGACACAACGAAACAACCGGCCGTTGACGTTGGCCGCCGCCGAAACCCATTCGTCGATCCTTTGCTTCACCCAATCCGGAACCGGCACGGTTCGGATGTGGCCGCCTTTTCCCACAAGATCAATAATGGCCCAGTGCTCTTCTCGACGCTCGATCTTGTCGAATGTGAGTTCGGCCAATTCGCGACGGCGAAGACCGCAACCCAGAAGTATGGCCAGGATCGCTCGATCCCGCTTACCTTTCATGGTGTGCGTGTCTGGTAGCTGCAACAAAGTCCGAGCCTCTTCATGTGTGAGCCAATTGCCCATGCGCATCCCAAGTCTCTTGGCTCCCTTCACCCGGCGGATACCCGCGGCGAGTTCGGGGCTGAGCAGTCCGGAATCGGCTGCCTCATACGCGAGTCGGCGCACGGCTGCCAGTCGGACGTTGATGGTTCCCGCAGCCAATTGGCGACTCTCTAAGTTGATGCGATACCGAGTCACTACTGTTTTGTTGAAGGAGAGACGCGGCTCGGAACAATACCAAGCGATGAATTCATCGATCGCATGTCGATATCCACGCTGGGACTCGGGCGAGCGGAGGCCGGCGAGCACGGCTGCCTTCGCATGATCCAGATCCGGCAGGCCAAGCTTTGTTTTCGGTTTCGCTTTTTTCTTCTTCATCCTCATCATTAGCCGCCTCCCAACGGCTCGCATGAGATTACGGTGGTCCGTTACTCGCCCGCGGGCGCAACGGTAACCGCCTCGCGCCCCCGTCGCTCTCGGATCGATTTTTCGGAGCGATTTCTTTGACCGCCCGTGCTGTCGGGCGTAGAGTAGGGCACGATGCGACCGGCGGGGTTGCGCTGCGTATCGGGTCGATCTTCTTTCGACAAAGGAGCCGCATGTTGCAGTGGAAGATTATGGCGTTTCTGGGGTTGGTGTTCGGTGTAGCCGGAGTAGTCTGGGGCTACGCTCAACGCAACACGGTAGGTTTCTTCGAGCTGCGGGTATATACAGCGCTGCCAGGAAAGCGCGATGCGCTCGCAACCCGTTTCGCAAGCCGAACGGCCGCCATCTATGCAAGGCACGGAATCACCAACGTGGGTTACTGGATACCGCAGGAGAACGACCCCGACCTAGTGTAGTGTCCAATAAATAACTGGACACTGCGTGACGATAAGGCAGAACTGTGTGGCCACGCGTGAGCCGAAACGACTGTCCAGTTAATTCTTGGACACTACACTAGGTATCAGTGCCGAAAACAAATTCATCTAATATATCCCTCGAAAGAAGAACGGGACAAACGTCTTAAAGCCGCTCACGACGACCCCGAGTTTGGAGAGGTGGTGACCAGGCAAGAACAGAATCCGCAGACGAGGCTCATTATCAAAGCGCACAATATCGACATGTTGCCAAGCGGGTCGTATACGGCTATTGCGGTGTCGAAGTAGAAAAACAAGATCGGATCGATCTTGAGTGAAAGTGCTCACTATTTTACGCCAATCGTGAAGTTTCCGGGAAGGCGGCCGGGCGGGCAATTATCCGAAAGACCATTTGTGGCGGCGTAAACAAGATTACGGCGTAAACAAGATTACGAGGTTTCGCCGCTAGATTCGAAATGTTATGGGCATTTCTATAAGGCACTTGTTAGTTGATCATAATGACGAGGTATACCGCCTGAACAATCGTTTCTTTGAAAGACTCTTGGAGAAATCGCCGGGAGCTGTTCTTACACAATTCGCGGGACGACGAGTTCGATGCGCTGAAGTGGCGGTGCAAATGGATAACTATCAGCCGGTCGGTATAGTACGGGTCGTCTACTATTACGTGGACTTCGATGCCCGAGGGCGCCTCGATAGGGACCGAATGATGCAGGATGCTGCTTTGCAGATGGAAGCGGGAGTAGGGAACATTTTTCCGAGGAGATCACCAACAGTAATTGAAGCTTCGTCGCGGTTTGCGGCTCGCCGCCGGGACCACGAGGTCCTCTGGACACCAAGCGCGGAAATCGAAAGGGCGATCTATGCTGCGGCACTCGGCTTCAACAAATTGAAGCGTTTATGAAGCCAATCGAAGGAAAAAGAGAAATTCAGATTTAGCGAAGAAGATTATCGGGGATTTGCATTCATCGGAGCTTTCACGGCAGGACGTTTGCCTTACGGCATCACGAAGGCGGAGATGGAGTCTGCAACTTCTACAGAATCTGGCCTGTTTGACGCAACGAGCGTCGAACCAGTTGAAGATGACCTCCCTTTTAATTCGAACATCAATTTTTGTCCCGCTGGACCTGGGGAACCGAATACACCTGAAGAGTTGTGCATGAAACCACTCTTCCGATAATGCGACATAACCGGCCAATCTCTGCCCGTTGTCAGGGCGTACGGAGTTTGCGCGCTTCGATAACTATTTTGGTGAGGCGGTTGGAGAGTCTGTCGAGACGACGGCGAGAGGTGGCGTCTGATAGCGCGCG
>WNFT01015391.1_pt1 | contig 14915 bp, 14 predicted proteins | sample 5400191 | NCBI WGS metagenome assembly WNFT01 (sample SAMN13153359, study PRJNA577476) | soil metagenome | isolation source: 80 cm saprolite under Madrone tree | place: USA:California | collected 2016-06-14 | reverse complement strand
CGATCAATCCAAAACCCGCGAACGCATCGAAAAAGCCATCGCCTTTAGCGACGAAGTCCAGCAGGAAGACATTACCCTTTGCGAAAATGTGCAACGCGGCCTCCGCTCCTCCACCTACGACCGCGGCCGCTACTCCGTCAAACGCGAAAACGGCGTGCACCACTTCCACATGCTGCTAAGCGAATTCCTCGGCCGGAAATCAGCAAGCAGCGCGCAAAAGGAATAACGCAGAGATCGCCGAGCCCGCAGAGAACCAGACGGACGCCATTCTTTCCTTCCGTATTCGCCTTTGCCAATCGCAAGTTGCGCGGCGACGGGGTCCAAACCAGCCGGAGTGCGCTCGATTTCAGGGGACCAAGGCCTCTCGAAAAACATTGATACCAAACGGCTACATGCAATTTGCTCAGGCCACAGGCGGCCACTGCGATCCGCTTTGCTTCGACCCAAGCTCGCGGAAAAATCGCGACTACCGAATCGTGAAAATCGATCACGAAGAAATTCTTTGTAATTGCCGCATCAAGGTTGTTTCTGAAATTTGCGCGCCGAGCTTTCGCGCGCCGGTATTGCAGACCGTTGAACGCGCGTCAGCAGTCCGCGAATCCTGAAAAAAGCGGGATCCGAATCCGATTCCCAAACTCGCTATTCACTACTCGCCTCACGGCTTGGCCGGGGCGGGAGCCGGAGTCGCCGGCGCGGTGGACTTGTTGAAATCGAAATTCACTTTGGGAGCAGTGCGCGCGCCTTCTTCGGTTTTGAAATAAGCGTCGTTGCGCGCGAAGCCACTCATGCTGGCGACCAGACTGTTGGGAAAAAGCGAAATGTAAGTATTGTAGTCCTGAACGGCTTCGTTGTAGCGGCGGCGCTCCACGGCGATGCGATTTTCGGTGCCGGCAAGTTCATCCTGCAAGCGCAGAAAATTTTCGTTCGACTTGAGTTGCGGATAATTCTCCGTAATCACCAGCAAACGGCTGAGCGCGGAATCGAGTGCGCCATTCGCGGCGATTTTATCGGCAGGAGTTCTCGCTCCGATCAGTGCGGAGCGTGCTTGAGCGATTTCGCTGAACACTTGCTCTTCGTGAACGGCGAAACCCTTCACGGTTTGCACCAGGTTTGGAATTAAATCAGCGCGCCGCTGCAACACGACGTCCACTTGCGCCCACGCGGCGTTGACCGCTTCGCGCTTCACGGCCATCTGGTTGCGCCGGCTGACATAAGAGCTGCCCAGGATTAGCGCCAGGATCAGCAGGATGACTAGGATGACTAAACCGATTTTCATGAACCTTCTCCTTTTAAATCCTTCGCATTTTTCTTTTCAACTCTGGGAAACCCGTGAAATTGCCGGTCAGAATTCTTGCCGTTTCACGCGCTGCCATTCTTGCTTTGGCACCAGAGCATCGAGCGCATGAATCACAAATTCGACCGCTGCGAGATATTTGCCGTAAGCGCGGATAATTTCGGAATGCGCATGATTGTCGCGCAGCGCGCGGCCAAGTTCAAAAACGGAAGCTTCCGCGCCCGTCAATTCTTCGATCCGTTGATAGATGGCGCTTTTATCGGAAGGAACATCTTCGCCGAGCGCGATCAAAACGTGGCGAAGCAGCACGGTAATGCTGGAAATGGATTTGCCATAAGTTTCGCGCAGCTGCTGCTCGTCACCGGAAGCGCGCAGAAAATGGTCGCGAAGTTTTTGCAGCGCGGTGCGCAGCTCGTGCTCAACCTGCGCGCGGTGTAGATTCATCGGAACTTCGATGTCCGCGACCGGATCGTCGCCAAAAAGCACGCGATGTGCTTCGCCAATGTCCAGCAATTCGATGGCGAAGACATCCGCGGAATGAATTAATTCTTCCTGTGTGAAAATACGCGGAGCCGGTTCGCGAAGTTGTCCGCACCACCAGCGAACCACGGAAGCGATGCGCGAAAGTTCCGCGGCCTTCGCGGATTTCAACACGCACAAAAGATTTAAATCCGATTTGTGGGTGTGAAAATCGCCACGCGCCGCTGATCCGTACAGCACCACCGATTGCAGATTTTCTCCCGCGGCTTCCTGCAGCCTGCGTACGATTTCCGTTAGTTTTTCTTCGCGTGCCAGCATACTGTCCTTCTCTAGTTCAGGGTTTGTAAAACAAACCCTGAAACCCGCTTAGTTCAGGGTTTGCAAGTACAAACCCTGAAACCCGATCTATGCAAAATCGCTGAAAAACATTTCACCAACTGCCGGAAGCTCCGCCACCACCACTTGAGCCGCCGCCAAATCCGCCAAACCCTCCGCCGCCACCACCTCCACCGCCAAATCCGCCGCCGCCCCAGTCGCTGCCACCACCGCCCCGGCCGCCGCCTCCACTCATCAGAAACGGAAGGATCCACCAGCAGCCACTCAAGATCCTGAAAACGATGAAAACAATTATAAGCAGCACGAACGGATTAATCGGCGAACCGCGGCCGCGAGTGTTTGCAACTGGACGCGGGCGAGCCGGCGGCTGGCCGGAGAGTGTGACGCCCTTGTCGTCGGCAATATATTTTGCAAGTTGCCAAGCGGCGATTTCAATTGCTGAAGCGTAATCATTTTGCCGGAGGAACGGAACCATAGCGCGACCGGCGTCGCCTGCACGCGCGTCATTGATGATTGGCTCGAGTCCGTAGCCAACCTCAATACGATATTTGCGATCGTTGGGTGCGACCAGCAACAGCACACCCGTATTGTCTTTTTTTGCGCCAACGCCGAGATGTTTGAAAAGATCGACGGCGTAATCTTCCGCTGGGCGATCGTCGAGAGACTTGACGGTGACGACAGCCATTTGTGCGCCAGTTTTTTGTTCCAGCTCGGTGCAAAGTGTTTCCAGTCGCTGTTTTGTGGCTTGCGGAATGACACCGGCGAGATCGGTGACGTAGCCGGTGGGCGAAATCTTGTTGATCTCGTCACAGACGCCAGTCGCCGCCGCCAAAAAATAAATCACAAAAGTGAAAAGAATCGGAAGGCGGAGACGCGACATGGAAGATTGGAGCACAATCCTCTTGAGCCGAGAACGAGATTTGTTGCGACCGGAATAAGCATCGCGATTTTCGAACGAAAGTGCAAGGGCGCGAGAGACAGAGAAAAGAAGCATGATTTGATCAGGGCAATTTTTCGCGGCTCAAACCGAAAAAAACAAAGAAAATACAACGCAGAGACGCGGAGAACGCAGAGCAAGAAATGCACCGGTCTAAATACCGGCCACTACAAAAGCAAACAGTGGCAGCGAAAAGTTTTAGCACAAAGAGCAAATCAAAGATGGCCACCTAACGGCGATCGCCACAGGCCCATCAAAGACGGCGGCATATAGCCGCCGTTACAAAAACAAGAATCAGCAACAAGGAAAAGAAGAAACTGGACAGGTAGCGGGACTGGACTTTAGTACAGTTCTGCGGTGGAAAACCGCGGCAAGGGAAGGAGGCATCCAACATAAAATTAAGCAGGAGAAGTTGTGAAGCGTTCCCTGAGCCCTGAGCAGCGGCGGCAGCATGAATGGATGAAGTATCCGCGTGCGTTGGCTCTGATTGCATTTTCCCTCCTTGGCATTTGTCCGGCGATGTTCGCGCAATGCAATTCCTTGAAAGCTGGAGAGACGCTTTGGGCGCGACTGCTGGAGCCGCTGTCTTCGTATAGCGGAAAAGCGGGCGACAAGATTCATGCGATGGTGATCGAATCGCCGACGTGCAATGGTTCGGAAGAGATTGCCGTGGGGACGACTTTGGAAGGCGAAGTCGCAAGAGTCACGAAAGTGGGAATGGGAATGGTGCACGAGACGGCGTCGCTGCGGGTAGAGTTTAAAAGTCTGCAGATGCCGGACGGAAAGCAGATAGCAATCGCGACGCGTCTGCTGGAAATCGACAACGCGCGTGAAAAGGTGAAGAACGGAATTATCCATGGCGTGAATGCAACCGACACTCCGCAGGGAAGAATTACCAATCGATTGAAGCATCTGCCCACCTGGAATCCTTACAGCGATTTGACGATGTTGGCGTACCGCACGGCGTTTCCAACGTTCCCGGAACCGGAGATTTATCTGCCGCGAGGAAGCGATTTGAAACTGGAGATAGCGAGTGACGTGTCGTTGCCGGACGGGATGGCGAACGAAACGGAAAATAAGCGTCCCGACGAAATTGCGAAGGCGGTGCTGGAAATTACAGCGCCCGAACTGCCGGTGAGGACAACTACACGGAACGGCCAGGACGCGGATATTGTGAACGTGGCGCTGCTGGGAAGCACGCGCCAGATGGATGCGGCGTTTCGCGCGGCGGGATGGAAAAACGGGGATGCGATGTCAACGCGATCGGTACTGCGGCAGGTGCATGCGTTCCTGTCGTTCAAGAATTATCCGAGCGCACCGATTACGACGCAATTGATGAATGGCCAGCGCGCTAGCCAGACCTGGGAAAAGGGGCTGGACAGCTACGCGAAGCGCGAGCATTTGCGGGTGTGGGGACGGAACGACGTGATCGAAGGGCAAACGGTGTGGCTGGGAGCGATGACTCGTGAAACCGGAGCGGTACTGTCGGTGCGGCGGCATAAATTTATTCATCACATTGATGCGCAAATGGATGACGGGCGCGGAATCATGGTGCGGGATTTGCGTTTGGCGGGATGCGTGGCGGCGGTGTACTACGTGCAGCGGCCGGGGATGGCGCATGCGGTGATGAACGCGACGGGCGATGCGATGCGGACGGATGGTTCGCTGGCGGTCGTGCAATTGAAGGACTGCGAGAATCCGGTGTTTGAGCAGGCGAGCGATGCGCCTGCGGTGCAATCGCGGCCACGTTCGAAGTTCGCGCGGTATTTGCGGATGCAGGTGTTGAGTTATCGAAGCGACCTGATTCGCGGAAATATTTTGTACGGCGGATTTGAATTGACGCGACTGGTGGTACGGGCGCGTCGGAATCATAGCGAGAAGGCGATGCTGGCGCGCCAGGGTGAAGTGGAGAACACTGGGAGTCGGGATGGCGTGGTGGTTGGCGACGGGGATGCGGCGGTGAGTACATCGTTTGCCGACGGCGACGATTGAGTCTAAGTTATTTCCAGAAGACAACATTTGCAGTTTTCGCAAAGTCGCGGTATGCGTTGCGCTCTGGTGGTTCGTGGTGTGGCCGGGTGTGATTTTTTAACGCAGAGGGCACAGAGGACGCGTAGTTTCCTGCGACGAAATTGGTTTCCAGAAGACGACGTTTGGAGTTCCCGTGAAGCTGCGGCTTGCGCTGCGGTGTGGCGGTTCGTAGTGTGGCTGGATGTGATTTTTAACGCAGAGGGCACAGAGGGCAAGAGTTTAGTCGGCAGTTGGGACGGCTAGTTCATTTTCCCAGCGGGCTATTACGGCGCTGGCCAGGCAGTTGCCGGTTACGTTGACGGAGGTGCGGGCCATGTCGATGAGCGTGTCTACGCCGAGGATTACAAAGATGGGTTCGGTGGGGAGACGGAAGGTGGAAGAGGTTGCGAGGAGAACGACCAGGACGGCGCGTGGTACTCCTGCTACTCCTTTGCTGGTGAGCATTAATGTAAGGACCATGACGAGTTGTTGCGGCCAAGTCATGTGAATGCCTGCGGCTTGCGCTACGAAGATGGAAGCTAGAGCTAGATAGAGCGTGGAGCCATCAAGATTGAAGCTGTAGCCTGCGGGAATTACGAAGGCGACGATGCGGCGCGGGACGCCGAAGGCTTCCATGCACTCCATGGCGCGAGGCAGAGCGGCTTCGGAAGTGCTGGTGGCGAAAGCGATGCTGGCGGGTTCGGCGACGGCGGCGAGAAAACGTTTTAGCGGGATACGGGCGAAGATGGCGATCGGTAGAAGTACGAAGAGCAGAAATGCGACCAGCGCGCCGTAGGCAGTGAAGAGAAGTTTCCCGAGGGGCACGAGGACCGCGATGCCCATGTTACCGACGGTGTAGGCCATGGCGGCGCCGACTCCGATGGGAGCGACGTACATGACGATGTTGGTGAAGCGGAACATGACTTGCGTGAGCGATTCGGCGAAGTTGAGGATGGGCTTTTGTTGTGCTTCGGGGACGCGAGTGAGCGCGATGGCGAAGAGAATGGCGAAGACGGCTACCTGAAGAATTTGATTGTCAGCGACGGACTGGACGATATTTTCCGGAAAAATGTGCAGGATGAAATCGGTCCAGCGAAGCGGCGTCGTTTTTGGCGGGGCTTGCGTTGCGGCTGCAGTAGTGCCCGCGGAAATGACCAGGCCCTCGCCGGCTTTGGTTAGATTGATGGCGGCGACTCCGAGGAAGAGAGCGATGGTGGTGACAGCTTCGAAGTAGACGAGGCTCTTCCAGCCGATGCGGCCTACTTTGCGGAGGTCGCCGTGACCGGCGATGCCGGTGATGAGTGTGCCGAGGATGAGCGGAGCGACGATTACTTTGATCAAGCGGAGGAAGATGTCGCTGAGGATGCGGAGTTGAACGGCGAAGACGGGCGAGTCGAGGCCGAGTTCGAGGCCGGCTAGCAGGGCGAAGAAGATCCAGAAGGTGAGGGAGCCACTGCGGAGGCCGGCGATGGCGAGGAGCAGTAGGCCGAGGCAGCGGACGGCGATCAAGGACTTGTGAGCGGGAAACGGAATCAGGAGCAGGCAGCCTGCGGCAAAGAGGAAGAGTCCGGCGGCGACCAGAATTTTGAATTGCCGTAGGTTTAGTTGTGGCAAGCAGCAGACCTTTCCCGAAAGACGGTTGAGAACGGACATCATAGCAGCAAGAGCAGAAAAGCCAGGTGATCGCGCGATCGGCGAAATGGCAAGATGTGGATTTTAACGCAGAAGTCGCAGAGGGCACAGAGAGCGAACGAAGCGCTTTTGGGGCACGGGACAGGATGGCCACCTGAAAGGCGGCCTCTACCAGACGAAGCGCACAGCCGGGAATGGCTGCGCCTCCCAGGAAGGAATAAAAAGAGCAGCGGCGTCCTAATCTATTGGGATAAATGCGGCCGCTGCCACGTAAAGAGTGTTCGCGGCTTGCCTGGTTAATTAACGCACTGCTATCGTGCGGTATGCCGAAAATAAAACATTTTGAGTGTTCGCGATGCGGAGCGACGGTGTCTGCCGCACAGCCGCAGACTGTTTGCGCGAAGTGTGCGGGATCTCTGTATGTGCGGTATGACTTGAGGGCGATGCGTGGAGAGGCTGGGCGCGCGGAGGTTTTGCGCGATGCTAGTCAAGGCGAACGAGTTGCGGGGGAAGCGCTGAACGGAAATTCGACGCTTCCCTCGGCGTGGGCGGGAATGTGGCGGTACCGTTCGGTGTTACCGGATGTGGAGCCGGTAACTTTGGGCGAGGGATGGACTCCGGTGATTCGAAGCAGGCGATATAAAAATGTTGTCGTGAAAGAAGAGGGAGCGAATCCGACCGGCAGTTTTAAGGCGCGCGGGCTGGCGCTGGCGGTGACGATGGCGAAGCACTATGGATTGAAGAAATTGGCGGTGCCTTCGGCGGGGAATGCGGCGGGAGCGTTGGCGGCGTACGCGGCGGCGGCGGGAATCGAAGCAAATATTTTTATGCCGAAGGATGTGCCGTTCGCGAATTATGTGGAGGCGAAAATGTACGGCGCAAATGTGACGCTGGTTGATGGATTGATTTCGGACTGCGGGCGAATGGTGGCGGAGAGAAAAGAAAAAGAAGGATGGTTCGATATTTCCACTTTGAAGGAGCCGTTTCGAATTGAAGGGAAAAAGACGATGGGTTACGAGCTGGTGGAGCAGCGCGGTTGGGAATATCCAGCAGCGGTGTTTTATCCGACGGGTGGCGGAGTGGGATTGATTGGAATGTGGAAAGCGTTTGCGGAGCTGGAAGAATTGGGCTGGGTCGCGCCGGGAAAGCGGCCGAAGATGATTGCGGTGCAGTCCTCGGGATGCGCGCCGGTGGCTAGGGCGTTCGAACAGCACGAAAAAGTGAGCCAGATGTGGGAGAACGCGGCGACGTTTGCTTCTGGATTGCGTGTGCCGAAGCCGTATGGCGATTACATTATGCTGGAAATTTTGAAAGAGTCGGGCGGCGTGGCGCTGGCGTTTTCGGATGAAGTGATTCTGGAATCGCTTCGGGATTGGGCTAAGAATGAGGGGATTTTTCTCTCGCCGGAGGGAGCGGCGGCTACGGCGGCGTACGATCATTTGTTGAAGACGGGATTTTTGCGAGCGGAGGATCGCGTGGTGTTGTTTAATACCGGCGCGGGATTGAAGTATACGGATGTTACAGCGGAGGCGGCGGGGATTTTGCGGCCTAGTTGAGGCGAGTTGCGACGGAGGCGGGCGAAAAAGACAATAACGGAAAATGACTTAGTTCGCCTGCGGGCGAGTTGTTTGACGGAGGTCTACAACCTTGAATCCAGCGGGAAGTGCAAAGAGAGAAGGGTCCGGTTCAGTTGGATCGACACTGGTGACAGTGAAAATTTGCTTTCCGATTCGCGGATCGTCACGAATCGACAGCAGATTCAGGCCCAAGTGTTCGGAATACCAGAATTCGCGTTCGATAGTCACTTTGCGATCGTTTCCGAACACTCCGGGATTATAGGTAGTGACGTCGCGAACGCCGTCGGCCGAAACGCCAGCAAGAATTTGTGAGCCTAAGTCCTGATGGACGACAATGCCTTGATTATTGGGAAGCGGCCCGGAAGGCGGGCTGGCGGGCTTGTAAATTTTTGCAGTCGAACCAGTATATTTCAGCAGTTCACAAGTACTGGTCTTCACGACCAGAAAGCAGTTGTATAAGGTTCCAGCTTCGGGGTCGGCAATCTGAATAACGGTCATCATCGACTTCACGCGGGGATCGTTTTTGGGAACCAGTGCCCAGCGTTCTTGATAGATCCTGCCGGCGGCATCCCGCGCGATGCGGCGTTTATTGACGTAGGTTACGGTTCCCCCATCGCTTAGCGTTTTTGCCCATTCAGTTTCGAGGGTCAGAGTGAACGGCGCACCGGCCTTTGGAGGAACCTCGATGCTTTGTAAGACTTCAGACACCCCTCCATCCTCCGTGGTCACGAAGCGCGTTGTGTTGGAGGATTGCGCGGCAGTTTGATCTTGAGCCGGGAGGCAAGCAGCGAACAAAGACGCAACGCCAAGCAGAATTAGGGCAGGTATGCGCACAGAAACCTCGCTCGGAAGCGAGCGAAAGTCTCGCACAAAAAATTGTGCGGGCGAAGCGGTATTTAAACCCGGCAGAAGGTTGGGCTAAAGTCCGGCGCTAAGAAACTGAAGAAGCGACGGGGAGTCGGAACGCGCGGTAGGCGAACCAGGCTACGGAGGCTAGCATGCCTAGCCAGCCGAGGGTGCGGGTAACGTGGGCAGGTTCCATTGCGTGAAGAGGACTTCCCAGTCGCTGTCACCGGAGCCTACGAGAAGAAGCGCACTAGCGCGGGCATCGGCCATGTAGGTGCCGATGTAGAGAAAATTCTCGAAAAACCAGAATGCGCAGAAGGCGGTGCCAGTGGCTTCGCGGCGGAAGAAAAAATAGGCGGCGCAGACGAGAGGCACGATGAGTTCGAACAGCGTGCCGCCGACGACCATGAGCGTGTGCCCGAAACCAGTTTCCGCGCCCCCAGCAATGATGCCGAAGAGCGGATGGCCGACTTCGTGGATCATGAGATTAGCGAGATCGAGGAAGAGGAAACCGGAGCGGTTGTTTGCGGCGTAGAGAAGAAAGAGAAGGTAGAAGGCGATAGCGATGATGGCGACGGGGCGGGAGACGGGCTTCCAGGCGTCGAGGGTGATGGCGGGCCATTGCATGGGAAGAGAGTAGCAAGAGGTACGGCTGGACTCTCATGATTGATGGAAGGTGTTTCGTTATAGTCGCGAGCCAGGGTTTCGGTTGAGATCCTTTCCGGCGGGAGCCGGAATCTTCGACAGATAGCCTCGTCGGATGTCCGGCGGAAGACAAATCAGAGGAGAGCGTTCCGATACGTGAGGGAACTGCTCTCAGGCGCGGGTGCCCCAGAGGCCGCTTTCGCGTCCGGGATCTTACCTTTACACAGCTTTGCAGCACCCACGAAGAGCACGAAGAGCAGCGGCGTAAAGCTTGCCTGCGGCAAGCAGGCCGCTGCTAGATCAAGAAAGACGAGATTATTTTCGCACGAGGCGGAGAGCTTCATAGGCTGCGCCTAGTTGAGGGGCATTCTCGTTGAGGATTACTGACACGGGAATATTTTTCAGCAGATTTTCGAAATGCCATTTGTCCTTGAAGGAGTTGAAGAAGGCGCCGTCTTTCATTTTTTCGAGGATTTTAACGGCGATGCCTCCGGCCACGTAAACGCCGCCGAGCGCGAGGACCTTTAGAGCTAGATTGCCGGCTTCCGCGCCATAGATGTCGGTCCAGAGGTCGATGGTTTCGACGCAGACGGGGCAAGTTTTGTTGAGGCCATTCTGAGTGATTTCGGGAGCGGGATCGGCGTCGAGATCGGCAAAAGTAGCGTGCTTGATGGAAGGATCGAGAAATTCGTGAATGGTGCGGAAGCCGCGGCCGGAAAGAATCAGCTCAAAACTAACTTGCGGATAGCGGCGGCGCATGAAACGAAGTAATTCAATTTGCTGTTCGGTGTGGGGAGCGAAATCGGAGTGGCCGCCTTCGGAGGCGCCGACTTGGTAGCGGGTGCCATTCCAGACGAGAAAAGCTTCGCCGAGGCCAGTGCCCGCAGCGAGAAGAGCGCGGGTTCCGCCGGGTTCGACGGTGCCGGGATTGAGAACCGCGAAATCGGCAGGATCTAGATATTCGATGCTGTGTCCCCAGGCGCCGAGGTCGTTGAGAAGAATGATGTGTTCGATGTCGAGTTCCTGGGAAAGGACGGCGGCGTCAACAGTCCAGGGTAAATTCGTGGCGCGGACGCGATTGTTGATGACCGGGCCGGCGATGCCGAAGCCTGCAGCGCGAATTTTTTCGTCACCGAGATGCGTTGCGGCGATGCGAGCAAATTCCTTTGCGATGAGATCGAAGGTGGCGAAGTCCTTACTGCGGAAACGCTGCTTGAAAACCGAGGTTACCCTGCCGCCTTTTTCGGAAAAAAGCGCGAGGTTACATTTTGTGCCGCCGACGTCACCGGCCAGTATCACGAGATCCCCCAATAACAGGTGAAACGAAAAACTCTGCGATGCACCGCGAGGAAAATTGCAGGAGGTATCTTATAGATGCAGGCGGCGGAATCGCAATTTCTAGGGAGTATGCCACTTCCGGCCATCGCGTTCGAGCAAAGCGTCGGATTCTTTGGGACCCCAATTTCCGGATGCGTATTTGGGAACCGCCGCAGTTTTGGCGGCGCTCCAGACATCGAGAATCGGATCGACTAGAGACCATGCGGCTTCGACGCTATCGCCGCGATCGAAAAGAGTGGCGTCGCCGCGCAGGCAGTCGTTAACGAGGGTAGCGTACGCGCTGCGTGAAGAATCGCCAAAGCCTTCACGGTAGCTGAAGCTCATGTTGACGTTGCCGATGCTCATTTCGGTGCCCGGGCGCTTGGCGCCGAAGGAAATCGAGATACCTTCATCGGGTTGGATGTTAAGAATGAGGCGGTTGGCTTCGGCTTCGCGGCCGCGAAAAACCACATGAGGAGCGCCCTTGAATTGGATAACGATTTCGGTGGTGCGTTTGGCGAGGCGTTTGCCGGTACGTAGATAAAACGGAACATTGGCCCAGCGCCAGTTATCAATGAGCAGTTTCGCGGCGACAAATGTTTCGGTGCGCGATTGCGGGCTGACGTTTTGTTCTTCGCGATAGCCGGGGACGGGCTTGCCGCCGACAGTTCCCTGCGCGTATTGGCCGCGGACTACGGATTGCGCGACCATTTCGAGATCGAAAGGGCGAATAGACTGGAGGACTTTTAGTTTTTCGTTGCGCACGGCAGTAGCGTCGAAGGAAGCGGGAGGTTCGACGGCGACAAGCGACGTAAGTTGCAGAACGTGGCTCTGGATCATGTCGCGGAGCGCGCCGGCAGTCTCGTAAAAGCCGCCGCGACGTTCGACGCCGAGCGTTTCAGCGGCGGTGATTTGCACGTTGTCCACATAATTGCGGTTCCAGAGCGGTTCGAAGATGCCGTTGCCGAAGCGGAAGACGAGAAGATTTTGTACCGTGTCTTTGCCGAGGTAGTGGTCTATGCGGTAGACCTGGTGCTCTTCGAAAACATTGTGAACGATCTGGTTGAGTTCGTGAGCGGAGGCGAGGTCGCGGCCGAAAGGTTTTTCAATGATGATGCGTACCCAGGATTTTGCGCTCGTGGGGCGGGATAAACCGGCGCGGCCGAGTTGTTCGACGATGTCGGGATAAATTTCAGGCGGAGTGGAAAGGTAAAAAAGGCGATTGCCGCCAAGATTTTTTTGCGCGTCAATTTCCGCGAGTCGCTTAGCAAGTTGCGCGTAGGCGTTCTGGTCCTTGTAATCGCCGGCACAATAAAAAAGGTTGCAAGAAAAGTCGTTCCACTTAGCGGGATCGACGGGACCGATGTCCGACATGGTTTTGGCGGCTTCGCTGGTGGTGGAACGAAAACTGTCATCGTTCATCGGAGTACGCGCAAATCCGATGATGGCGTAACGCGCGCCGAGAGAATTGTGCGCGGCGAGATCGAACATCGCTGGAATTACTTTGCGCTTGGCGAGATCGCCGGACGCGCCGAAAAGGACTATGGCGCAAGGATCGCTGGCGCCGCCGTAACTGGGATTGGTTGAGATGGACTCTGCAGCCATGCATTCTCCTCGATGCCGTGAACAATTACGCTGTGACCTCAGGGTTTAAAACCCCTGAATTTGCTGCGCTCAGCAGCACGGCCGAAGCCGTGCCCTCCCCATTCGATGTTTCGTGGGGAACTTCTGCCTCGAAAAACTATACCTCAACCCGAAGATTTCGCAGGTCGGTTCGCAACTGCTCTGGGGACTGATAGTGGATAACGGAAAAGCCGAGGCGGCGTGGGCTTTCGAGGTTGAGGGGACGATCGTCAACGAAAATGCATTCTTCGGGCTGGCGCTGGGTAACGGCGAGGGCGATTTTGAAGATGCCTGCTTCCGGTTTGCGCGAGTGAACGTAGCAGGAGCTGAAGAAAACCTGGAAGCTTCTGCGAAGGTTGAAAGCTTCAATGCGGAATTGATTTAGTTCGAGAGGTTCGTTATTGATGGCGCCGACGAAATATTTTTTGGTTTGCACGACGGCGTCGAGAATGGCGCGGGAGCCAGGATACTCCTTGGATTGCGTGAACATGAAGGCGGTAAATTCTTCGCGGGAAAATTTTCTGGGGCGATAGAAAAGCGTGCGGTCGAGATATTCGTTGATTGTGATCTGTCCGGCGTCGAATGCGGGGAAGCTTAGGTCGTGTCGGTCCTGGAATTCTTCCCAGTCGATTTCGAATGCTTCGCAGGCGGCTTTGCGGGAGTTGCGATCCCAGCCGTTGGTAAGGATAACGCCGCCGATGTCCCAGAAGATTGTGGTGATGCCTGGCACGGAAGATTTCCTTTCGAGAGGAATCGCGAAGAAAGCCGGAAGGATTCTACTTCAGTTGGGGAACAGCTGGCGAATTGGCTGCAGGCTGGACCGCAAGCTTTGCTGGCGCGAAAGGCCGTCGTACTACTTATTAGTGCGTTGGCTCCGGATGCGATAGATAAGGAATCCCACTACTGCAATATTGATCACGAGCACCAAGACTTTTGCCGAACTTGCATGCCTGTATATTTCGCGGACTTCCAAAGGAACGAGCGAGCTGGTGATGATTGTGCTGAACCAAACGGCCCAATGCTTCGCCAGCCAGAGTCCGATTCCCTCAGTCAGGAAGAGCGCCGCGTAAAGAAAGCTGCCGGCTGCGAGATCCTTGATCCTATTCGGAGTAAGGGAGGCCGCTTCGAGAATGACGTGACCAACATAACGGCTGCCCGGATTCAGGCCGAACCTTGCAACCCACTTTTCCACGAGGGTCGTTACATCTGTATGAACGAGCCGCAGAGCGCCGGCACAAACAGCGATCAGAAGTGCCGCCTTGAGCAGCTTGAAGATCGAGATTAGCCGGAGCACTTTAGTGTCAGAGGTTTTCATGCCACGGCCTCATCATAACGGATTCGCTCAGGCTTATCGGTCGTTGATCAGCGGACCTAGCCGAAACCGAGTCACCATTTTGCCGCAAGTCATCTGGGAATTTGGAAGCAGATGAAGTAAGGTTAAGGTTCGAGTGAAGTATGGGAGGAAGCTGTGGCGAATGATTCGTGCGAACCGGAAAAGCCTTCGACGCAACCGGTTGCGGCTGGAACGCGTATCGTGCATTGCGTAAAGTTTGACAAGGATTTGCCGGGGCTGGACCGGGTGCCGTGGCGCGGGGAGTTGGGGAAGCGCGTGTACGAGAATGTTTCGAAGGACGCGTGGAAATTGTGGATCGAACATTCGAAGATGATTATGAACGAATACCGGTTGAATCCGCTGGATCCGAATTCACAGAAGATTATGGAAGAGCAGCTGGAGCAGTTCTTTTTTGGCGAGGGCGCGAAATTGCCGGAGGGGTATGTGGCGCCGAAGGCGAAGGGATAAAAGGCAGTTCAAAGTCTAAAGTTTAAAGTTAAAACTTAAGGACAGCAGAGCGGCGGCAACCCGCCGCCAAGTTCGGAAACTCAGCGTGGCGACGCTCATAAGACCGAGTTTCGCGGGTCGAAGACTTTTCCAGTTACTGGATGCTCGACGGGGAGAGTTGGCTGGATTTGGAAATGCAACTTGGAGTGGGCTTGGCGTAGGGCGTGCTCGGCGGCGGCCGGACTTTCTGCTTTTGCAAAAATAAAACCTAAATAAGAGGAGCCTTCGGGCCAGGCGAGGATTTCGTCGTGGAGGCGCGCGGTAATTTGTACGCTCATGATGTGCTGGACGCGTTTGGCTTGGTCTATCCCAGTGACGTTTTCGAGGATGCCGCTGCCGGGAACTGGAATCATCATTACACCGGAGGCGGCGGATTCG
>WNFT01003176.1_pt1 | contig 14917 bp, 10 predicted proteins | sample 5400191 | NCBI WGS metagenome assembly WNFT01 (sample SAMN13153359, study PRJNA577476) | soil metagenome | isolation source: 80 cm saprolite under Madrone tree | place: USA:California | collected 2016-06-14 | reverse complement strand
CCGTGAGAAGGATGTCCCGCGCCTGATACTCGTCACCCGCCACGATGGCTGACTCGGTGTTGTCGATGCCGCCGATGACGGTGGCGATGGCAAAGGGCACGGCGAGCGGCAGGTACGGCAACACGGCGCCGAACGCCGGTATCCAGGACAGCGTTGGCCATGGAATGGCCAGGGTGAGCGCGGCGGGGGGTGCGGCGAGCGGGATGGTTCCGGCCCCCCACGCGGCCCGTAGCCAAAACACCGCCGCCCCCGCCACCACCGCCGCCAAGGCCCCGGGCATGCCCGCGGGCAGTCTGACACGCCCGACCAGCGTGACGAGGACGATGGTCAGAGAGATCAGCCCGACGAGCGGATCGGCGAACACTTTGAGCGCGGGCAGGAAGGCGACCAGCAGGATGGCGACTCCAGCGATCGAGCCGAGCAGGGCCGCGCGCGGCACGAGCCTGCGCACCCAGTCGCCCGCGAAAGCGAGGACGAGCTTGAGCGCCCCCATGGCCACGGTCACGCCCATGCCGACCTTCCAGGCGAGCACGGGATCGCCGGTCAGGACCATGACCGGTCCCAGCACGCCGAAGACGATGCCGAAGAGAGACGGGGTGTCGATCCCGAATGGCATGGCCGTCACGTCGTCGCGCCCGGTGCGCCGCATGAGGCGGATGGCGAGGGCCGTGTAGACGAGGTCGCCGACCAGCACGCCCGCCGCGGTACCGGGAACCATGCGTCCAAGAACGAGGTCGGCGGGAAACTTGAAGACGCCGATGAGCAGGCTCGACAGGATGACGAGCTGGGTCGTGTTGTCGAGCGCCAGGCCGAAGAACGCGTTCCAGTCGCCCGGAGCGACCCAGCGCGGGAAGCGGCGCCCCGATGGCACCGCTAGGCGGGTCTCAGCGAACCGGGTCCCACCGTCTCGCGGACGAGGCCGCGCACGCGGTCCGCCAGGGCCTGGCACCAGGCCAGGCTGCCGCGGCGGGACGCCACCTCATCGAAGCTGAGCTCGATCTCGGAAGAGAGGCGCTCTCCGACCCTCACGCGCAGTCCGTAGCTCCGCCCTTCACGAGGGCCCTCGGTGTCGAGCACGCATTCCGCGCGGAGATCCTCCCGCTTGGCGTGGGACGTCGCGAAGTTCTCGAGCCACCTCGCGACCTCGTGATAGTCACCCCCGCTGAACATGCGTCCTCTCTCCCTCGTGCCGGGCTGAGTCGCGAGATGCTAGCATTCGTTGAAGCCGCAAGACAGGCACTTCTTGCAGCCTTCTTCGTACACCAGGGTCGCCTGCCCGCACTCCTTGCAGAGGTCGCCGACCCGGCGCCGCGCCGCCGGCGCGGCCGCTTCCGCGTCCGGCTCCTGGCGCCGCCCCAGTCCGATGTGCTCGCCCAGAGTTCTCGCCAGAGCGTCCGGCAGCGACAGGATCTTGGCGGCTCCGAATCCGGTGGGCTGGCCTCCCCCGATCAGCGAGAGCTGGTTGATGACCTCTTCGAGCCGCCGCTGAGCGGACAGCGGCGAGGGCAGCCTGAGCACCAGCGAGATCAGCCGCCCGAGCGCCTCGGCCACGGCCATCGTGTCGGAGCCCGCCTTGCCGACCTGAACGAACACCTCGAACGGATCACCGCCCGGCGTCTCGTTCACCGTGATGAAGGCCGTGCCAATGGGGGTTTCCATCCGGTAGGTCGCGCCGGAGAGGCTGTGGGGCCGTGGCTTGACCACGCGCTCGTCGAGCGCGCCGTCGTCCTCCTCCGCGGCGACCCCGATGTTCAGCACCTGTCCGCCCTTGCAGCCGTCGCGGAAGACCGTGATGCCGAGACAGCCTTCCCGCCACGCGAGGAGATACGCCTCCGCGACGTCGGTGGTGGCCGCCTCGGCCGGCAGGTTGATGGTCTTCGACACGCCGTTGTCCGTGTGCTTCTGGAAGGCGACCTGGTGGCGCACGTGCCAGCTCCAGTGGATCTCGTGGGCAGTCTTGAACACCGCGCGGGCCTCCTCGGGCACCCCGGGAATGCCGTGGAGGGAGCCGCGGCGTGCGACCTCGCTCATGAGCGCGTCGGAGTGGAAGCCGCGCTCCCGCCCCAGCCGCTCGAAGCTCTGGCACACGAAGGGCAGCACCCGCTCGCCGTCGATCCCCTTGACCCGATGCTCGAAGGCCAGCGCGAAGACCGGCTCGATGCCCGACGAGCAGCCGGCGATCATGGAGATCGTCCCGGTCGGCGCGATGGTCGTCACCGTCGAGTTCCTGAGCGGCCGGCCGGCGCGGTAGATGGAGCGGGAGAAGTTCGGGAAGGGCCCACGCTCCTCCGCAAGACGAGCCGACTGGTCGTGGCTCTTGTCCGCAACGAAGGCCATGAGCCGCTCCGCGAGATCGAGCGCCTCCTGGCTGTCATAGGGCATCTCGAGCGCGAAGAGGAGATCGGCCCAACCCATGATGCCGAGGCCGATGCGCCGGTTGGCCTTGACGGTGAGGTCGATTTCGGGAAGCGGATACGGGTTGACCTCGATGACGTCGTCGAGGAAGCGCACGGCGAGGCGCACGACCCGCTCCATCTCGTCCCAGTCGACCGTCCAGCGTCCGTCCCGCAGGTGCGCGAACCGGGAGACGTTGAGCGAGCCCAGATTGCACGCCTCGTTGGGCAAGAGGGGCTGCTCGCCGCATTGGTGAACCACGATCCCGTTGGCGATCAGCGAGTGGCTCTGGGGCTCGGTGAGATCGAATACGGCCCGCACCCCCGCCTCCTCCACGGCGACCACCGGATCGGAGAAGCGCTGCGCATAGAATCCGCCGTAGCGAACCGCTCCCAGGCGCTCCTGCTTCGCGCCGAGGAACCCAATGGCCTGTCGGAAAATCTCCCTCGATTTCCCGAAGATGCCGAGCTCGTACAGCACGCCGTCGGAGCCATAGGAGCGGACACTGCCACCGCTCGTGGGCGCGTAGGCGAAGAGTCCTTCACGGGCCGGACGCGACCGGTTCAAGATGCTGCTCTTGATGCCGAGATTCAGGAGCAGTATCTGGACCCCGCGCAGCAGCTCGCGGCTCTTCGACGTCAGGGCGACCCACGAGCTGTTGGCCTTCGGATTGTCGCGCACGGTTCCGTCTGCCGTGAAGAGCCCCTGGAGGAATCCCACGACGGCGTCACGCGGCGCGGTGAAGAGAGCGGCCGGCACGGTCTTCTCCGCCGCACCGACGGGCCGGACCCCCAGAGCCTGGAAGAAGTCGACGAAGAAGCGGCCGTGATACGAGACATGCCACACGCCGCGGGCGCGCTCGATCGCGCGTGTCGGGCGGCCGTACCAGCCGTCGACAACAGCGTGTATGCGCTCGCGCATGGCCGCATCGCCGGCGCCGAAGCTCCACCCGACCCGGCAGTCGCGATCGCCCGCCCTGAGCCAGCCGTCGCCGACGAGCCACCCGAGGGTCAGGCCGAGGTCCCAGCTCCAATCGTGCGGGAAGTTGTGGGTGTAGTCGTGGCCGTTGCGGCCCTTGATTCGGTCGGGCGGCCTGAACGGCAGCCGGACATCGGTCGAGGACATCCCCGGATCGCTCTGAATCCAGACCTTGTCGCCGCCGATCTCGAGCGAGGCGGCGGGAATCCAGCCTCGGTCCGTCATGATCCGGTGGTCCGGCGTGCAGACAATCTCGAAACCGGCCTGGGTTCGAATTCGCACCGTCGCCCGCTCGCCGGATGGAAACGCCCGGCTGATCGGCAGGCATCCGTCGCCGTAGACCGTGAACGAGACGTTGTGAGTGCCTTCCCAGACCATGAGGCGGTCTGGGAGCAGCCGCCCGTCCACCTTGACCGCCACGCCACCCTCGCGGAAGCGGGAGACCAGCTCGTCCATACGGATGAGGCCGTGGTCGGTATTCACCAGCGCATCGCCCGCGACGCATGGGTTAGTGGCTTCGATCAAGCCGGCTTCCGGGGTGGGGTTGGCGGGGCTCGCGTTGATGCGGTCGATGAAGACGAGGCCCGGGTCACCCGTTCGCCACGCGGCGTGCACGATGCGGTCGAACACCTCGCGCGCGGACAGCCGGCCCACGGACAGACCGGTGCGCGGGTTGACGAGGTCGTAGTCCAGGCCCGCCTCGAGCGCGGCCATGAACGCGTCGGTGATCGCCACCGAGATGTTGAAGTTCGTGATGCCGCCGTCCAGCTTGCACTCGATGAACTCGAGGATGTCCGGATGGTCCACGCGCAGCACGCCCATGTTGGCGCCGCGCCTCGTGCCGCCTTGCTTCACCGCCTCGGTGGCCGCGTTGAAGACGCGCAGGAAGGAGACCGGGCCCGACGCCCGGCCGCCCGTGGAGCGGACGGTGTCGTTCTTGGGCCTGAGACGCGAGAAGGCGAACCCCGTCCCGCCTCCCGACTGATGGATGATCGCGGCGGACTTGACCGAGTCGAAGATCTCCCCCATCGAGTCGCCGACCGGGAGAACGTAGCAGGCGGAGTACTGGAGCTGGTTGTCCTTGCCGGCGTTCATGAGCGTGGGCGAGTTGGGCAGGAACTGTCCTTCGACCATCATGTCGTAGAAGGCCGCGGCGACCTCGCCAACGCCGGCCGCGCTCCGGCCGAAACGCTCCTCCGCCCGGGCGACGGTCAGGGCCACCCGCCAGCACATCTCCTCCGGCGTCTCGGTCACCTCGCCGTTGCGGCGGGCGAGATAGCGCTCCCTCAGGACACGCAAGGCCGGGTCCGACCATCTGCCCGACTTGGAAGGTCTCGCCGTGACCGCCATGAAGCCAGCTTAACACAGGAGAATCGCAAGCTTGACTCTTTGCCTCCCATCCATAGAATAGGGCAGCCACAGCAATGACCTTGTCCCTTCGGGCTTCCGAGCGCAGATGCACTTTCTGAGACGCCACCGCGTCGGGGTGGTCGTCGCCGTCCTCCTCCTCACCGTGGGCGGCTTCGCGCTCTTCTGGAGCCGGGCCCAGCAGGCCCGCGGCGCCACGCGCGCTCGACCCGACGCCTTGGTTGGCATCGTCTCGCCCCAGCGCCGCGACATCGAGGTCAAGCTCTCCTTCACCGCCGACATCCTGCCCGTCCAGCAGGCCGCGATCTTCTCGAAGGTGTCGGGCTACATCCGCAAGCTTCACGTCGACCGCGGCGACTTCGTCAAGCAAGGTCAGCTCCTGGTGGAGATCGACGACCAGGAGCTCAAGGCCTCCGCCGAGCAGGCGCGGGCCGCGCTCGTCTCGTCCCAGGCCGGTCTCGAGGTCGCCCGCTCCACGCTCGACGGACAGAAGGCCAATCTCGAGAACCAGCGCGCGAATCTGGCAAAGGCCCGCGCGGTGGCCGCCAACGACGCGCGCCAGGCGGACCGGATGAAGACGTTGTTCGACAAGGGCATGGTGGCGGCCGCCGACTGGGACAACGCCCGGACCAACGCGGACTCGTCGCGCGCGGGAACGGACGCCGCCGAGGCGCAGCTCCGGCTGGCCGAGGTGCAGATCACGACGCAGGAGAGTCAGGTCCGCCTGGCGCAGGCGCAGGTCGAGACCTTCCGCGCCGCGCTCTCCCTCGCCGCGAGCAATCTCAGCAACACCCGGCTCCTCGCGCCTTTCGCCGGTTATGTCGCCCAGCGCAACCTGGACCAGGGAGCGGCGGTCAGCGCGCAGTCCTCGGGCACCACCAACACCTCCGTCGGCATCATGCTGATCCAGGACATCGCCAGCGTGAAAGTTCAGATCGAGGTACCCGAGCGCGACATTGCCCGCGTGGCGGTGGGCGCTCCCGTCCGCGTGGCGGCCGATCCCTACAAGGGCGAGGCGTTCGCGGGGTCCATCGCTCGAGTCGTCCACAACCTCGATCCCCGCTCACGCACGATGGGCATCGAGGTAGCGGTCCCGAACCCAGACGGCCGGCTCAAGCCCGGCATGTTCGCGCGCGTCGACGCCGTCGTGGAGACGCGCAAGGGCGTCCTCACGGTGCCGCTGGAGTCGCTGAGGGTCGGCGAGGGACCGCCGTTCGTGATGGTGGTCAGGAACGGCACCGTCGAGTCCGTGCAGATACAGTTGGGCGCCGCCGACGCCTCGGTCATCGAGGTGACCACGGGAGTGAACGAGCGCGATCAGGTCATCCTGCAGGGTAAGGACCTCGTGCGGCCAGGGCAGAAGGTCCGCACCGTCCCGGCGGGCGGCGGCCAGTAGCCCATGTGGCTGACCCTCGCGGCGATGCGGAATGGCATCGCCATTCTGATGGCCTCCCTCGCGATCGTCCTGCTGGGAGCGACCTCGCTGGGCCGCATGCCGATCGATCTCTTTCCCAACCTGAACTACCCGTCGCTGCAGGTCGGCACCATCTACAAGGGCGCCAGCGCCCAGGACATCGAGCGAAGCGTCACCTACCCCATCGAGAAGGCGGTGTCGGCCGTCGCCAACGTGCGCTACGTCGAGTCGCGCTCGCGCCAGGGCTTCTCCGCGGTCACCGTGCAGTTCGCCTGGGGCGCGGACATCGACGCCGGGCTCACCGAGGTGGTCCAGCGCATCCAGGCGATCATGAGCTCCCTTCCGATTGGGATCCAGCAGCCCTTTATCCTGAAGTTCGACCTCTCGAATATCCCCGTCTGCATCCTCACCGTGGCGGGCGGCGGACTCGACGAGCGCGCGCTCTACGATCTCGCCTACAACACCATCGAGCCCCAGATCGAACGGCTCGCCGGCGTCGCCTCCGCCAACGTGGACGGAGGCAAGATCCGCCAGATCACCGTCAACCTCGATCGCGACCGCCTGTTCTCCAAGGGCCTCTCGGTCAACGAGGTGACCAAGGCCGTCAACGACGCAAACTTCCTCCTGCCGTCGGGAGACGTCAAGCTCGGCACCTTCGACTACAACGTCTTCACCAACAACCAGTTCTCGGTGGTGGCGCCCATGGAGGACATCGTCGTCCGCCGTACGGGCACGACGCCGATACGTCTCCGCGACGTCGGGAGCGTCGCGGACTCGGCGGAGACCCAGGTCTCCATCGTGCGCGTGAACGGCCAGCGGGCGGTCTACCTCCGCGTGAACAAGCAGCCAGGCGGCAACACCGTCGACATCGTGGACGCGGTCAAGGCGGCCATGCCGAAGCTCCTCGGCATTCCCCCCGGCGTGAGCGTCAGCATGAGCCTCGACCAGTCCACGTACATCCGGCAGTCGATCGAGAACCTCTGGCACGAGGCGGCCTTCGGGTCCTTGCTGGCGTTCCTGGTCATCCTGGTCTTCCTGCGCTCGTTCGTCTCGACGGTGATCATCGGCATCGCGATCCCCCTGTCCCTCATGCTCACCCTGGTCGCGATGTACTTCCTCGGCCAGACGCTCAACATCTTCACGCTGGGCGGCCTCGCGCTCGCCGTCGGCCGCCTCGTGGACGACTCCATCGTGGAGCTGGAGAACATCAACCGCCACCTGGCCATTCCCGGCACGGCGCGGCGCACGGCGGTGCTGGACGCGGCCCGCGAAGTCGCCATGCCGATCTTCGTCTCCACCATCACGACCATCGTGGTCTTCCTGCCCACGGTCTTCCTGGAAGGGCAGTCGCGGCTGCTCTTCATCCCGCTGACGTTTACGATCTCCTTCTCGCTCTTCGCCTCCTTCCTCGTTTCGCGCACCGTGACGCCGCTGCTCTGCTACCACTGGCTCAAGGGTGAGCACGAGGCGGCCCAGCGTGCGCCGGGGAAGCGGGGCGCCCTCGGGGCGCTCCTCCACCGGATGTTCGCCTGGGCCGGAAGGGTGCTGGACCGGATGGACGCCCTGTACCAGCGGCGTCTGAACTGGGCGCTCGAGCACCGCAAGACTCTCATCGCGGGCATTCTCGTGGGACTCGCCTCGGCGCTGGCCGTTCTGCCCCTGGTCGGGACGGAGTTCTTTCCCGAGTCCGACGAGAGCCAGTTCCTCGTCCAGGTGCGCGCCCCGGTCGGCACGCGGGTGGAGGAGACCGAGCGCCTCATCAAGAGGATGGAAGACATCATCCGCGCGAGCACCAAACCGGAGGAGATCAAGACAATCGTCGCCACCATCGGCGTGCCGAACGGGCGCTCCGGTCTGTTTTCCCGCAACACCGGTCCCCACACCGCGACCTTGCAGGTTTATCTCAGCGACCCGGACAAAAGGGCTCGGGATCACAAGCAAATCTTCGATTCGATCCGGCCCAAGCTGGCGGGCCAGTTCCCCGGCACCACCTATGGTGTCCAGTTCGGCGGCATCGTGAGCCGCGTGTTGAACTCCGGCTCGGACGCGCCCATCCAGGTCGAGCAACTGGGCTACGATCTCAGAGATGCCAGGGACCTCGCCCGGCAGGTCGCGCGGACCATCCAGGATGTGCCTGGGGTCGCCGATCCCTTCATCAGCCGCGAGGAGAACTACCCGCAGTACGACATCGTGGTGGACAGGGAGAAGGCGGCAATGGCGGGCCTCTCCCAGCGCGACATCGCCCAGGCCGCGCTCATATCGCTGGCGAGCAACGTCAGTCTGACCCCGTCGATTTTCACGGACCCCCGAACGGGCAACCAATATAATGTGGTCGTGCAGCTCGATGAACCCTACCGGTCGTCGTCCGAGGATCTGTCTCGTCTCTTCGTAATCGGTGACGGTGGACGCCCGGTCTCTCTGGGCTCGGTCGCCGAGATCAGGCAAGGCGTGGGGCCGGTCATGATCGAGCGAAAGTACCAGCAGCGCCTCGTCAAGATCACCGCGCAGCCCTCCGGCCGGGACCTCGGTTCCATCGCCCAGAACCTCGAGGACAAGCTCCGGGCCCTGCCCCTGCCTCCGGGCTTCACGTTCCAGCTCACGGGACAGATTCAGCAGCAGCGCGAGGCTTTCGGCAGCCTCAAGTTCACGTCGTTGCTCGCCATCATCCTCGTCTACATGGTCATGGCCTCGCAGTTCAAGTCGCTCCTGGATCCCTTCATCATCATGTTCTCGGTGCCGCTGGGGATGATCGGGGTCATCTGGGCGCTCTTCCTCACGCGGACCACGCTCAACGTCACCTCTTTCATGGGCATCATCATGATGGTGGGGATCGTCGTCTCGAACGGAGTGCTGCTCGTCGAGTACATGAACGAGCTCAGGCGCCGCGGCCTGCCGCTCCGCGAAGCCGTCATGCAGGGTGGCCGGACACGGCTCCGACCCATTCTCATGACGAGCCTCGCGACCCTCGTCGGCCTCTTGCCCATGGCGCTGGGAGTCGGCACCGGCAGCGAGGCCAATGCCCCGCTCGCCCGTGCCGTCATCGGCGGCCTCGCCGTGTCGACCGTGTTGACCCTGCTCCTCATCCCGACGCTCTACGCCATGCTCGAGGAGCGCTTCCCGCGAAAGATGGAGCAGTCCGAAGGGACGCTGGCGCTTCACGGAGAAACCGCATGACGTGTCCCGCCCCCAGGCTGCTCGCCGCGCTCGGGGTGCTGGGCATCGCCCTGCTCGCGTCCGGCGCCGGCGCTCAGACACAACAGCAGTCACCGCTGCCCGGGGGAACACCACCGGTATCCGGGACGCCGCCCTTGCCGGCAAAGCCCGAGTTGCCGCCCTCGCCCGGAGCCCCTCCCGCGCCCCCGGCGGCGCCAGGAGCAGCGCCGGGAGCAGCGCCGGGACAGGTCCAGCCGTTCACGCTGACCGCCCCCACGGGCCCCGACGCGCCGCCACCTGGCACCGGGGCCATCCCCGGCCAGCCGGGAACCACCCTGCAGCAGCTGCCGCGCGAATATCTCACGCCCCCCTCCGGGATCCGGGCCTTTCCGACGCCCGAAGAGACCAAGGGCAAGGTCCTCACCATGGAGGACGCCGTCAAGATCTCGCTGGACAACCAGCCGCTTATCTTGGCGCGTATCGGCGATTACCAGGCGCAGCTGCAGAACATCGCGATCGCGCTGTCGCCCCAGCTGCCGCAGCTGACCGGCCAGTGGAACGGGTTCTGGAACCAGGTGCCGTCCTCGGTCCAGAGCCCGGCGGGCCAGGCCGCGCCGCTGTCGATGACCCGCAGCGTGACGGTCCAGTCGCGGTTCCTCTCGACGACCGCCACGGTCACGGCCCAGCAGCTGCTCTGGGACTTCGGCAAGACCCTGGCCGCGACGGACGCGGCGCGCGCCGGCGCCAAGTCCACCGCCGAGGACGTGGAGATCCAGAAGCAAGAGACGGTCAGGCTCGTGAAGACGGCGTACTACAACCTGGCGCTCAGCAACCGTCTCGTGCAGGTCAGCCAGGCGCAGCTCGACCGCGCGCTCGTGAACCTGCGCAGCGCCAAGGGCTTCTTCGACGTGGGCACGCAGCCGAAATCCGCTGTCACGCGTGCCGAGGTGGACGTGGCCAACGCCCAGCTGAGCATCATCCAGGCCGTGAACAACGTGAACATCTTTCGCCTCACGATCAATCAGCTCATGGGCATCCCGATCAATACCCCCACTGAGATCCAGGACAACCTGGCCTACGAGCACGTCGATTTCGACGCCAAGAGCCTCCTCAACGAGGCCTTTGCACGACGGCCCGAGTATCGCCAGATCAAGGCCCGGTACGACCAGTCCGACTTCACGGTCAAGCAGCAGTTCCGCAATTTCTTCCCGAACGTGATTGCCCAGGGTACCTACGGCAGCGCCCGCGCGGACATGAACGAGACCTACAGCTACGGGCTCCAGCTCAACTGGACGATCTTCGACGGGGGCAACAAGATCGCGCTGTACAAGCAGGCCCAGGCCCAGCGCGACGCGGCGCAGGCCCGCGTGCGCGACACCGAGCTCACGATCTGGCAGCAGGTGGAGCAGGCGTACGTCACCGTCCAGCAGTCGGAGGAGGCCATTGGCGCCGCGGAGAAGGGCGTCGAGTCGGCCGACGAGAACTTCCGCCTGAGCCAGGGGCGCTTCGACGCGGGCGTCGCCAACATCATCGAGCTGACGGACGCCCAGCTTGCCCTGACCAACGCCCAGGCCACGGTGGCACAGGCCCTCGCTACCTACCGGATTTCGATCGCCCAACTCGATCGCTTCCTCGGCCGGCGCTAGGAGCCTTCCGCCAGACCCGACCCTAGGAATAAAGCGCCCCGCACGGTAGTCTCATGGTTATGAGCCGTCGCTTGTGGATCTTGGGCGTTTTCCTCGTGCTGGCCGCGACGGCCAGCGGGGCCTGGTTCTACGCCCAGAGCCGGGGCAGCACCCCCCGCTTCCGTACCGCCAAGGTCGAGCGGGGCCCGGTCACGGCCACGGTCTCCACCACCGGTACCCTCAATGCGGTGGTCACCGTGCAGGTGGGCTCTCAGGTCTCCGGACAGGTCAAGGAACTCTTCGCCGACTTCAATTCCCAGGTCAAGCGCAACCAGCTGGTCGCCCGGATCGACCCGGAAAAGTTCCAGGCCGCCGTCGCCCAGGCCAGGGCCCAGGTGGACAGTGCCAAGGCCATGGTGCTCAACCAGCGCGCGCTGGTCGAGAAGACCCGCGCGGACCTCGCCAATTCCCAGGCCGCCCTGGCCGTGGCCAAAGCCCAGACCGCCAAAGCCCAGGTCGCTGTTGTGGACAGCCGCCGCACGCTCGCCCGCAATCACGACCTCAGGGTCAAGGGCTTCATCGCCCAGGCCGACGAGGACACGGCCCAGGCGGCGTATGATTCCGCCCTCGCGCAGGCAGAATCGGCCAAGGCCCAGGAGGACGCGCAGGTCTCGCAGATCCGGTCTGCCGAGGCCCAGCTGCGGGTGACTGAGGCCATGCTTCAGTCAGCCACCGCCAACGTGGCCCAGCAGGAGGCCAATCTCAAGCAGGCCCAGGTGGATCTCGATCACACCGAGATCCGGGCGCCCGTCGACGGCGTCGTGGTCTCGCGCACGGTGGATGTCGGGCAGACGGTGGCGGCCAGCCTCGCGGCTCCGACGCTCTTCACCATCGCCCAGGACCTGACGGACATGCAGGTGGACACCAACGTGGACGAGGCCGACGTCGGACGCATCCACGTGGGGTTGCGCGCCACCTTCACCGTGGACGCCTTCCGCGGCCAGACCTTCTCGGGCGAGGTCATGCAGGTGCGCAAGGCGCCCCAGACGATCCAGAACGTCGTCACCTACAACGTGGTGGTCTCGGCGCGCAACCGGGACGGCAGGCTGCTCCCTGGCATGACGGCCAATGTGCGCCTCTACGTGGACCAGAAGGACAGCGTGCTCAAGGTGCCGAACGCAGCCCTCCGCTATCGGCCGCCGGGCGAGGCGCCCGAAGCCTCGGTGGCCGCGGGCCCCTTGCCGTCAGGAGGGCAAGGCACGCCTCCCTCCGTCGAGCAGGTCCGGGACCGGCTCGTGAAGTCGCTCGGCCTCACCCCCGAGCAGGAGAAGAAGCTCGAGCCCATACTCCAGGAGGGACGCGACAAGTTCCGCGCCTTGATGGCGCGCAGCCCGAGCGACGGCGAGCGGCGCATCGAGGGGCAGAAGATCCGGGAGGCGAGCCGCGAGCAGATCCGCACCGTCCTGACACCAGAGCAGCGCGCCAAGTACGATCAGCAGGTAGCTGAGCAGTCCACCCGCGGGGGCGCCGTGGCCAGCTCCGGACGTGTGTTCATCCTGGGGCCCGACGGCAAGCCCAAGGCCGTCACCGTCCAGCTCGGCATCTCCGACGGGAGCTTCACCGAGGTGGCCGGCGGCGAGCTCAAGGACGGCCAGGAAGTCATCACCGGCGCCGGAGAGCGCCCGGGCGCGGCCAAACCGTCCGGCGGCCCGCGGCTCTGAGACGGCCATGGGCCAGACGCTCATCGAGACGCGCGAGCTGACGAAGGACTACTACCTCGGCGGCCAAGCCGTCCACGCCCTCCGTCACGTGACCGTCAAGATTCACGCGGGAGAATTCGTGGCGGTCATGGGCCCGTCCGGCTCGGGCAAATCCACCTTCATGAACCTCCTCGGGTGCCTCGACAAGCCCACCAGCGGTCGCTACGTCCTCGACGGGGTGGACGTCTCCGAGCTCAGCGACGATGCGCTGGCGAGAATCCGGAACGGCAGGATCGGCTTCGTCTTCCAGACCTTCAACCTCCTGCCCCGCACGAGCGCGCTCGAAAACGTCGAGCTACCCCTGCTCTACTCCCGCGTCCCGGCCGTCGAGGGGCGCACGCGCGCGGAAGCCAAGCTGGTCGCGGTCGGCCTGGCGGAACGCGCCGACCACCACCCCTCCCAGCTGTCGGGCGGCCAGCAACAGCGCGTCGCCATCGCCCGGGCACTGATCAACGACCCGGTCCTGATCCTGGCCGACGAGCCCACGGGCAATCTCGACACGCGCACGAGTATCGAAGTCATGGCCCTGCTCCAGGACCTGAACCGGCAGGGCATCACGGTCGTCCTGGTGACGCACGAGGCCGACATCTCCCAGTTCGCCTCGCGGGTCATGGTCTTCCGCGATGGACGGGTGACCAAGGACGAGGCGGTGGCGATGCCCAGGGAAGCGCGGCGGCTGCTGGCGACGCTGCCCCCCGAGGAGGATGACGCGTGAACGTGCTGGCCAGCTCCCGCATCGCCCTCCGCGCGCTGCGCGTGAACAAGCTCCGCAGCACGCTGACCATGCTCGGCATCATCATCGGCGTCGGCGCCGTGATCGCCATGGTGGCCATCGGCTCGGGAGCTCAGGCGCGCGTCGCCGAACAGCTCCAGGCGCTCGGGGCCAACATGATCTTCGTCTTCCCCGGCTCCACGACCTCCGGCGGCTTGCGCGCGGGCGCGGGCAGCTCGATCAGCCTGACCGAGGAAGACGCATGGACGATCCAGCGCGACGTGCAGGGCGTGGTGGTGGCCGCGCCCACCATGCGCGGCTCGGGCCAGCTCGTGTGGGGCAACCTCAACTGGTCCACCATGATCGTGGGCGTGACGCCCGAGTATTTCGACGCGCGCGACTGGCCCACGACGTCGGGGCGCGTGTTCACCCAGGAGGACGTGGACGGCGCCGCCAAGGTCGCCTCGTCATCCCGCTGACGACGGCCAAGCGGAAGGTGCTCGGCGTCTCCCTGGCGAATGCCCGCACCGTGAACGGCATCTCGATCAAGGTCGCGGACAACGAGGACCTCAAGGAAGTCCAGCAGCACATCCGCGATCTCGTGCGCCAGCGGCATCGGCTCCAGCCGGGCCAGGACGACGACTTCGGCATCAGGAGCGCGGCCGAGATGGTCCAGACGAAAGACGAGCAGGCGCAGCTCATGACCAAGCTCCTCATGTCCATCGCGTCGGTGTCACTGCTGGTCGGGGGCATCGGCATCATGAACATCATGCTGGTCTCGGTCACCGAGCGGACGCGGGAGATCGGCCTCCGCATGGCGGTGGGCGCGCGGGGACGCGACATCCTGACGCAGTTCCTCGTCGAGGCGCTGACCGTCGCCCTGATCGGCGGAAGTGTCGGTGTGGTGGCAGGCCTCGGCGCCTCCTTCGCGCTCGCCTACTTCGGCGAGTGGCGCACCGTGGTCAGCCCTCCCGCCATCCTGCTGGCCTTTACCTTCTCCGGGCTCATCGGCATCTTCTTCGGCTTCTACCCCGCCAGGAAAGCCGCGGGGCTCAACCCGATCGATGCCCTGAGATACGAGTGATCCTCCGCCTTCTACGTCCCCTCCTGCTGGCCGCGCTCTGGGTAGCGCCCGTCTACGCCCAGACCTACACGTTCACTCCCCAGTCCTCGAAGGCCCTCACCCTGACCTATCAGACCGAGCGAGAGGGCGCCTCGCGCGTCCTGATCCTCGGCGAAGTGCGCAACGGCTCCAACCAGATCTGCGAGCGGGTCGTCGTCACGGCCGAGGGGCTGGACGAGAGCGGACGCGTGGTCAGCCGGGGCCGGGCGTATGTGGCAGGCGCAGTCCGATCCAGGTCGGCCGCGCCGTTCGAGATCAGGCTGTCGGCGGCGGGATCGGAGCGGCGCTATCGCGTGGAGATCGAATCCTTCGAGTTCGTCACGCGCACGGAGGGCCAGTAGGCCGGGCGTCAACTGTCACGTTTTCCGACAGTGCCGCCGTTTGGTGTCT
>WNFT01002822.1_pt1 | contig 14923 bp, 13 predicted proteins | sample 5400191 | NCBI WGS metagenome assembly WNFT01 (sample SAMN13153359, study PRJNA577476) | soil metagenome | isolation source: 80 cm saprolite under Madrone tree | place: USA:California | collected 2016-06-14 | reverse complement strand
GGCGTTTGACCGTGCGCGATGAGAGTCCCATGACCTTCGCCACTTCGTCAAACGTCAGACCGAGGAAATGGTGCAACTCGACGACCCGGCTTTTTTCCTGACTGTGTGTCTCTAATTCTGTGAGTGCTTCGTCGAGCGCGACGAGATCGGCCGCGCGTTCAGGCGTTAACGGCGTCGCATTCTGTGCGAGCACACTTGTCCCCTCCTCAAGAGTCAAAGCACCGGTCTGATCCAGCGACGCGGGACGGATTCCGCCGCCGCGCTTTGCATAGCGGCGGGTGCGCGCATGGTCAATCAGGATTTGCCGCATCACTCGCGCCGCCACGCCAAAGAAGTGTCGGCGACTTTCCCAGTCGGCAGTGCGTTGTCCGGCAAGCTTCAGATAAGCCTCATTAACCAGCGCCGTCGTTTGCAAAGTATGACCCGCAGCCTCGCGCTTCATGTGTCGATGCGCGATACGGCGCAGTTCGTCGTACACCAGCGGGGCCAGACGATCGAGTGCCGCCTTATCGCCATGACTCCAGGCGACGAGCAGCCCCGTCACTTCATGTTCAGACACCTTCATCACGCCACCGTCCTCGCGCTTTTCTAAATCCCAATTAGGGCGGCATTTTAACACCGTTGGGCCAGGTTTCGAATTTTTCCTGAAGTTCCAGCAGTCGAAAGACGAGAAGAACAACGTGATTCGTTACCCTGTGCCGCCGAAGAGTTCGCGTAAACCATGGTAGTCAGCGCCGCGCGCCTCGACCTCGGCAACCACGGCCCTGTCACTTTTTCCCGTCGGTTATCGCACTATAGAATTAGAGACCTGGAGTACATTAATGCAAACGCCTTCCTGCCTAAGGTTGATGCCGCCAATTCGCCGCGGTAGATAACGGTGATGAAGGGTCGGCAATAGCAGTGGTTGGGGCGAGTCTTTCAAAGTGGGAACTTACATTCAATACAACGTGCCGGTTTAGCCCGGCGCACAGGAGAAAAAACCATGCGAAAACTTATGCTCATTCTTGTTGGTCTGGTAATCGGCTTTTTGTCGTTTTCACAAACCGAGGCGCAATACAAACTCGACACGCCGGCTAACCAGAAGCTGTTTGTCAAAGCATATGCCGACAAGCTTGAAAAGCGTCTAAAAGGGAAATCCGTAGGCTATGCTTTTGTCGTTAGATACAAGATGGGTTACAGCGAAGGCCGGGCCGGTGGAGATGCGCGACGCGCGCCCGACTCGAATCTCCGCAAGATGACGGTCGACGATAAATTAACATCGCCAGCGTCAACAAAGCCATCACCGCCACCGCCGTTATGAAATTGCTTTATGAAAAGAAGATAGACTTGGATACCTCGATGTATAAGTATCTTCCACCGGACTGGGTAATGGGAAAAGACGTCAAGACCATTACGCTAAGGGAGTTGTTGACACATAGAAGCGGCATTCGCTGTGACGCAGTCTTTTTTGACGACATAAAACAATGCATTGCAGACGGAATTAAGCTTGACGACAAAAAACCCTGTGACCAAGTCACAGCGGACTTCTTTGCAACCTGTTACCGAAACACAAACTTTGTTCTGTTTCGATTTATTATTCCACGTCTGTTTGTCGAGAATTTTACGACCGACGATAACCCGCCACTCTTTTACGCCAAAATCTACAATAGCTATGTGAATCGGCACATATTTCTTCCCATCTTCGGTGTGGATGACTTCATAGATACTAAACCGACCGATGCTTTTCCCGCCTTGGCCTATCAATTTCCTACGCCCGTGACGGCCGGGACAGACTTTGGTGATTTCACATTAAATAACGCTGCGGGAGGATTTAATATGTCCGCGAAACAGCTTTCGATGTTTCTCAGCAACCTGATGTTCACGGAGAGAATTGTCCCCGGCTCTGTTCGAGAACAAATGAAAAAAGAGCGCTTAGGTCTTTACCCGGTGACACACACGTCAAACCTAAGCGAGTGGGGACACGCCGGCCTTTTACCGGGTAAAGGCAAAGATAAGGACGGCAAAATCTTCATTTGGAATCAAGGTGAAATAAACACCATGATAGTTGCCTATTCAAACGGTGTTACGCTTTCACTGATTATCAATTCGCAATTTGGACCGAATCAAGGCGCATGGGGAAATGCGAGAGATGCTATGCTGGAAATGTCCCAATAACACGTAGATAGTCTTTTACAAACCAGCCGAAGCCAATAAGTCAGGTATGAAATGAAAGGACGCAAGAGAGCTGACAATCTGCGACCTCGCGCAGTTTGTCACCTTCACCACTTCGATCTCATACAGACTGAGATGCCCATCGAAAACGATGGCGGCGTCTTGATCGTCCAAGGCTGCATGGCCCATCAATGCACGATCGAGGTCGCGATCCTCGCAATCGATCTCGCCAACGACAAACTCCACGTCGCGATCAAATCAACCGACTTTCGCAACATGTACAAGCTTTGGAGCGAACCCGGAGCGAGCGTTCCCGCTGTCCTCCGTCGCGCGATGCAACAAGCGTCGCCTTAGAGCTTTGAAAACCTCAGGCCGGTCCGCCCTTGATACTTGCCGCCGCGATCTTCGTAACTCAAGTCGCATTCTTCGTCTAACCGTTCGAAACCCGATTGCGTTTTCGCTAGCCTCTAAACTCTGCTAAACAGCGAAAGCGGATTATAATTCGGCCGTGGAGAATCGAATCAACAAACCCAAAGTCTTCCTTTCCCACGCTTGGGAAAACAAAACTTTTTGTTGAGAGGGTCGCAAGTGACCTTCGAAGATGTCAGATTGAATACTGGCTCGACACCGAAGAGATACGTGACGGTCGTTCATGGCTGAAAATGATCTTCGAGGATGGTATTCCGACTTGTGATGCAGTCATTGTTTATTTCACTGAGGATTCACTGCGTTCGAAGATGGTTGAAAAGGAACTTGACGCCGCGGTCGTCCAACAGCTTTCAGATGGCGGTGTAACTTTGCTTCCGTATGTATCACAGGCCGATCTGAGAGGCCAACTTCGAAGCGACATCCAGCCTCTTCAGTGCAGAGAATGGAATGAGAAGAATTATCACACTGTTTTGCCGACTGTGATAGCTGAGATTTGGAGAAGTTATCTTGAACGGACAGTGGAAACGGCGGTTCTGCAAGAAAAAAGTCGGAGGCTTGAAACAGAATTAGAGAATAAGCACCTCAAAGAGCAATATGAATCTTCGGTTTTCTCGCCTAGCGAAGAACAAGAATTCCAATATTTCTACAAGCAACTCAACAAGAAGATTCTTGTGACCTTTGGATTATTTAAGAAAGCAGACGGCGATAACACTCGCACAAAAATCGCGGAGGAAAAATGTCAGATCAGTATTCTCAAAGTCCTGTTGGCTATTATTCATGACGGCGGAATCTATTTTGTTCGACACTATGTGGGATTTCATTTAGCAAATGCGCTAGGCGAGACTGTGACCGTGCAAGGTGACGAAATCATACGCGACCGGATTGGGGAACCGATCGATCCGGGCGTGATCGCAGAGATCCAAACGGAACTCAACACATATGGCTTAACCAAGCTCACCAAAGTGGAGAGGTTCAATCGTTGGCAGCCAGCTTACGAAATTGCCGACAAGTTGTATCGATTCAAGTATTGGATGGAGTATAACAATTTCTTAGCCGATGAAACGCTTGAACATGTCATCACGCTAACCCCCGAAAAACCGCCGGCTGGCCAGAAAGAGACTGAAGTCGGGCAGGCCGCTGCGCAAGCGCTCGCCGCAGATAAGAGAATCGCTCTGGCTAGGCGACGCAACACATGGCGCGTTAGTGGAGAAGGTACTGCCGCAGCTACCAAGGAAGTTCAAGCATTATTCACCGACCTTGAACGGCGCGTCACCGATAGCAATGAAGTTCTCGAAAACATAAAGCTCGATTTCGATTCTGATTCAAATACCTGCAGCGTAACAACTGGCGATGTTGGCATGTCGCTTAACTGGAATTGCCCTTCTAACAACACACAAGATTGTCTTTTGTCCGTCTCTGTTAGTGTACTGAAAGCTCAAACCGATCCAAATTCAGAATCCGGGCCTCGTCAGGTTTTTGCATGCGATTTCGAGGTTGAGGTCGACAACGGTCTACAAGTGCGATGGATAAGGAAAAATAGCTCGCGCACAGATTACTATTCGCTAATTAAGCTAGCTGATCTTTGCTGGGACGCCCTTATTGGATCGATCCAGCGAAATGAAGAAGGACCGCTCTAGAGGTTCTCAGAATTATTGAAATCCTTGGAACGATTTAGCAATGCGATTATACGATTCTGCCAGAGTTATTGACACTACCAATCTCACAGTCAAAATGAGTCTCCTAAAATTCTCACAGATAGTACGATTCCTTACAACGATTGGTCCCGCACTGGCTATTTCGTTTCAAATATTTGTCGCCGAACATCCCCCAAAAAGCGCAAAGCGTTCTCGTAATCAACTATACCGCTCATTAGTCTGGCCAACTCTTTCAAAGGGAAGTCCGGAAACGATTCAACAATGCTACCGAAGAGTTCCAATATGTGCGGGACAGATATTCTCTCGGATTTCCCTTTTCTGACTCTTTCTAGTTGGTCCGTGAGCCAACTAGTTGCCACGTTTGGATTTGATGAAAGGCTGATATAGAACTTCAAGACCTCTTTCCACCAGTCATCGCCACAGAGGTAAAGCTCCAAGGCATGTTCACTTCGAGCGGGATGCGGACTTCCCATGAAGACCTTTGCAGCCAGGAACTCTTGAAAGGATAGGTGTGAAAAGTAGAGTATCCCACCACTCTGTCCAATGAGACCATCTCCTATGAGTTCGTCACGAAGTAGTTCGCAGTCTGTTATGTTCAATCCAAGAAGTGAAGACTCGATTGCAACCTTGATGTCATCATCATTAAACTCCCTTCGGCGAAAAGTATGTAATTTTCCTGCGAGCGAACTAAGGATGATTACCTTGATTTTCTGACCGTATTTTGAGCCCCTGAGGATCCCCTTCGCCATGTCCCAGCCACCCGATAAAAGGTCGATGACAACCTCGTATAGTCGGGACTTGCTCTCTGGCAACCTACCAGTTTGCTTGAAGACCATTATGACAAGCGTTGCGAGAAGTGGCGTTCGCAATAGGTGGTGAAGCGTCGGCAAACGTCCTAACTGTGATTGAAATTGCTTGTTAACGTCTGTGCTCGCTCCTAGCCACTTGTCGATAAGGTCTGAGACATCCGAATCGCTAAACTCACTCAAATAGATTCGTGGAACCCAATTCAGCCAAGTGGCAGATACATAATCCCGAGATGTCATCACTAGCTGCGAATCCGGGTATTCTTCTGCACCGCTGCGTGCTAAGGAAACTACCGCTCTTCGACGTTCAGATGAGGCGATTTCATCTAATCCATCCAAATACAGCCTTAAGCGGGGCCGCGCGCTAGATTCGGATTGGGTTATGAGGGCCGATTGTCCCAATCCCAACAGGAAGGTCTCTTCAAAAGAGGTGGTTTTCTTTCTCGAGAACTTGTTAAGCGGAACGTATATCGGGAGAATATTCGATTCCCCTAAGGTAAATCGCTCAGCGTCCAAAAGAGCATTCCACTTGCAGAATGAAGTCTTGCCGAAACCCGGCGCGCCAACTATGAGTAGGGCTTTACCCCACTGTTCCAAGATGTCTTTCGGAAAGCTGAGCTTAATCGATTTGTTTGAATACAAGAAGACGCCCTCGGGAGCAAGACGCGCACATTCATTGAGGTAAGAAGCATTTAGGTGATTATCGTCAGACAGCGCTGTAATGCCCTGAACTGATCGCAATGTAACAGTTTGGTCGAGTCGCCTAAGTTCGTCAATTAACAAAGAAAGACATTTGCTGCGCTGAACGAGCAGGTCCTGAATCAGTTTTATCAAACTGTCTGCCACTGGGAGCTGGACACGCTTAAAGAACACACTCTGCCGGCTTTCATTTGGCGCACGAGTCACCGTCTTTTCCCATTCGCTCAAGAGTGTCTCAAAGAATCGGTGTGACGATTTCGTCAGCTCATTTGCATCATACGTGGGCGGACATAGCTCCCATTCATTTAAGTATTCTAGTGCTTCATCATATCTCGTGAATGCCTTCTTTAATTTCAGAATTGTATCTTTATCTAGTTTTTCATTCAGGAGTTGGGGTGAAAGCAAGGACGAGGTAAACACTGGACCCAACTTATACGCCCGAATCTCCCGGTGGAATCCCTGCGTAACATACACCGAAGCTAATCTTGACGACACAGAACCTAAGCCATATTCGAAGGCAAGCGACTGCAGGGGATCGTCTTCTGCGAGAAGATCCCTAGTGTGTTTGAGGTGCTTTTCAATTAATGAAGACTCATCAGCTAGGTAATCAGGCCAATATTTCTTGAATAAATCGAAGACCCTCGATCCACCAATAAATTTAATTCGGCCAGCTCGTTCTTTAAGTTTGCCACTAATGGAGGCGACTGTCGCTGGAGGCAAATCATAAGGCGTTACAACATAAACCCTTTCAACGACGGCATCTTCACCATCGGCGTTCGTATACTTTGAGTCGAACGCCTGTTCCGCCTGAAAGTAAATGGTTCGCGCACCGCCGGGCTTGCTCACGCTACCAGTAATTCTTGTGTTCTTAACTACGCAGGCACAAGGTATTTGCTCACCGAACCCACCTCGGAGATTGAAGACGATGTCCTTCCCAGTCTCCAGGGCACCTTGAAAAATCTGAACATCCGTGATGTCCGGCATTCGGACTAGCAGACCTGCTACTGCCTGCTGAAGCAGCGCTTCTGACGAAAAGGAAATGCTTACTCCGGATTGTTTATGATCAGAAGAGTCTTTTCTGTTTCGTTTCATGCCCGGTTCAACGTCTCCGAGATTACGGCTGACAAATCACGTCTGGACGGACGCCGTGCTCACGATATGGCCCAACAAACTCTGTGAGGAGCCACCGTAGGGTTTGCCCTCGCGCCTTCAAGGCACTGAGCTCTTCAATGAGTTGCTTGACCGAGATGCCTGACAACAACAGGAGTACGAATCGTTCCGTTTTTCGATCTTCTTTAACTATGAGACCCGACACTTAAAGCTTTGAATATGTCAATCCCGTCTGTCCCTGATACTTGCCGCCGCGGTCTTCGTAACTCACATCGCATTCTTCATCTGACTCGAGGAAGACAACCTGGCCGATGCCTTCGTTGACGTAGACGCGCAGCGGCAAGTCGGCGAGGTTCGCCAATTCGACTACCAGTCTTCCAACCCATCCGGCTTCCAGTGGTGTCGTGTTCACGAGTAAACCTGCGCGCGCGTAGGTTGATTTGCCCATGGCGATGCCGGTGACGTTGCGCGGCATGTGGAAGGTCTCGACGGTAACGCCTAACGCGTAGGAATGGGGCGGGAGCAGATAATATTTTGAGCCGTCATCGGCGGTGCGCAAGGGCGGCTCGATCAGGCATTCTTCGTCGAAATGTTTGGGATCGATCTCGCGACCGTGAATCGGGGAGAAGACGCGGAAGCCATCGTCGGCGAGGCGCATGTCGTAGCCGTAGCTCGAGGCGCCGGCGGAGATGATGCGGGTGCCTGCGACTTCGCGTACCAGTCTCGCCTCGAAAGGGTGTATGAGTTGCGCCTCGTCGGCCATGCGACGAATCCAGCGATCTGATTTGACTGTCATTGTTGTATCAGTGCCACCTGCGTTAACGGGTGGGTCGGTATTCGGATTAAGAGCGCGCCAGAATAAGCAATTTCGAGGGCGGCGGCAAGCGCCGCATCCGATCCCGGAATTGCAAATTGAAAATTGTAAAATGCAAATTGCAAATCGGCGAGCGATGTTCGCCGTCGCAATCGAGCAATTTGAAATTTGCATTTTGCAATTTTCAATTTGCAATCCTAGGCTTTACCCATGAAACTCGTCGTCCTTGGCTCGGGCACTTCAGTTCCGCATCCGCGCCGCGCGTCCGCTGCGTTCTGGTTGGAAACGTCGGCTGGTTCGCTCTTGCTTGATTGCAGTGCTGACGCTGCGCACCGGATGGCTGAAGAGAATCTCGATTGGTCCAACCTCGACGCCGTCTGGATTAGCCATCTGCATCTCGATCATTGCGTCGGACTGGCATCGCTGCTGTTTGGTTTGAAGTGGGCGCCGCAGGCCCAAGGAAGACGAAAGCCGCTGAAGATTTATGGCTGCGAAGGAATCAAGAAACTTCTGCGAGCTATCGACGATTCGAACGATTACGGATTGTTCGAGCAGCCTTTTCCGATTGAGTTGCATGAGGTATTAGTAAGCGACGGAGATTTCGAGCTGCTGCCAGGATTGCGCGCAAAGACGTTCTCGACACCGCACACGCGCGAAAGCCTCGCGATTCGTATCACTGACAACGATGGAGCGTCCGTCGTTTACAGTTCCGACACAGGTTATTCAGAAGAGCTCGCTTCGTTCGCACGCGAAGTCGATCTCCTGATATTGGAATGTTCTTTCTGGCGTAATAAGCCGACCGCGAAACATCTGGAACTCGTCGATGCCATGCGGATCGCGCGTTTGGCTGAGCCACGCACACTTTTGCTCACGCATCTGTATCCCGAATGGGACGGCATAGACCTGGAAAGCAAAGCTAAAGAATTATGGCCGGGAATAACGATCGAGGCTTGGGATGGATTACGGTTGGAGATTTAGAGTGGATTTTAACCGCAGAGGACGCAGAGGGTTTCGCAGAGGACGCGGAGAAAAAAGCCTCAGCGTCCTCCGCGGGATCCTCTGTTTGCTCTGCGGTTAGCTTTGTCGATTGTGAGACAAACCACCTGTCGATAGAAGCCAACACCATCACGGCCCAGGTGCTTCAGGTATCTTCCGAAAACCACTGATGCCTGCACGATGCTTGACCTGTGGGCTATTGCTCGCGTTAGAGTCTACAAATGCAGCGTGTTCACCTGCGCTTGCCGGCGCGCAAACAAGAGTACGAAATCAAGATTGACGCGGACTTGCTCTCCGAGCTAGGCCAGAGCGCGCGGGAGTGTCTTGGCGACGGAGCGCGACGGGCTGCTCTCATCTCAAACCAGACTGTCTTCGATCTCTACGGAAAGCGTGCGGTCAAGAGTCTGCGCGCAAGTGGATTCAAGGTCTCTCAATGGCTGATAAGAGAAGGCGAGCAACATAAGTCGCTGCGCTCGTTGGAACAGTTACTCGGGTTCTTGAGTGAAAGTGGCCTCGAAAGAAGCGATGCGCTAATTGCGCTGGGCGGCGGAGTCGTTGGCGATCTCGCAGGTTTCGCTGCGGCGGTTTATCTGCGCGGTATTGCTTTCATTCAAGTTCCGACGACACTGCTGGCTCAGATCGATGCTTCGGTCGGCGGGAAGACGGGAGTGAATATGCCGGCCGGTAAGAATCTCGTCGGCGCTTTTCATCAGCCGAAGCTGGTTTTGATCGATACAGAAACCCTTCGAACCTTGCCGCGTCGCGAGCTGAGCTCAGGCTGGTGCGAAGCAGTGAAGCAGGGCGCCGCAGGTGATCGGAGATTGTTCGATAAGACGGTACGCTTGCTGCGGCGCCGTGGCGTAAACTTTAGTCTGCGTAGCGATCCGGAAGAATCACAAACTGAAGTTTGCGCGACCATCGCCGCGCATTGTCGCTTCAAGGCATCAATCGTGGCCGGCGACGAGCGAGAAGAGATCGGGCGCGAGGACCATCGTTCGCGCCGCATCCTCAATTTCGGCCATACAATCGCGCACTCGCTGGAGAATGTCACCGGTTATCGGCGCTTCCGACATGGCGAAGCGGTAGGCTGTGGGATGTTGGTCGCCGGCGAGATTTCAAAAAATCTAGGCATGCTGGCTTCGGACGAGTTAGAATTGTTGCGCGAGGCCGTCAGGTTTTGCGGACGACTGCCACGCGCTGACGATCTTTCCACGGAGAAGATTGCGGCAGCGGTGAAACTGGACAAGAAATCAGTCAGCGGGATTATCAAGTGGGTCCTGCTCGAACGGATCGGCCGCGCGCGAATCGTGAGCGGAAACGAAATTGACAAGCGCGTGATTCGATCATCGATACGGGCCGGTTTGAAATCTCTTGGATAAATTTGCTTTTGCCATGTCAGAACCGCGAGCGGTAGCGACCGGATCATTCTCCATTGGCCATTCGACATTTCATATTTGCCAATTGAAGCGCGATGACGAGTCACCAAGCGTTAATGAGAACTGGAAAATGATCCGGTCGCTACCGCTCGCGGTTCTGACACGAAAATCAGGCGGGGAAACTATGAACAAAGAAGAACTTTTGCAAAGACAAGGTGAAGAAGGCGGAGCGCGACTGAAGTTCATTATCGTGGTGGTAGTATTCGCAGTCGTCATTTACACGGGTTATATGTATATCCCCGTCGCGTTCGATGCCTACTATTTCAAAGATGTAATGCAGAACAAGGTCGACGTAGCGGTCACGCAAGGTTACGAAGCTTCCTGGGTGAGAGACCAACTCGTAAAGAGCGGGCCCGAGTATCACGTTCCCTCAAACGCGATCATTACGCCGGCGCAAAAGGACAACCGCGTCGAGGTGCGCGTGCAGTTCACCCGCCCGATATCATTTCCCGGATATACCTACAACTACGATTTTGATTACACGGCCAAGAGCACGGCTTTTCTGACAATCAAATAGCCACAGAGGATCGCGATGTTTTCGCCGACGAAGGCTTAGCCTCTTTAAGACCAGCGACACGCGAGTTGTTCGTCTCTAGTGTTTCTCTAAGTTCCTAGCCACAGAGCGGCCAAATATTTATAGATCATGTTGGCGGGAGATATGTAGCTCCGAGGAGCGCGATGTGGCCCAATGACCAAGACATTGCGCTCCTCCCGGAGCTTTCAAGTTCTGCGCGATCCTGGTTCCTTAAACATTTGGTCTAAAGACCAGGACCAAGAATAGGCAGCCTCTTTTGTTGCTAGAATTCTAGACGCAGGACGCTGGCGCATCTTTCCACACTCATCTGGGAACCTCTACCCCTGCAAGCTTGTCTAATCAGCGGGTAACCTACGAAAAGCGGAGATAATGTTCGGCATAAGAGACTTGAAGAAGACTTATCCGAGCGGCATTCAAGCGCTCAGGGGGATAAGTCTGGAAATTGGTCCCGGAATGTTTGGTCTGCTTGGTCCCAATGGCGCGGGGAAGACAACATTGATGAAGATTGTCGCGACGTTGCTCGAACCCGACTCAGGCAGAGTTGAGATGAACGGCGTTGACTTGATAGCTCGCAAAGATCAAGCGCGGCGAATGCTTGGATATCTGCCGCAGGAGTTCGGCCTTTATCCTACGCTGACGGCGGAGCAGATGCTCGATTATTTCGCCAAGCTCAAGGGCGTCATGGACAAGAAACAACGCCGGGCTTTGATCGATGCCTTGCTCGAGCGGGTAAATCTTTCGGCGGCGCGGAGACAGCGACTCGGCGGTTTTTCAGGAGGGATGCGACAGCGTTTGGGAATCGCGCAGGCACTCATCGGGGAACCGCAGCTCATTATCGTTGACGAACCGACAGCAGGACTGGATCCGGAAGAGCGAATCCGTTTTCATAACTTGCTTTCGGAAACAGCCAGCGACAGCGCTGTTGTAATTCTCTCGACTCACATTGTCTCTGACGTCTCGAACCTTTGCAGCAACATGGCCATCATTCGACAGGGCGCGATTCTGTCTTCGTGCACACCGCGGCAAGCGGTGGATCAACTCAAAGAATCCGTTTGGGAAGCAACCGTGCCGCGCGAGAGAGTTGCCGCGCTGAAGTCTCAACATCAGGTAATCTCTTCGCAGATGTTCGACGGACAGGCGCGCCTGAGAGTAATTTCAAAACGCGAACGGCCCAGCGAAGAATTTACTCCGGCAACTCCCGCTCTTGAAGACTACTACTTCGATCTCGTCAGCCAACCGACATGAAGATGTCAGAAGCCCGACCCGGGGTCCCCGGCCGGGCAGCCCGGCTTGGGTGGGGCGGTCAGAGAGGCCGTGTCAGAACCGCGAGCGGTAGCGACCGGATCAAAAAGAGCACTCCTGGGTATTGGCCCCGACGGTAATGGACGGCGCTCTTTCGCGAACCAGCCCTTGCTTACGCGCGGGCTTCAGACACGCCCAAGTCAGATAGATGATCAATCCATTTCAGACTCGCTTCGGCGCAATCTTTCAGAATGAGGTGCTGCTGAATAGCAAACGTGTCGCGCCTTATGCGCTGATGATTCTGTTCGCTGCCTATGCTGTGCTGTTGTGGGGCCGGGGCCTTGCGGTCGCGTTAGGTTGGGCCACGAACAGCGATTTTTACATTGCCAGAAACCTGTTGGGCTTCTCTTTCCTCGCACTTCCGATCCTTGACGCGATCATATTGGGAGACCCCGTGATCAGGGACTTTCGCCTGGGAATTGACCCGCTCGTCTTTTCAATGCCCATCAGTCGCGGCCAATACCTTCTCGGAAAATTCTGCGGCAACTTCTTCGTGCTCGTCTGCTGCCAGGCCGTGTTTCCTCTGACGCTGCTCGCGCTGCAAGCATTTCGCACGTCGCAGATGATTGTCCTGCCGGTCCGAGTGTTTCCTTACTTCAAACACTTCTTTTTTTTCGTAGTCATCACGCACTTAGCACTGGCCGGCTTCTACTTCACCGTCGGAAGTCTTACGCGCAACTCGAAAATCGTTTACGGTTTAGCTGCTTGTTTTTATCCGCTCTTCATCGCATACGGACTTCTCTTACTAAAGGGCTTGGCGCCGCATTGGAGAATTCTCTTCGATCCTTTTCTGCTTAGTGCGGGGCCAAGCAACAACGGTTTTGGAAACAGCGCGGACTATCTCAATCAATACATTGTCAGCTACACGCCGGACATGATCTGGAACCGAGTGCTGCTGACCCTGGCAACGGCCGTCTGCCTGGGATTTCTTTACCTTCGTTTCACTACTGCCGAGCGATCTCGGAAAGACGGGCAGTCTTCAACGCTCAATCTATCCGCAAGCGCTGAGACAGTTGCTTACGACGCAGAGAGTTTCCAAGAAGAGCCGCTTGCTGATGCGGCCGGATCAGGGCTCTATCATCATCGCGCGATTGTTCCTGCCCGCAGTCTTCCGAACCAAGAGAACAAAACTGAACACAAAGTGATTAGCTCCATTCGCACATTCGCAGCCATTGCTTATAACGAGGTGCTGCTAAATTCCAAGCGCGTCGCGCCTTATGCGATGGCTTTGCTGTGCGGCGGCAATGCTTTGCTTTGGTGGGGATGGGGACCGGCGACCGGGCACGGCTGGGCAGTCAACGCCGACTTTTTCATCGCCGGCGTGCTCCCCGTGTACTCTTTCATGACCTTGCCTCTCTTCACGGCCCTGTTCATGGCGGACCCGGTAATCAGAGACTTCCGCGCCGGCATTGATCCGCTTATCTTTTCAAAACCCGTCAGTCGCGCCGCATATCTTCTGGGAAAGTTTTTCGGCAACTTCTTTGTGTTGGCGTGCTGTCAGTCCGCCTTTGTGGTGACGTGGTTTGTGCTCCAGGCAGTTCCAAAACAAGGCGTCATTACCCAGCAGTGGAAGGTGATTCCTTACATAAAACACTTTCTGGTATTCGTGGTGATCTCGCACCTGGGTCTGGCGGCGTTCTATTTTGCCGTGGGGGCTCTTACTCGCAATGCCAAGATCGTATACGGCCTGGGCGTTGCTTTTTATCCGCTCTACATCGCTTATCAGAAAGTCTTGTTGAGCAGCTTGCCGTGGCGCTTGAAACTTGCTCTTGATCCCCTTGTTATGAACCGGGGAGGAAAGTTTCACGCCATCCCCGATGAGGTGATGAATCACCTCGTAGTCGTCTACGAGCCAGATCTGATCGTCAATCGTGCGGTGATGATTCTAATGGCGGCGATTTGTCTGACGATTCTTTACGTACGCTTCACAATAGCCGAGCGACCCGGGAAGGTAGAAAAGTTTTCGGTCCTCAATCTTTCGACCGCAGCCGAAGGAGTCTATTACCCGGAGAGTTCGCCGGTGACGCGCCTCGACGAATTCGAAAAGCCTGACTACAAAGCAACCGCGTTATTCCCCCACGTCCCCGTCCCTGAAGTCACCAGGGTCAACGAAGGAATTCGTGCCAATGTGAGTAAACTGATCGCGGCCTTAGGCGTTGAGTTTCGCCTACTTCGCGCCGAACGAAGTCTCATTATCCTAATGCCGCTGGCTATCTTTCTTTCTATTTTGGATCTCGCTTTTTATCAAGTTGTTCCTGAGGTCTCTTATTCCGCCACTTATGCGAGTGGCACGGCGAAAGGGCTGTTGCTATTTTTAGTCGGCATGACTGTCTTCTACACAGGCGAAGCCATGCATCGAGATCGCGAGGCGAGAATTGAGCCAGTCTTATGGGCCGCACCTGCGCCGAACAATGTCTTGCTGCTTTCAAAGTTCCTGGCAACGCTCTTGCTGACGCTGTCGTTGATAGTGCTGGTCGGCCTAATCGCGATCGTGATCCAAATTATCAGGGGCCACACTCCGATTGAAGTTCAACCTTTCCTGATAACCTATTCAGTGATACTGCTGCCCAGCTTGATTTTCTTGACGGCTATATCCATCGCCCTTAATGTCTTCCTTCGAAATAAGTACCTCGTCTCATGGTAAGCATTGGAACCGGCGCCGGCCTGTTTTATCTTTATAGCATCGGCCACAATCACTGGCTCTACAATCCTCTGCTTTATCAACTTTGGAATTATGCTGAGCTAACGGGCGCGGGAAACAATCAAGCAAGAATCTTCATGCAACGACTCTACTGCCTGGGAATTGCAACTGCGTGTCTTTCGCTCGCGCATATCTTCTTCCAACGCAAATCAACCACAGGATTAATTACGGCGGGAAGACTAAGCGACAACGGCTGGTCACTCTTCGATTGCCAGCGTCCCTAACCTCCGGCGAGTTAGCTAAGGGGTACCTTAATTAAATTAAGCCGCTGGTTGGGTCGCGGTAGCAA
>WNFT01004213.1_pt1 | contig 14925 bp, 7 predicted proteins | sample 5400191 | NCBI WGS metagenome assembly WNFT01 (sample SAMN13153359, study PRJNA577476) | soil metagenome | isolation source: 80 cm saprolite under Madrone tree | place: USA:California | collected 2016-06-14 | reverse complement strand
ATGTGAAAGCTGTCCAGCGGCGCGCGGAAAATAACTTTGTGCCGACGTGCCACGGATTTTGGCACCCAACGTTCCGCCAACAGACGCAGCAAATGTTTGTCCCGGAATCCGCGAAGTCGCCAGCGCGGATGCAGCTTCGCCAAAAAATCGAAGACATCCTCGTCAAGAAATGGGTAGCGAACTTCGACTGAAGAATGCATCGCGACGCGGTCGCCTTTGGCTTGGAGAAGATGCCCGGCCAGGAGAACACGCGCGGCAATCCAGACTCCGCGATGGAGCGGATCCCATCGCCGGGCGCGGTCCACCGGAAAATTCAGTTCGGTCCACGGATTCGTTTGCCCGAGCGCTTCGTGCATGGACTCGCTGTAGAAGCGCAGCTTCGAGATCGCGAGCATCCCGTAGGCATCGATCCAGGCATTCGGACCGCCGACCGAATTCTCAACTTCGCGTCGCCAGGCATTCGGAAAATGCGGCACCTTGTTCACGCGCAGATAGGCGTTGCGGGCGACATTGCTGAGACCGAGGCCGGGAATCAGGTCGAGATAACCCATCAATTTCGCAGCCTTGTACCACGGATAACCGACAAGCCATTCGTCGGCGCCTTCGCCGGTCAGCACCACTTTTTGGCCGCAGCTGTGGACGCGTCCTGACAGTTGAAGCAGGGCGGCGCAGGCTGTGTCGATCACAGGCACTTCCGCAGCGGTGATCAGTTTGGGATACGTCGCGAGCGCATCTTCATCGCGGAAGTCCTGCACGATCGGCGGCTTGGCGCCGATGTGTCGCGCAGAGAGACTTGCTGCATCCAATTCATCCAGCTCCGGCTCGTGCACGCGCACGGTATAGGTGTTGATCGCCGGACCTTTCAGCTTGCAGGCCAACGCCAGGATCATGCTCGAGTCGACACCGCCGGAAAGATAAGAGCCGACTGGAACATCAGCCCGCAATCGTTCCTCGACGGCTTGGAGCAAAAGCGTCTCGAAGTCGTCAACGAGTCGGTTCGGATTTTCGCCCCGTTCCTCCGCACCCTGATCGGGAAAATCCATTTCCCAAAACGCTCGCTCCTGCACTACTGCACCTGCACCATTCCCGTTGGCCGGAGAGACGCTCAGGAAATGGCCAGGCGTAAGAAGTTGCACGCCTTCAAAACAAGTTCGTGGACCGGGCACGGCCGAAAAAGTGAAAACATGATCGATTCCCCGACGATCCGGCCGCACCGGGACCATGCCTGATGCGAGCAGTCCTTTAATTTCGGATGCGAAAAGAAGCCAGTCCCCTTGCCGCGTCCAGAAAAGCGGCGCGATGCCGAAACGATCGCGTCCGAGTTGGAGCTGGCGTCGTCGCTCGTCCCACAATGCGATGGCGAACTGCCCTCGCAATCGCTCCCACATTTTCTCGCCATAATCTTCCCATAAATGGGGGATGACCTCGGTGTCGCAGTGTGTGATGAACTGGTGTCCGCGCGCCCTGAGCTCCTCTCGTCGCTCGACGTAATCAAACAGTTCGCCGTTGAAAACTACGGAGACGCTGCGGTCTTCGTTGAAGATCGGCTGCTGCCCATCGGCTAGGCCGACAATGCTCAGCCGGCGTGCAGCGAGAGCTAGTCCGGGACGAACCAAAAAGCCTTCTTCGTCCGGGCCACGATGCAACAGCGCCCGGGCCATTCGTTGAATACTCCCTTCGGGTACGCGACGCTGTCCCGTGAGATCGATCATACCTGCGATGCCGCACATGATGCTATTTTCTAGTTCGAAATCCGCCGGGCGGTTAATTGTTTTCTGCTCAATTTAACATTCGCTTCGCACGGAGGACGATCTCAAGATACCGATTGCGAATAATCGATCTAATTCTACCGTCTATGACTAACGCGCCCGGCTCCTGCCGTTCGCTACAGAACATTTCTCGCTGGGTTGCCATAAAGATGACTTGTTTATCATCGGGCCTCCGGGAGACCGACCCTTTATGCACAAAGATCGCATCGCTATCATAGGAATCGGATGCCGCTTTCCCGGCGGAGTTAACGACGCGGAGTCTTTTTGGAAGTTGCTGGTGGAACGCAGGGACGCAGTCAGCGATGTGCCGGCGGATCGATGGAATGTGGAGCGATATTACGACCGCGAGCCGGCCATTCCCGGAAAAACGTTTGTTAAACGCGGCGGATTCCTCGACCAAATCGACAAGTTCGATCCGCAGTTTTTCGGCATTTCGCCGCGCGAAGCTCCTTACGTCGATCCGCAGCATCGTTTGCTGCTCGAGACGTCATGGGAAGCGATCGAAAACGCGGGACTTGTACTCGACTTCGAGAAAGGAAGCGACATCGCGGTCTTCGTTGGCATTTCGCACAATGATTATCAGGGAATCCAAAGCCGGTCCAAGTGTCGCGATGGACACGGCGTGTTCGTCTGCGCTGACCGCGATCCACACTGCTTGCGAGCACATCTGGGCCGGACGCGGCGACACCGCACTCGCTGGCAGCGTGACTGTGATGATCACGCCGGGCGGGTTCATCGGTTTTTCCCAAGCGTCAATGCTCTCGCCCGATGGGCGATGCGCTGCGTTCGATGCGACAGCGAACGGTTTCGTTCGTGGCGAAGGGGCCGGGATGGTGTTGCTGAAGCGCCTCTCCCAAGCTATCGCCGATGGTGATCCGGTCCGGGGAGTAATTGTCGGCACGGCGGTCAATCAGGACGGACACACAAATGGTATCTCACTACCAAGCACGGAAGCGCAAACTCGGCTGGTCCAGGATGCGTGCAAAGATGCTGGCGTTTCGCCGGCGCAAATTGGATTCGTAGAGGCGCACGGCACGGGCACGGCCGTGGGCGATCCGATCGAAGCACACGCACTCGCGGAGGCTCTGTGCGAGCAGCGTTCAACTCCGTTACCCATCGGTTCGGTTAAAACGAATGTTGGCCATCTTGAAACTGCCGCCGGCATTGCCGGACTCCTGAAAGCGATGCTGGTTCTTCAGCATCGTGAAATTCCTGGCAGCTTGCATTTCAGTTCCCCGAATCCGCACATCGATTTCGATAAACTGAAACTGCGCGTGCCGACGGACACCGAGCCGTTCCCGGAAACCGATGGTGAACGGCTGGCAGGCGTAAACTCTTTTGGATTCGGCGGCGCAAATGCGCACGTCATTCTGACGGAGCCGCCATCTATTCCGCACGCGGATCAGGCAGAAATCTGGATCGAGCGCGCCTGGCCGGTAATGCTTTCCGCCCGGTCAGAAGACGCGCTTCGTGGCTATGCCATGAAGCTGGCTTCATGGCTGACGGAGCGAGTTAATCTTAACGGCGATTCACCGGTTTTGCCCGATTTGACGTACACACTCGGCAAGCGGCGCAATCATCATCCGCATCGGCTGACTCTCGTCGCACGCTCCGTGCCGGAACTCATCGAAGAACTCGACGCGTTCGCGATCAAAGAGGACAGCGTGAAGGTTCGCACCTCATTCACGCCGCGACCTGAGGGCGCACCGCGCGTCGCTTTTATTATGAGCGGACAAGGTCCGCAGTGGTGGGGCATGGGCCGCGAGCTGATGCAGCATGAGCCGGTATTTCGCCATGTGATCGAGCAGTGTGACGCGGCACTACGTGGCGTCGCAACTTTTTCGCTTCTGGAAGAACTCGGCCGCTCGGAAGAAACCTCACAATTGCATCGTACCGAGATTGCACAGCCCGCCATTTTCGCGATGCAAGTTGGATTGGCGGAGCTTTGGAAATCGTGGGGCGTGCATCCCTCCGCTGTTCTTGGCCATAGCGTCAGTGAAATCGCTGCGGCATGCGTTGCCGGTTTGTTCTCGCTGGAACAAGGCGCGCAAATCACCGCTTTGCGCGCGCGATTCATGGAAGGTTGCGCGCGCGGTGAAGGCAGGATGCTCGCGGTCGGGCTTGGCGAAGAAGAAGCGCAAGCCCTGATCGACAAACATGACCAAACCATTTCGATCGCGGCATTCAACGGCCCTCGCTCGCTCACCCTCGCCGGTCCACGTCATTCAATCGAAGCAATGTTCGCCGAGCTCGAGACACAAGGCGTCTTCGCCCGGCTCGTCCGAGTCGATCATCCGTTTCATCACGCGATGATGCAGCCCGCTGCCGACGCGCTCGAGAATGCACTGATCGACCTCGCACCGCAGCCCGAAACCATTCCGTTGTTCAGCACCATCACTGGCAACCGTCTTAACGGTAATGCTGGTGACGCGGCGCATTGGGCCCGCGGCATCAGGCAACCGGTTCAATTCGCGCCGGCGATCAATGCGATTGCTGACTTTGGTGTGGATATCTGGCTGGAGCTCGGCGCCCATCCCGCCCTCGCTCATTCGATTGCGGAATGTCTCGCCAGCCGTGGCGGATCGAAACCGATTGTAATCTCTTCTGTCCGTCGGGAACGGGAACACGATTCTGTACTGGAAGCCGCCATGGATCTGCATCGTGCAGGAGCGGCGCTCGATTTCAAAGCCGTGACGCCATCGCGTCGTATCCTTCCGCTGCCGGCATATGCGTGGGATCGCAGCCGCTGGTGGAACGAAGCTCCTGACTGGCGCGAAAGTCGCCTCGGCTCGGGCGGCCGCGGAATGCTCGACATGCGGCTGCCGCGCGCGACACCCACCTGGACCGCCAGGCTGGATAGCCGACACATGGCTTTCCTCAAAGATCACAAAGTCGAGAACCATGTTATTTTCCCAGCCGCGGGATTTGTTGATCTGGTAATTGAGGCCGGCACGCAACTTTTCGAAGGCCGACCGTTCGTGGTCGAGGAGTTTGAGATTCGCAAGCCGCTTATCCTGCCGGAACCTGCCACCGGCATTCACATCGAAGTCTCCTACGAGCCTAACGAGCGCACATTCGCGATCCAAAGTCGGTTCGACCAGGGAACATCCTGGTCGTTGCACGTCGTGGGCTCGATGCGAGCCGAACGGACCGAATCGGGCTTTGCCGACTCAAGTTTCGACACTGAAATCCAGCCGGTTATCTCGAAACTCAAGTCAGTCGATATCGACGCGTTTTACCGCTACATGAGCGATCTGGGACTCGGATATGGCGAAACATTTCGCTCTGTTCGCGAGCTTTGCGCCGCAGATGGTAAATCGTCCGGGCGGGTGGCGCTTTCTGAATCGATTGCGCCGAGGGCCGGCGAGTATCCATTGCATCCCGTGCTGCTCGATGGCGCGCTACATGTGTTCTCCGCCGGTCGTTCGACGGTCGAAGCACGCGGCTCGCAACTGAAATTGCCGGTCCGATTTGGCCGAATTCTATTTCTGCGTTCCCCCGGAGCCTCGGCACGGGTCTGCGCCAGCGTGATCCAATGCACGGATGAGTTCGTCGATGGACGCATTGCTCTTTATGACGAATCCGGCAAACCGTGTGTTCTGGTGGAGGGGTTCCGCGCCATCAGTGTCGCAGGGGTGCGCCGGGGTGCTATCGGCGGCGTCCGCGATGTTCTCTATCATGTAGATTGGCAGCGCACACCACACGAATTCCGCCCGGGGACGTTGGAACCTTTGCCGTTGACCCGCCTGCGCGACGCAGCCCAAGGCGCGCTCGACGATGTGCTCGCTACGCGCGGACGAGAGCGGCTTAAAAGTGCGATTGCCGCTCAGGACGATCTCGCTGCTGTGCTGCTGTGCGCGGGCCTCGGGGAAATGGGAGCTACGATCGGCGCTGATTTCACCGCCGATTCACTGCGGGTCGCCGTGCCGATGCGGCCAGTTTTCGAACAGTTGATGTTGAAACTTCAAAAGCGTGGCCTGGTGGAATCAAGTGGATCCGGCTATCAACCGAACCCTGCGTTCACAACCGCCGCTGAATCAGCAAACGAAGCGCAACGACAATTCATCACGGAGCATCCCGGTCATCTTCCCGAAGCGCAGCTCGTGGCTGGAAATTGCGCCGAACTCGGTCCGATTTTGCGCGGTGAGAAGGATGCCGTGCAGGTATTGTTCGCCAGCGCTGGAGCGGAACTGCTCGACCATTTTTATGGGGACGGTTTGCTGACAAGCCACTGGTTGGCAGCTATCAGCGCTGCTGTGCAGGAAGCGGCCCACGCGCTCCCCGAGGGTCGCGGGTTGCGGATTCTCGAAGTCGGCGCCGGCACCGGCGGCCTCAGCGCGCAAGTACTCCCGGCCCTGGAGCGGGGCTTACACTCGTACACATTCACCGACGTCTCCGCTGCGTTCTTCTCGAGTGCGCATCAGAAGCTCGCGAACTTCCCCGAAGTTGAAACCAAGATTTTTGATCTTGAAAAATCCGCCACCGAACAGGGCTTCGAGCTCGGCTCGTTCGATTTTATCATCGGCACCAACGTGCTTCATGCTGTAACCGATATTCGCGCTGCCCTGCGTAACCTATACCAACTGCTCGCACCGGGCGGTTCGCTGGTTTTCATGGACGTGGCTACGCCTCAGTTGTGGGCGGAAGCCGTTTTCGGCCTGACCAGCGGTTGGTGGCGTTTTAGCGATCGGGATCTGCGCCCGGCGCATCCACTACTTGGACGTTCGCAATGGGAAACGGTGCTTCGTGAAACCGGTTTCAACGAGACCACTTCGTTGCCAGGGTTAATGCTGCCGCAAGGCGAGGGCCAGATCGGCATTCTCGCGCGCAAAGCGTGGCAGGCTCCGCCCACCCCCGAGCTCGGGGTGGAAGTTCCTCCGGAAAAATCATTTCTTATTTTTGCCGACCAGGAAGGCATTGGTTCCTCCTTAGCCGAACGCCTGCGCGCGGCCGGTATTCGTTGTCGAATTGTCTTCCGTGGAACCGCGTTCGCAGCGAAAGATACCGATACCTTCGTGCTAAGAGCCGAAGCGCTGGAAGATTGGAACCAACTTTTCGCGGCGTGCGCTGGCGAAGCCCTGCCGGAGCGGATCATCTATCTTTGGAACCTTGACGCGCGGCTTGATCACGACGCGACAATTGGGACCGACGCACTGCTCCATCTTGTTCAAACGCTCGAAACCGACCGGCCCTCTGCCAAATTGCGCATTGACTCAGTAACACGCGGCGCCCAGCCCGTCGGTCGCGAAACGAAAGCGACTACCATCGCGCAGGCGCCCGCGATCGGCCTGATGCGCGTGATTCTTAACGAGTATCCGAATTTCGTTTGTCGCGGGATTGATTTGCCGCCGACTCCATCGGCGGCCGAGCCTGAGGTCCTTTGGACAGAGTTGTTACGCGCTGAACCGGAGCGGGAAGTCGCGTTCCGGGGTGAAGCACGGTACGTGCAACGGCTCGACCGTGGGCGTCCGCGCATTGAGCGAAGTCTTGATCCGGCGCTGCCGTTACGTCTCGAATCACGCGAGCGCGGTCAGCTGGATGCGTTGAAGTTCGCTTCGTTTGCCCAGCCATCCTGCGGTGCCGGCGAAGTCATGATCGAGATAAAGGCGGCGGGCATGAATTTCCGTGATGTGCTCAAGGCGCTCGCGCTTTATCCCGGTGACGCACCTGATGCGCGGATCTTCGGCGACGAGGTCGGCGGCATCGTCACCGCCGTGGGATTAGGTGTTACACACGTTGCGCCGGGCGATCGTGTGTTTGGCCTGGCCGTCTTCGGACTGGCAACGCGAACGGTTGCGCGAGGCAGCGACGTGCAGCGAATTCCTAAGGATCTTTCATTCGAGGAAGCCGCCACTCTACCGGTGGTGTTCATGACTTCCTGGCATGCGCTGAAGAATGTGGCGCGACTGCGCCAGGGAGAGCGGGTGCTGATTCACGCCGGTGCCGGCGGCGTCGGCATGGCCGCAATTCAGATTGCACATCATCTCGGTGCCGAAGTCATCGCCAGCGCCGGCAGTCCCGCGAAGCGCGCCTTGCTCGAAACACTCGGCGTGAAACATGTGATCGATTCCCGACGCGGCGACTTTACCGAGGCGGTGATGAAACTTACCGATCGCCGCGGAGTAGACGTGGTGCTCAACGCGCTTGCTGGCGAAGCGATTCCAATGGGTCTTTCGTGTCTGGCCGAGTTCGGTCGCTTCATCGAGATTGGGAAACGCGACATTTACCAGAATTCCCGCATCCCGCTGCGACCGTTGCGACGCAACGCATCGTTTCACGTTGTGGCGATGGATGCCGTTTTTGCAGGTGACGAATCACTCACGCGGGAAATGCTGACGGAGATCTCCGACCTCGTTGGGCAGGGCATCCTGCATCCGTTGCCATTCCGCGCATTTCCAGGGAACAACGTCGGCGCGGCCTTTCGACTCATGGCTGCCGGAAAGCACATCGGCAAAGTCGTCGTTTCGTTACCCGAAACGTTTTTGCCGCGGCGGGGCGAACCGATGGCGCCGAAATTCGAAATCAAATCGGACGGTTGCTATCTCATTACCGGCGCTTTCGGGGGCTTTGGAAAAGTCCTGGCGAACTGGCTTGTCCGCGGTGGCGCCCGGCATCTGGTGTTATCCAGTCGCAGCGGCGCTTCCACTCCGGACGCTGAGGCTTTCGTGAGCAGTCTGCGCGATCGGGGAGTTGTGGTGCAGATCCTAAAAGTCGATGCCGGTTCGCCTAACGACATCGGCCGCCTGTTTACTGACATTCAACAAAACGGCCAGCCGCTGCGTGGCGTGTTCCATCTCGCCATGTTCATTGACGATGCGCCGCTGGCTGCTCTCAACCGTGAGCGAATGGCGAGCGTCCTTGGCCCGAAAGCGCTCGGTGCCTGGTTGCTTCATGAACGCACGCGCGACATGGCACTCGATTGTTTCGTCATGTTTTCGTCTGTCTCCTCGATCTTCGGCAATCCGGCTCAGGGCAACTACGCAGCAGCCAACGCCTTTCTTGATTCCCTTGCACATCACCGTCACTCGTTAGGCCTTCCCGCACTCACTCTGAACTGGGGCGTCCTTGGCGGAGAAGGTTACGTCGCGCGTAACGAACGCGTCGCCGAGTTTCTAGGGAAGCAGGGTGTCAGTGCACTATCGCCCGGTGAAGTGATCTCCATCCTCGAGTCTTCGCTCTCCGCCGGCAACACTCAGATCGCCGCTATCCGGGTTGACTGGGCCAAATGGAAAACATTTTTCCGAGGCATGCAAGGGAACCCGCTTCTCGAGCGCATCTTCGCGTCGGTCGAAAGTCGCGAGACTAACGGCGGCACCACCGATTGGCGCAACCGGATCGAATCGGCGGCTCCTGAGGAGAAGGAAACGGTGATCGCGCAAGCAGTCCGTGAAGTTGTCGGCTCCGTTCTTCGCGTAAAGCCTGACACGTTACGGGATGACCAACCCCTCACCGACCTCGGCCTCGACTCATTGATGGGCGTCGAGATCGAGAATTCGCTCGAGGCGGCCATCGCTGTCGCTCTTCCCCCTACGAGTTTGATGCGCGCGCGAACTATTGGTCAGATTGCGAGTTTGATCGCTGGCCACGTAGGCGGCACGGCGCCGCCAACTGCTGCGCCGGCAGCGGCACCAATTACCGTAGCAGACCCGGCTCCGTCCACGGTTGAAGTTGATCTCGACGCCCTTTCCAACGAACAGATCGACCAGCTCCTCGGCGACGAGCAAAACATTGTATTGGAGAAAAGCGCGCATGGCTGACGATAAACGCGCTCGATTCAAACAATGGCTTGCCAACGGAGAAGCCTGTCTCCATCCGCTGACCTTTCCACAGCGCGAATTGTGGGAAACATCCCTTGCCCCTCCCGCCCATGTGTCGAACCATATTTGCTGCGTAATTAACGTGCGCGGTCTCATCTCACCGGAAGATTGCGTGGCTTCCATGCAACGCGTGGTTAACCGACAGGAAGTGTTGCGGCTTTCTGTCTTGCCCGGCAAAAACGGGCCCGTTCAGTTGATCCGAACGCAGCGCGAGCCGGTGATGCGGTTTCGTGACATTCCGTCAAACAGTTCGGCGCAAGCAATCGAAGAGCTCGCGCTCGGGATTTTCTACGAACCGTTCGATTTGGTCCAGTGTCCTCTGTATAGAGTGGAAGTGCTCCGCCGCGCGCCCGACGACCAGGTGATGGTTTTCACAATTCATCACGCCATCGCCGACGGGTGGACGTTGGGCGTCTTCGTCCAGGATCTATGCGCCGCCTACGTCCAACAGCGCAACGGTGCATCCAACGGACTTGCTCCTGTGCCGACATCCTATTCCGCCTGGGGGACCGCCGAACGTGCATTCTGGCAGCCGGCCGAGCTGGAACCGCGTATCGCGTTTTGGAAATCGCGCCTAACCGGGATACGCCGGCTGTGGAGTGTGCCGGACGAAGCCGAAGTCGTCTTTCTGCCGCGACGATTAGTTTCGCAATTACCGGCGGAGATCAGCGGACCCGTGCGGGAGTTGGCCCGCCGCAGCGGCGCCACGCTTTTTAGCACTTTGCTTGCAGCCTTCCAAGTTACGCTGTCGCGGTGGACCGGCGCCGAAGACATTGTAGTGGGAACGCCGGTCGCGAACCGCACGAGGCACGATGTCCGCGAGACAATGGGATATTTTTCCGGCGTCGTGCCGCTGCGCGGTCAGGTGGAACGAGGCCGCCCATTTTCAGAACATTTACGAATCGTTCACCAATCCACAGTGGATTCATTTGCAAACGCAATGCCATTTACAGAACTTGTCCGGGCAATAGGCGAACGTCCGACGCCAAAACACAACCCCATTTTTGAAGTGCGATTCGCTTTACAAAACCATCCCGTGCCGGACGTGGAGATTCGAGGACTCTCAGTTAAGCTAAGGATGCGCTCGACCGGAACGCCCCGATTCGATCTGGGATGCGAGATAACTGAACTGGGCGACGCGCTTGAAGTGGTTTGGTTGTTCCGGGAAAATCTCTTTTCACAACCTGAAATAGAAGAACTGGGGCGTTTATTCAGGACAGTGGTGGAAAGCATCTGCCGCGCGCCGGAGAGACGAACCGCAGTCGTAACGAGTTGAAATGGCAAACATTCCATCAACGAGAGAGAGCGTTTCCGAAATGCGGGACGAACACGACGTGAGCAGCGTCGCGTTCCAAACCCTTGTGTTCTCGCTCGCTATCGCAGAAGTCGCACTCTGGGCTGTGGTGTGGAGTGGATGGGTTTGGCTGGCGCTGCCTCTGGTCTTGGTCGCCGCCCATCTCATGCACGGGCTGTTGATTGGCTTTCACGAGGCGTCGCACGGTCTGTTGCGAAAGAGCCGTCGTTTGAATGAATTCGATGGTGTAATCCTCGGCGTATTTAGTTTCCTGCCGTTCAGTCTGTATCGGGTGGTGCATCAAATGCATCACATGCATCTTGCTACCGAGCGCGATACTGAGCTTTGGCCGTTAGTCATCACCAAAGCGCCCCGTTGGGCGCGACGCCTGGCTGCTCTCCTCGAACTCACCGTCGGTCTGTTCTATTCACCGTTGATCTTCTTGCGCGTTTTCCTGCGGCGACCTTTGTTAGTCCGTAGCCGAAAGGTGAGACGGAGAGTTTGGGCTGAACTTGCCCTTGCGGTTGTTGTCTGGACTGCCATTCTGACTGCAATCGCGTTTTTTGGGGTGTGGAAATATTTCCTCTGGATGTATTTGGTCCCGGGATTGATAGCGGCAAATCTTCAGAGCTGGCGCAAATACATCGAACACGTTGGCCTGACCGGCAATACCGTGAATAGCTCTACCCGAAGCATTGTGCCGAAGAGCTGGCTCGGCCATTTGTTTGCTTACACGTTGCTTCACGAACCTTACCACGGCGTGCATCATCAAAATGCCGGACTTCCGCATCGCGTGCTGCCTCAGTTCACCTCCGTGCTCACACCGAAAAGACCCGACGACGTGGCTCCATTCATGAGCTATCGACAGGCGTTGCCGGACCTGATCCGCAGCCTGGCGAATCCTCGCGTCGGAGCGCAATGGTGCGATTCCGCTGACGGCCGATTACGTGACGAGCGCAAATTCGTCGCAAGTAGGAAACCGATGAATGAAGCTCTGCGTGACGAACGGGCTTACCGGCATTAAGTCCGAACCGTAGCTGCCATCGCACGCCGCAGCTCCTTTGGCGGCTTCCTGTTTCATTATGAACACGCCGTCGGAATCCACCCAAAATGCCACGTCGCCTTTCGTCTTTGAGGCGGCCGGCCTCAAAAAGGATTACGACGATGGCCAGGTGCACGCTCTGCGGGGTGTGGATTTTCAAATCAGGGAAGGCGAGTTTGTCGCGATCGTCGGCCCGAGTGGGAGCGGCAAGACAACTTTGCTGCAAATGCTCGGCGCACTCGACCAGCCGACCGCCGGAACATTGAAGTATCGGGGCAAATCACTGCTCGATTTGCCCGACCCTGCGGCCTATCGAGCGCACGAGATCGGCTTCATCTTTCAAGCCTTTCATCTGCTTCCGACGTTCACCGCGATTGAGAATGTCCAGATTCCGATGTTCGAGAATCACCAGTCGCGCGCCGCGCGAAAAACCCGCGCTCTCGAATTATTGAAAGCGGTCGGACTGGAACAGCGAGTGAATCATTTTCCCGCCAAACTTTCCGGCGGCGAGCGCCAGCGCGTCGCCATCGCCAGAAGCCTGGCGAATTCTCCTTCGGTCCTTTTGGCCGACGAACCCACGGGGAATCTGGATAGCCAAAGCGCGAAACACATCCTCGATCTAATCACCTCTCTCCACTTCGACCGTCGCATGACGCTGATCCTCGTCACCCACGATATGAGTGTTGCGTCGCGCGCATCGCGTGCGATCCAGACGAAGGACGGCCAGGTTGTTTTCGATGGCGATCCGGCAAAACTTCCCAGGCACGAATGAGATGACTTTTTTCGATGTTATCACGCGCGGTCTCAAGCGCCGACCGATCCGCACCGGTTTGACCCTTTTGGGAATTGCAGTGGGCATCGCCGCCGTCGTGGCATTGATTGGGTTGTCCCGCGGCCTGGTAGCAAGCTGGACCGCAGGTATGAAGTCACGTGGTACCGAAATCGTTGTTCATAACATGCGCGGTTCTCTGACGCCGAAGCCGTTTCCCGCAGCTACGCGCGATCGCGTTGCGCATCTGCCCGGTGTTACTGCCACATGTATGATTCTCGTTGATTTGATGAGCGTCGAGAACGCCGAGCTGATGATTGTGTCGGGCCGCGAATGGGGCTGTTTTGCCTGGGAAAATCTCAAGCTCGTCTCCGGACGGATGCCAAAAGATCAGATGGAGCGGGCGGTGCTTCTCGGCACCACCGCCGCAGATGTATTGAAAAAGAAAGTGGGCGATACGGTTCAGATCGAGACAGAGGAACTCACTGTCGTTGGCATTGTCGAAGGCGGCGCCTTTGTTGAGAACGGTTCGATCATTCTTTCATTGCCGCTACTGCAGCAGATCACCGGAAACCAGGACAAAATCAGCGCGATTGACGTGCGAGTCGCTTCCGGGACTAACGATGCCGAAATCCGGCGGCTTTGCGAAGAAATGTCACGGCTTATTCCGGAAGCCCATGCCGATCCCGCAGGCGAACACCTGGCCCACACCGAGGGCTATCGGGTCATTAATGCAATGAGCTGGGGCACGTCATTGCTGGCCATACTCGTCGGTGTGCTCGGCGTAACGAATACAATGCTCATGAGCGTGTTTGAACGAAAGCAGGAGATCGCAATTTTGCTGGCACTCGGGTGGAAGCGCAGCCGGATCGTGCGAATGATTTTACTGGAGTCTGCCATGCTCGGATTACTTGGTGGAATCATCGGCGTAGGATTAGGCGTTATCGGTGTTCACCTGATGCAAGCTGCGCCGGCCATCCGCGGTTTGCTGGAACCGGATCTCAGCTTCAATCTTATACTGATGGCCGTTACCATCGCTGTCTGCGTCGGCGTTCTGAGCGGTTTCTATCCGGCATGGCGGAGTTCTCGCTTAACGCCGAGCCTTGCGTTACATGGCTGAAGAAAGCGGCTAACGGTTCGTCGAATTACTTATGAATCTTCATTTTGGCATTAGAAGGACCTGTTTCGTCGGCATCTATCTTGGCCTTGCCCTCCCGTCCTTTGCGTCCGCCGCCGACACCGCCTCGGAGTTGGCCGCTAAACTGCGTGCAAAGCAAAGCGGTTCCATGTTCGTCCGGATTCGGATGGAGATCGGAAGCGGCGAGAAACAAACGCTTCAGATTCAAATCAAGTCTCGTGTTTCCGACGCGGGGGGCGACATCGTTTATCAAATACTTTTTCCGAAAGAGCGGAAAGGTGAATCGGTTTTGCTTCACCGATTCGGACACAAATTCAGTGGGACATTGTTCACGCTGCCGAACAATCTTAGATCGGTTGGGTCGGCTGAGATGAAACAATCGCTCTTTGGCAGCGACCTTTCTTACGAAGATATAATTGACAGTCCTTTCGCCTGGAGTCAGCAGACAATCGTCGGCACGGAGGACATGGACGGCACTCCCTGCCAGATTCTGGAATCGAAACCGGGCAAAGGCCACACCTCGTCTTACTCCAGTGTGAAAAGCTGGGTTGATTCGCGCCGGTTGGTGCCTCTACGCATCGAAAAATATGACTCCTCAGGCAAAGTTATTCGGCGGATCAATACCACTCGCGTTTTGCTCGAGGGAGGTGATTCGCTTCCAATCGATCTCAAAGTCTACGGGCCGGGCGGCTCTGTCACTCACATAACCGGGTCACGTCTTAAGCGCGGTGTGAGCTACGCAGACACCGAATTCACGCCGGAGGGTCTCAAACAGCTTAACGCACCTCCAGGTTCAGGTTCCTCGGAATAGAAAATACCTCATCCTCATCTGCGGGCCGCACCAGTTCGGGCCGTCAGAATCTGACTCAAATTCGCCCAAAGCGTTGCCGGGTGACAGACACGAGCGGCGGGCGAGCGCTTTTCACTTGCTGTCGCTGTCTTTGTCACGTCAACACGAGCCGCAAGACACAGCGGAGTGTCATCGTCCCGCTGGCGAATGCGCTACCCGCCATGCCCGCGCTTTGAGCCTTGTAACGTTATGAATCTTTAGCTTCCGTCCAGAGTAAGCATTTGCCCGATTTTCATCACGCGCAGC
>WNFT01009894.1_pt1 | contig 14934 bp, 13 predicted proteins | sample 5400191 | NCBI WGS metagenome assembly WNFT01 (sample SAMN13153359, study PRJNA577476) | soil metagenome | isolation source: 80 cm saprolite under Madrone tree | place: USA:California | collected 2016-06-14 | reverse complement strand
CTGTTGCGCGCGAAGCAGTTGGGCGGCGAAATCACCTATCTGCGGCAGGGCGAGATCGATGCCCGCAATCGCGGTTACAGTCCGTATTCGCCGGAAACCTGGCGCGCCTGGGAGTACTGGGCGAACAAAGCCGGCTGCGGTCATATGCTCAGTAACCCCGAGCAGGCACACGCTCATAAGAAGAAGCCGAGCTAGTCCAGCCAGCTTCCGAGCTTTCGTCGCAAATGAACGTGCAGAGATAACCGCAGCAACAGCAAGTCGGCGCGCGTCCAAGGGAGCGAAGTCATGAGTGCAAGGCCAGAGGCTCTCGACAGTTATCTATCCGGCCGGTGGCTGCGCGGGGAGGGGATCGAAACCGCCCTCATCGATCCGGTGACGGGCGATGAGCTCGCGACCGTTTCGGCAAAGGGCCTCGATCTTGCGTCCGCGCTCGAATTCGCGCGCCGCGAAGGTCAGCGCTCGCTACGAAACCTGAGCTATGCAGAGCGCGGCAAGCTCGTGGGCGCCGTCGCCGACGTGCTCACGGCGAACCGGGCGCGCTATGAGGCGATCGCCATCGCCAATTCGGGCAACACCAAAATGGATGCCGCGATCGACATCGACGGCGGCATCGGCACGCTCAAATATTACGCCCGGCTCGGGGCCGGGCTAGGGGACGCGCGCACGCTGCTCGATGAGAAGCCGGTGCGGCTCGCCAAGGCGGAGAATTATCAGGCCATACATCTGATGGTGCCGCGCCGCGGCGTCGCCGTGCACATCAACGCCTTCAATTTCCCGAGCTGGGGGCTTTGGGAAAAGGCCGCGGTATCGCTGCTTGCCGGTGTGCCCGTCCTCGCCAAGCCTGCCTCGGCGACCGCGCTTTTGGCGCATGCCATGGTCAAGGACGTGATCGCCGCGAACGTCTTGCCTGCGGGTGCGCTGAGCCTCCTCTGCGGCGGCGTGGGCGGGCTCCTGGAGATACTCACCAGCGACGACCTCATCGCTTTTACCGGTTCGGCTGACACGGCCGCGCGCGTGCGCGGGCATCCCAACGTGGTCGCCAAGAGCGTGCCGGTGAACATCGAGGCCGATAGCATCAATGCGGCGCTGCTTGCGCCGGACGCCTCGCCGGCCGGCGCGGCGTTCGATGCCTTCGTGCGCGAAGTGGTCCGCGAGATGACGGTCAAGGCGGGGCAGAAATGCACCGCGATCCGCCGCATCTTCGTGCCGGCGCAGAAGGCGGACGCAGTCGCCGATGCGCTATCCGAAAAGCTCAAGGCGACCAAGGTTGGCGACCCGCGACAGGCGGATACGCGCATGGGGCCGCTGGTGACGCGCGCCCAGCAAGCGGCCGCGTTCGACGGGATCCGCCGCTTGGCCTCGGAAGCTGCGATCGTCTGCGGCGGCGCCGAGGCCCCCGCGCTCGACGGCATCGACAAGACTAAATCCGCCTTCGTTGCACCGACATTGCTCAGGCTCAAAAGCACGGACAAGGCGCAAGCGGTGCACGAGGTCGAGGTGTTCGGTCCGGCCGCGACCGTCGTCCCGTATCGCGACGAGCAGGAGGCCGCGGCGCTCATCGCGCGCGGAGGTGGCTCGCTGGTCGCATCGGTGTACGGCGAGGACAAGGATTTTCTCGCGCGCATGGTGAACGAGATCGCGCCCAGCCACGGCCGCATTCTTGCCGTCGACCCCGCGATTGCGACGGGGCATACCGGGCACGGGATCGTGATGCCGCAATGCAATCACGGCGGCCCAGGCCGCGCCGGAGCCGGGGAGGAGCTGGGGGGCCTTTTTGGCCTGCGTTTCTACCATCAGCGCCTCGCCGTGCAGGGATCGAGCGAGCTGCTTGCGAGCCTTCAGGCAACGGCCGCGAGCCTGCACTGAGCTGCGACCTCGCCGTGCTCGAACGGCACGGATAAATGGACTAACGTTGGCCGGCTCAGCAGCTGGGGGTTCGATGTCGTCCTCGGAAGAAAGAAAGGCGCGCAGCTTCGTCGAGCGCCACGGTCTGTGGAACGACGCGCAGTTCGAGGCAGCAGCGAGCGCAGATAAATGCATCGAGGAACGCGGGCTCGAAGTGGTCCGCCTGTCGTTTCCCGACCAGCACGGCATCTTGCGCGGGAAAACGGTGCTGGCGAACGAGGCGGCGGCCGCGATGCGCAACGGCTGCTCGATCACCACGACGCTCCTTGCCAAAGATACCGCGCACAAGACGGTGTTTCCGGTCTTCACGCCGGGCGGCTGCTTCGGCATGGCGGAGATGGAAGGCGGCGGCGACTTTCTCATGGTCGCCGATCCCACCACCTTCCACGTCCTGCCGTGGGCGCCGCGCACCGGCTGGGCGCTGTGCGACATCTATTTTTCCAACGGCAAGCCGGTGCCGTTCTCGACCCGCCACCTTTATCGCCGCGCGCTGGAGCGGCTGGCCGAAGCAGGGTTCGACTACCTCGCCGGCCTCGAAGTCGAGTTTCACGTCTTCAAGCTCGATGATGCGCGGCTTGCGCCGGCCGACGCCACCTGGCCAGGCGAGGCGCCGCAAGTCAGTCTCCTCTCCCAGGGCTACCAGTATTTGACCGAAACGCGTTTCGATCAGATCGAGCCGATTCTCGAAATCCTGCGCCGCGAACTTGTCGCGCTCGGCTTGCCGCTGCGCTCCGTCGAAATCGAGCTCGGCCCGAGCCAGTGCGAATTCACGTTCCAGCCGCAGGTCGGACTCGCGCCCGCCGATACCATGATGCTGTTCCGCAGCGCCGTGAAACAGATCTGCCGGCGGCAAGGTTATCACGCGACGTTCATGACGCGCCCCAAGCTTGAGAACGTGGTGTCGAGCGGCTGGCACCTGCATCAATCGCTGCGCGAGCGGGCCTCGAGCGCCAACGCCTTCACGCCGAGTGACGACGACGTGCTCTCGCCGCTGGGCCGACAGTTTTTGGCGGGCCTTCTTGCCCATGCGGGCGCGGCGGCCGCCTTCACCACCCCGACGATCAACGGCTACAAGCGCTATCGCGGTTATTCGCTGGCGCCCGACCGGGTGATCTGGGGACGTGACAATCGCGGGGTGATGCTCCGCGTGCTCGGCGGCCGCGGCGATGGCGCCACGCGCATCGAGAATCGGGCCGGCGAGCCGGCCGCCAACCCTTACCTCTACATGGCCTCGCAGATCTGGACCGGCCTCGACGGCGTGGAGCGCATGCTCGATCCCGGCCCCTCGGCGGACACGCCCTATGAAGTCGCGGCGCCGCTTTTGCCCAAAAGCCTCGAGGAGGCGCTCGGCGCGCTTCGCGGTGACGCTTGCCTCGCCGCGGGCTTCGGCAAGAATTTCATCGACTATTATCTGCGCATCAAGGAAGCCGAGATCGCGCGCTACCGCTCCGAGGTGACGGAGTGGGAGCAACGTGAATATTTCGAACTATTTTAGGCCCCGCCTCCTAAATCCTGGCAGACGTGCAACCTTGCAGGCGCGATCGTCGCGCGATATGTTCAAACGATCGTTTGAATTTGGAAAATGAGCATGCCGTGGGCGATTAAAGTGACCCGGGTTTCGAAGGCGACGCGGGAGAAGATCATCAAAGCGGCCTCGCGCGCGTTTGCGCGCGACGGGTACGATGGCGCAAGCATCCGGACCATCGTCGCCGAGGCCGACGTCAACCAGGCGGCGATCAATTACCATTTTGGCAGCAAGGAAGGCCTTTATCGCGCCGTTCTGCAGACGGCCTTGCGCGCCCTAATGAGCGACGACGATGCACCGCAAAGCGGCAAGCTGTCGCGCGAAGCGGCATTGCGGCGCTTCGTGCGCCGGCAACTGCGGCCGATGACGGCGCGCGACGAACTCAGCGATTACGTGCGCATCTTCAACTGGGAGACGCTCAAGCCGAGTCTTGTCTTCCGCAAATTCATGGCGCGGGAGGCGGCGCCGTTCTTTGCCGCCATAACCGAATTGGTTCGCCGCTTCTTGCCGGACAACGCGACCGACAAGCAGGCTGTCGTCGGCGCGTTGTGGCTGTTCGGACAATGCAGCATCTTCGTGCGCAACGCCGAGCAGCTTGCAGGCCCGCCGTTTCGTCTCGAGCTCGACGAAAGGTTCGTAGACCGGCTCGCCGACACGATCGCAGGTTGGGCGGTCGACGGTCTCTGCCAGCCGCCAAGCAAGGCGCGCCTGGGCGGTCTGGCAGCACTAGCCAAATAGGATGCGACGGCCAAGCATCTGCCGGCGCCTTGGGCAAGTACCCCGGGTGCGCGTTTGTGATTATTGAAGGGGAGGGTAGGACCGAGTGCAGCGGCGCCAACTTTTCCCTTGATTTGCCACCCTTGTTTTTCTTTCTGCCCTGAAGTTGTCTCAAACGAGTGTTTGAAAATCAATCAATCGTTTGAAATCGGAGGGAATCGTGAGATTTACGGTCTTATCGAGAGTCGCGATCAAATTCCTCGAGGTGGCCGGCGCAGGGGCCGCGAGCGCGCTCTGTGCCTATATGCTCGGCCAGTTCGAGCGCCACCCTGCGCCTGCGCCTGCACCCGCGGTCATCCAGTTATCGCCAACGGCTGCAGAGAATCGGGTGCCGGACTACCAGACGCGCGTTGCCGACCTCACGGCGCAAGTCCAAACGCCGCCACCAGCCGTGCCGAACGTGCCGACGATTGCCTCGGCCGCGAAGCTTCCGAAACTGGCGCCTGCCGCCCTGGTGCGCCGAAATCAGAAGCCGGAGCAGGGCGTGAGGGCAGAGAAGGCGCGCACCGGCGAGCCGCCGGCCATCCAGCCCGGCACCGTCGCCTCCAGCTCTGCGGGAAAACCGGCAACACAAACGGTCCAGCCCGCGACGGCCGGCGATCAAGCGGGGAATGGCGGGGAGGAAGAGCGGCCGCTGGTCGCGCGACTCACGTCCTGGTTCTTGCCCGAAAACGACAGAATTTTTGGCGAGCTGCCGCGGCCGCCGATGCCGGTCGGAGACTCGTTGCGCAGCGCCATGTAAGCGGCGCGCGATCGGTTTTCGCGGCAACGCTGGACGGCTCGCCCGCGGCACGTGCCCTCGCGCCCCCCTTGCGGGGAGAGCGCGCAAGACTCGACCGACAATCTTAATTCGGGTGAGGGGGGACGCGCTTCAAAGGGCCCCTCGCGCTTCAAGCTGCCCCTCACCACACCCCTCTCCCCGTTCGCCCGCGGGTGTCGAGGGAGCCGACCGAGCGCGCGGCGCGCAGTTTGTCAAACGGGCCGCGGATCGACGGCGTGTTGCTGTCGTTTTCGTTGTGCAGCTCAGCAGCGCAGCTGCGATGCGCAACATTTAGGCGAAGTTGCCCCGGGGCACTTTTCGGTCTGCGTTCCTCCCGATTCGCCGGTCAATGGCCCGAGTTCCGCCGCAGTTGCGTTTGATCAATAGCCGCGGGAGAACACGCCAGCGCAGATAAGGGGAGAGGCTACGGCAAAACGCGCGGCGAGGGGGCAGGCCGTGACTCGTTTTCCAAATGCGAAATTCAAACCCGCGCCGCAACTGCGTCGCGTGGCGAAATACCTATTCGAACTGGCGATCGTCGGTGCGAGCTACTTTGTTTTGGCGCTCGGCGCCTCGGCGCTGACCTCGATCTATTCAACCCCGATCCCCATCTGGCCTTCCGCCGGCCTTGCCTTGGCCGCCGTGCTCTTGCGTGGGCTGCGCGTTTGGCCGGGCGTTTTTGCCGCGGCATTCGCCGCGGCGCTGCCCAGCGGCATCGCCGATGCGATGTCTGCGGATTCGATCTTGCCCGCCTTGAGCAATGCGGCAGGCAGCACGCTCGAGGCCGTCGTCGGCGGCTATCTCCTCCGCCTCTGGTCGCAGGGCGGCAGAACCTTCAATACGCCGGCCGGCGTTGCGAAATTTGCCTTGGTTGCGCTCGGACCAGCCAGCATGCTCGGCGCGCTCGTCGCCGCCGGCACCTCCTACCTTGCCGGACAGGCGGAGTGGGAGAACCTCATCCCCCTCGGCACCGTGTGGTGGCTGCGCGATGCGGCCGGCGCGCTCGTCCTCGCGCCGGCCGTCGTCCTTTGCGCGCTCGGCGACTACCGCGGCTTCGATTCCGACAAGGTGTTGTCCTCGATCCTCGGCATTATCGCGGCAAGCCTCGTGGGACTTGTCGCGTTCAGTCCGCTGTTCGAGGACAGCGCGATGAGAAACGCGCTGGCGTTCCTGGTGGTGCTGCCGCTGTCGTGGACTGTGTTGCGCTGCGGAGAGCGGGATACCGCGACGGCGGTGCTGATTCTCGCCTGCTTTGCGGTCTGGGGCGCGCTGGCCGGCGGCGGACCGTTCGCGCCGGCGAGCCCCGACGACGGATTTTTGCTGCTGGTCGTGTTCCTGATCAGCACCTCGGTTGTGAGTCTTGCACTGAGCGCGCATGTCGCAACGCGAGGGCGCGCGGAAATCAGATTGCGCCGCCACGAGCAGATTCTGCGCGCGATGTTCAGTCAATCGGTGATGGGCTTCGCGCGGATCTCATCGACCCCGACGACGCGCCCGGCATGGCAGAGGCGATCCGGCACGCGTTCGCGAACGACAAGGCATTCGCGCGCGAGACGAGATATGTGCTGCCCGACGGCTCGCGCCGGTGGATACGCAACAACGTCTCGGCGATCGCCGATCAGAGCGCCGCCGTGCCGCATCTCATGCTGGTCGCCGAGGACGTGACCGACCGCCGTCGCGCCGACGACGATCTCAAGCGCGCCCATGACAAGCTGCAGCAGACGCTCGAGGAGCGTACCGAGAGGCTCGCGCACACGAGCGAGCTCCTGCACAGCGAGACCGAGCAGCGCAAGCGCCTCGAAGCCGCGCTCAAGCACGACATCGCCGAGCGGCGCAAGGCGCAAGAGGCGCTGGTGGAGAGTGAATGGCGCTTCCGCACGGTCATTCAGGGCGTCACCGACTACGCGATTTTCATGCTCGACCGGGGAGGTTACATCACCAATTGGAACGTCGGCGCGCAGCGCATCCATCAATATGCCGCGGCCGAGATCGTCGGACAGCACTTCAGCCGGTTCTACACCGAGGAGGAGGAACAGCGCGGCGAGCCGGCGCGCGCGCTCCAGCTCGCCGCCTACGAGGGCAAATGCGTGGTCGAGGGCTGGCGCGTGCGGCGCGACAATAGCCTGTTCTGGGCGAGCGCCGTGATCGAGGCGGTCCGCGACGAGGTCGGCACCCTCGCCGGGTTCGTGAACATCACCCGCGACATGACCGAGCGGCGGGAGGCGCAAGCGTCGCTCGAGCGGGCGCAGGAGCAGCTCGCGCAATCCCAGAAGATGGAGGCGCTCGGACAATTGACGGGCAGCATCGCCCACGACTTCAACAACTTGTTGATGATCGTCAGCGGTCACGCCCAGCTTCTGCGCCGCCGATTGACCGAACCCAAGCATCTGCAGGCGATCGACGCGGTGCACTCAGCTGCCAACCGCGGCGAGAGCTTGACGCGCCAGCTGCTGGCGTTCTCGCGACGGCAGCCGCTCAATCCGGTCGTTACCGATCTCAAGGCGCGCGTCGAAGCGGTGTACGAAATGCTGCTCGGCTCGCTGCGCGGGAACGTCGAGCTCAAATGCGATATACCGGATGATGTCTGGCCGGTCGAGGTCGACATTGCCGAACTGGAACTGGCGCTCGTCAACATCGCGGTCAACGCGCGTGATGCCATGCCCGGCGGGGGCTCGATCACGCTTTCGGCGCGCAACGTCACCCTGAATAAGGGCGACGGCGTGGGTCAACTCGAGGGGGACTTTGTCGCGCTCGCGATGACCGATACCGGGGTCGGCATCGCGCCCGACGTGCTGCCGCGCATTTTCGAGCCGTTCTTCACGACCAAAGCGCTCGGGAAAGGCACTGGCCTCGGCTTGTCGCAGGTCTACGGCTTCTCGCATCAGTCGGGAGGCACCGTGGTTGCGACGAGCACGGCCGGCCGCGGCACCACCATCACCATCTACTTACCGCGCCGCGAGGCAGTGCCGGTCGAGCCGATCCCGGCGCCTCCGACCCAGCCGAGCGAGTCGGGGCAGGGCATGGTCCTCGTGGTCGAGGACAACGCTGAGGTTGCCGAGATCACCGCGTCTCTCGTCGAGCAGTTGGGTTATCAGACCGCGCGCGCGGAAAACGCCGCCGACGCGCTGAACCGGCTGCGGCGCGGCGACAAGATCGATCTCGTTCTCAGCGACGTCGTCATGCCCGGGGCAATGAACGGCATCGCGCTGGCACAGGAGATCGGCAACCACTATCCGCGCATCCCCGTCGTCCTCACCAGCGGCTACAGCGACGTGGTGCACACCGCGCAGGCGCGGTTTGCGATCCTGCGCAAGCCGTTCCAGCTGTCGGCTCTGGAGAAGTCCATTCGGGAAGCGCTCGAACGCGGTACCGCGCATGAGGACGGCGAGCGCGTGCTGAAATTCGCGCGCTGGCGCGGCACGGCCGCGCGGGAGTGATACTGCACTCTCTCCCCGCCATGGCGGGGAGGCGTGCAGTGGCGAGATGCGCAGCAGCGCCAAACAAAGGAACGCTACGCGACCAGCAAGATGACGCCGCAGGTGGCGAGGACGGCAACCCAGATCAAATCGACGTTGATCCAGCCGCGGCGCAGAAAATCAACACCGGTCCAGTTGTAGACGATGAGGGACACCGCTGCGATGGTCGCGAGCATGACGGCGGAGTGAACGCCGAGCGCCGCGAGCGCGATCGGAACGTCGTACGTCGCTCCCTTTGCCGGTTGAACAGCGCTGCAAAGCGGCTGCAGCGCCGGGATCAGCATCAAGCCTGCGCCATGCCCGCTCGCCATCAGGAACGACCAGAGGACGAGACCGACAAGGCCGGTCTGCATCCCGACCCGCACGCGCCGCTGATGGCCATAGAGCGCATGCCATAGCGCCCAGCCGATGAGCACGAGCGCCGCCACCCGCAGGAGCATCGCGTGGTCGATGACGAGACCGAGCGCAAGCACGGCGAGCAGCACCGCGGCGACCGCCGCAGCATGCCCCAGCGTGATCGGAACAAGCGAGAGCAGCACGACTCGCTGGCTGCCGCGGTGTAAGCCGAGCGCCACTGCGAACAGCCACCCCATCGCTGGGTTCAGGCCGTGAAAAAGACCCAGCCCCGCGAGCGCCAGCCAGGGCCACAACTCAGTCGGGGTTACGCTCATGCCGGTGCTTGCCGCGCGGGCCGCACATCCCGCATTGATTGCTTCACGGGTAGCAATAGGAATCCGACGAGCAGTCGCCTCCTTGCAGCCGGACCTGGTGCGGCCGATGGCCTTTCGGCCAATCGATGAAGAATTTGGGATCGAACGCGATGTCTCCGCCAGGGTTGGCGTCGAGCTTCACCATCCAGCCGTTGATGCCTTCCGGGTAAAATTGCGGATCGATCGCGCCGTAGAGCGAATTGGTGAAATAAACGCGCCGCCCGTCGCGGCTGACCTCGACCATCTGCGGCCCGCCGTTGAGCTTTCCGTTCTTCGCCGCCGGATGGCTCGCGCGCGAGACGATCCCGCCGATGCGCACCTTGCCGGTGAGCCTCGGGTTGAATGGATCCGAGACATCGTATTGCTGCAGGTCGCCGGTGCCCCAGCACGCGACGTAGAGAAATCGATCGTCCATCGACAGATCGATATCGGTGACGAGCGGCGGCACCGCTTTGAAGCCCTTGAGCACCGGCGGCAGGTCGTCGGGATCTGCGGGCTCCGCCGGAATCGAGATGATTTTCTTCACCGCCCATTTGTTGCCGTCGCGGTACCAGGTCCAGATCGAAGAGGACAGATCCTTGAGGCTGACCACGCAATTGACGAAGCCATGGGCTTTGGTGGGGTCGTGCGCGGGCCTGAGCTCGAACACAAGCTGGTGTTCTTCGCCGAAATCGATCTCTTGCAGATGCTTGCGCTTGGTGAAATCCCAGAAATGCAGGCGCCGGCCGTATTTGCTGCCGAGCAGAATTTCGGGAACGAGACCGTTTTCGAACGTGTCGGGCGTGCCCCACTCGCTGGTGACCATCGTGTCGTAGCCGAGATGCCACCAGGCATCATAGCCGAGCTGCTGCGGTCCGCGGTCGACCTCCCAGCGGCCGAGCGGCTCGAAACTCTCCCGATCCATAACGAAGACGCCGCCAGGCGCCTTGCCGTCCTTGTTGCCCAGCGCGGCCACATAGATGCCGCCGGGCCCGCAGTGGACGGTGTGCGGGCGGGTATAGCCGGTCTTGTCGGCAAGCTCCGCCGGCTCGATCACTTTGACGATTTTGGGTGCGCGCGGGTTTGGCTTGGTATCCAGAACGTAGATGCGCGAGGAGCGCAGGCCTGGGACGATGAGATAGCGTCGCTCCACATGCGGGTGCGGCGCGTTCGGGCACAAACACGACGAGCAGGCATTCCAGCCGAAATGGTGGAATTCATCCCCAACCTCGCTCGCGACCACATCGCCGATGATCTTGGCATAGGACGCCGATTTGGGATCGACGTCGACGATGGCGATTCGGTCGGCGGTTTTACGGTCCGGATCGAAGGCCGCGACGTAGGCGAGCGTTTCGGGCGGTGCCTTTGCGGCTTGGCGCGGAGAGGGATAAAAGCTCGGATCAGGCGTCCAGGTGGGCATGTGCTCTCTCCTCCCGGCTTGTGTCGATGCGGCTTTAGCCTAGTGCGGAACCGGGCTGCTGTTGTGCGACTTGAAGTCGCGAAAGGCTCGCGTGCGCGGGGCGCGCGCTTTGCGCGCGCCTTCAATCTGCGCCGGTCGCCTGCATTTCGGGCATTGTAGCCCGGCACGGCCTCTTGAGTCATATGGCCGACTCTTGTACCCGGTCCGTTCCGAGGTCTGCGCCTTGCCGCCGCCACAGGAGCGCGGTGAAGAGGGCGTCGGAAACGGCCTGCTATCGCCGAGTGGTTGCGTGATGCCGCTCGCGCCGGGCGGGGGGCCGTATGTCCCGCAAGGCTGGTGGACAGGAAAGATGGGGAGTAAGACCGTTGACCAATCTCGGTTTCTGGGGAAAATTAGCGACACGTTACCGGGCCGCGCTACGCAAACAGAACGAGCGCTGAATGTCGACTAGGGGGCACGTAGTCGCAGTCACCTGTCTTGCTATGGAGGCGCGCATCGCCCTCGGGCCGGGCGTGGCGGTGATTTGCAATCATGCCTCCGAGCTCGCCGCCTCGCTCGAGGCGGCGGCCAAGCGCGGCGCTGCGGGAATCATCAGTTTTGGAATCGCCGGCGGATTGGCGCCCCATCTCGCCGCGGGCGATTGGGTCGTCGGATCGAGCGTCAGGACGAAGGAGGGGCGCTTTCCCACCGATCACGGCTGGGCGCAGGCACTGCTCGAGGCGCTTCCCGGTGCCGTCCACGCCGAGATCGTCGGCGCGGACGCCCCGATCGCGGAGCCGGCGGACAAGCGGCAGCTGCATCTGCGAACCGGCGCCGTCGCCGTCGATACCGAATCACATGTCGCCGCCAGAATCGCCGCCGCGCATCGCATCCCGTTTGCCGCCTGCCGCGCGGTTATCGACCCCGCGCACAGCGTGCTGCCGCCCGCGGCGGTGTTCGGATTGCGCCACGACGGCACACCGGACGTGATCGCTGTGTTGCGGTCGCTTGCGCGCCAGCCGCGCCAACTGCCTGCGCTCGCGCGCACCGCGCTCGATGCGCGCATCGCCGCGACGGCGTTGCGCCGCGGCCGCCGCCTGCTCGGCGCGGGACTGGGTTTTCCCTATTTCGAGGAGCTCGCGCTCGACGCCGCCCTCGCAGTCGAACTGAGCTGAATCCTCGCCATTGCTCGAGCTGCCCAAGGTGGGCGAGGCGCCGCCAGGCGCCTGCGCGCGAATTATCCACACAATTGCTCGTGGCCGGCGGAACCAAAGCGGCCGCCGGACATGAATCTATGGCGTTCCTCGAAGGCCCCACTGTCCCCCAAGAGCCCAGGGGGAGCGCTGGCCCCGGTGAAACCCTCGCCGGGGCCTTCGATTACGCTGCCGCTGTTGCGCCGCCGCGCGTGACGGTACCTCTCGGGCCTACGATGCTCGTCATGTGCGGTGCGCGACCGTGCGGCAACGCGGTGCGTGACGCACCAGAACATACCGGACTTGCTCGGCGATCTGCGGCTGCGCTGACGCCGCCAGCAGACCTATCGTTTCGCACGATCCATCGTGTAACAGGTCGCGACGATCGACCGGCTCGGGCTGGTGCCGTTGTGGGTGTAGCACTTCTCCATCCGGTCGGGGCCGATGAGCGTGATACGGAAATAGCCGTCCGCATCCGCTCCGACGATGGTTTTGTTGTCGCTGGCAATCGCCCACGCGAACGGCTCCTTGGTATCGGCGGTTGCGGATGAGGAGCGGCCCCAGGCAAGCCGGCCGTCTTGTCCTTCCACCGTGTGCGTCGCTTCGATGTCGCGCACGCGCGGGGGATCGCCCGCGGTTTGCGAACCGGGATGATGCTCATGCGAGCCGAAGACGATCGACTTGCCCTTTCCCGACCAGGTGCCTTTGAGGTCGGGAATTGCGTCCTGCGCGCGGGTGGGTAGAGCAGCCGCGCAAACGAATGCCAACGCGAAGACGAGACATCTCATCGCTTCCTCCCGTGCTGATGGAATCGCCGTGTCAGTTTGGCTGGGTTTGCTCAAGGACAATCCGAGCAGAACATTTCGATCAGGTTCTAGCATGAAACCAGCGCGAGCGGTGGTCGCCAAGACGGCCCAGCGCGACAGAGACGCTCTTAATTAGCGCGCCGATAGCGCTGCTTTGCCGGCTCGGAAGAATTCCAGCTCCCGGCGGAGGTCCCATAGGCCGTGCCGGGGAATGGATTGGGTTGGCAAAATCCGCCGAGGCCTCGCACGTAGGCCAAACATTCCTCTGACGAGGAGAAGCCGCAGCTTGTGCTGCCTAGTCTAAAGGTCCCGCACCAGCTACCGGCAGCGGCCAACGTATTGATGAGCGACATCCCTGCTAACGCGAGTGCGACAGGAATGATCGTCCGCATGATTGCCTCCTCGGCAGGCGAAGCAGCCCCTCAGACGCGCAGCACTATAAAGCAAGAAGGGGCGCGAGGCGCAGACAATCTCGGCATCTGGCGACAGGATCGCGAGCATCAATCGCATGCGTCCAGCAAGACTCGCAGCTGATCGCCGAACTGGTCCAACTGCTCTCAGCGGGGGGAGAAAGGGAAAGCGGAATAAGCTGGCTGGGGGACTAGGATTCGAACCTAGATTAACGGAGTCAGAGTCCGCTTAAAACCCGCATAAAATGGGCATTTCTCGCCTTTATGTCACGTCTGTGTCGCATCTAACCCAGAAGCGCCTTTTGCGCCGCCTCCAGCTCGGCACCATCGTCACTGCTGGGGAACAGGTGGCCATACACGTCGGCCGTCATGTGGATGGTGGAATGCCCCAGGCGGTGCTGCACCGTCTTGAGCGGCAGCCCGAGCCCGCCATCCTCTTTGCGGTTGATGCACCACGACGCATAGAAATGCCGCAGCGCGTGCAGGCCAGTGTATTTCGCCTTCCCGTCCTTGGTCACCACACTGGCAGCGATCTGAGCCGGCGCAAGCCCGCGGGTGACGATGTTGGAGTGATATTCGATCTCGCCCGCACCTGTAGGGAATACCAAGGACAATTTGCTTGGAGGACAAGCCACCTTCCACTCCCTCAGCGTGTTCACCACGATCGGCGGCAGCGGCACCGTCCGCTTCCCCGACACGCTCTTGGGCTCGCCGATGGTGTTGAACTTGTCGGCCCGCTGCCGCACCTGCAGCTTGGCCTTTTTGAGATCAACGTCGTCCCACCGCAGGCCGCGGAGCTCGGAGGCGCGCAGGCCGGTGAATATCGCGGTGAGAAGGAGGGGCCGCCAGCGGCCTTCCAGCTTGCTGACGATCGCCCGAATCTCCTCGGGGGAGGGAATATCCACACCCACCTTGAGCTTGTGCTTCTGTCGCTGTTCCGCTTTGCGCCGTTTCTTGCGATGGCTGAGGCTGCGCACGACGTTCTGCGCTACCCAGCCACGCTCCTGCGCATCCGCGAGAATCGAGCCCAGGTCGCCCACCACGCGTTTGATCATGTCGGGCGAGCGCTTTTGGCTGCGAAGCCTGTCCATGAACTCGCGAACCAGCGGCACGGTAAGCTGCGACAGCTTCACCGTCCCGATGAAGGGGATGATGTGGTCGTCTAGATGCTGCCGATAGGATTCCACGGTGGCGGGCTCGAGCCTGTCCTCGGCATCGTCAATCCATTTCGCGCCGGCCTGGGCGACCGTGCGATTGCCGCTGGTATGCACCCCGGCGCGAATGCCTACCTTGACTGTGGCATGGTAGGCGTCCGCGTCCTTCTTCCGCGCGAACGTCTTAATGTGTTGCCTGAGGTGCTCTCCATCATGCTGCGCATAAGCAACAACCCAGGCCTCCTTCGCCTCGCCCTTCGACGTCATCCACGTGCGTTTTCGAACTGACATGATTGCACCCCCCGTGCGTTGGAACTGTTCGTAGTATGTCGTAATATGTCGTATTAGGGTCCGTTAGTCAATAAGAAGCTCGCTGATGCGATTTAGCTGTGCAGGGCCGAAAAACGCGCCCTGGGCCGTCTGTGGGGCAGGGGCGGGACATCCTGGAGGTGAGCATGGGCCGAAACCCTGAATTCAAGATCGTCAACGGCTGGCCTCGGTTGAAGGCAAGCTACATCATGCGCGCCGATCCGCGAGCTAAAGCAGCTTACGACGCCATCCGCCACCGCGGGGCCTCAGCCGAAGAAGCCGCCGACCAGATCGAGTACGTCGCCGAGCAGCTAGAGCAAACAAGCCTATTTTGCTTTAAGCCGAAAAGCGGCCTTGTTTTCCATGGCCTGTCGTGTTGTCGAAATCGTTTTCTCTAAGAGTCTGTCCGAAAACATCAGGCGGGATTACAAAGTTTTCGGAGCATGAGGCGGATTGAGGCAAGCCGCAGGAACGCCAGCGCGTTGCGATTGAGGTTCTCCCAATCCTTGGCAAGCCTTCGGCAGCGGTTGA
>WNFT01002820.1_pt1 | contig 14937 bp, 11 predicted proteins | sample 5400191 | NCBI WGS metagenome assembly WNFT01 (sample SAMN13153359, study PRJNA577476) | soil metagenome | isolation source: 80 cm saprolite under Madrone tree | place: USA:California | collected 2016-06-14 | reverse complement strand
GTCCAAGCTCGCTGGAGAGCATCTCTGCACGCTGTACCACCAGAACTTCGGTATTCCTACGGTGGTACTGCGCTATTTCACGGTCTACGGGCCACGGCAACGCCCCGACATGGCGATCAATCGCTTTATTTACGCCCTGCTCCACAACGAGCCGATCACCGTGTATGGGGATGGTGGACAAAGCCGCGATTTCACCTATGTCGCCGACATTGTGACGGCTAATCTACGCGCTGCCGAGTGCATCGATACGGTCGCCGGGAGCCTTTTTAATGTGGGTGGCGGCTCGCGGATTACGGTCAACGCGCTGCTGTCCCTCTTGGGAGAACTGGTTGGACGCACACCTCGTCTGCGGTACGAGCCTGCCCAGCGAGGCGATGTCGACCATACGGGAGCGGACTACTCGCGTGTTGCCAGGGCGCTGGACTTCGTCCCGTCCTATGGACTGCGTGATGGACTGGCGCAGCAGGTAGCCTGGCAGCGTGGGCTGGAAGAACAGCGGGAGCGCCGTATCCACCTGGTTGCCCAACCCCTCACTCCGGCTGGTAGCAAGCAGCTAGCAGTGCGGGGCACAAGCCGTACGCCGCGCATCCTGCTCTACTCGCACGATACCTTTGGTCTGGGGCATCTGCGCCGTAATCTCGCTATTGCTGGACGTCTCTCCCATGCCCTACCGGGTGTCTCGTTGTTGCTCCTCTCAGGTTCGCAGGCGGTACAGCAGTTCGTCTTACCCCTGGGTGCGGACATCATCAAGTTGCCTACCGTGACCAAACTGGGTCATGAACACTATGTGGCACAGGGACTCACCATCACGCCATCCGAAGTGCTGGCTCTGCGCCAGGGACTGATTTTGGAAACAGTCATGAGCTTCAAACCGGATCTGCTGCTCGTTGACCACGCTCCACTGGGGATGCGCGGCGAGTTGCGTCCGGCGCTGGAATACGTGCGGGCCAATCTCCCGCAGTCTCGGGTGGTGTTGGGCCTGCGCGATATCCTTGACGAACCTGCCGTGGTTTGCAGGACTTGGCGCGAGCAGGCAGTCTACGCTGCATTGGAGACCTTCTATGACCGCCTGCTCATCTACGGCGTGCCAGATGTATGCGACCCGATCACGGCCTATGAGTTGCCTGCGCCGGTTGCTGCACGCACCAGCTTCTGTGGCTATATCCGGCGTGATGACCCCATCACCCCAGCCGATGATGTCCGCCAGGAAATCGGGCTAGGTGCGGATGATCCGTTGGTGCTGGTGACCGCTGGTGGTGGTGGTGACGGCATGCCGCTTCTGGAAGCCTACGTGCAGGCGCTTCGTCTGGAGCCTGCTGGCTGGACCAGCCTGCTGGTGACCGGGCCATTCATGCCGGATGCCGAGCGTGGACGGCTCGAAAAACTGTGCCGCGGTCTCTCCTCCGTGATCATCCGCCCATTCGAGCGCGACGTGCCCTCCCTTATGCACGCAGCGGACGCTGTAGTGACCATGGGCGGCTATAACAGCCTGTGCGAGGTCACGGGTAGCGGCACGCGTGCTCTCGTGATCCCACGGACCAGTCCCCGAACCGAGCAACTCCTTCGTGCCCAGGCCTTTGCCCGGCTTGGTCTGGTCGACTTGCTCTTGCTGGAGCACACGATTCCTGTTGACCTTCGAGAGGCTGTGAAGCACGCTATAGCGCACAAGCATGACCGAGGAGGAGAATGCCAAACTCCACATCCGTGCATGGCTGGGGTATCGGTCTTGCAGAATGGACTCGATCGCTTGGTCCCCATCCTGGTCGACCTCATGCCCTCTGTCGCGGTGCAGGCTGTGGGAAAGGAAGGGGCGTTGCTATGAGGGACGCCAAGGCTTTCGCCCCTGTAATCGGGATTGTGGTGAAACGCTGGCCACGCCTTTCGGAGACCTTTGTGCTAAACGAGATCCTGGGTCTAGAGCGCGCTGGCCTGCGGCTGCGCATCTATGCGCTGATGGATCCACACGAGCCTGCTGCTCAGGCCGCGATCAACGAAGTACAGGCTCCCGTGAGCTACCTGCGTACAGGTACACGTGCTGATCTACGCGTCTTGCTCGTGGCGCAGTTGGCTTTGCTGCGCACCATGCCCTGGCGCTACCTGCGCACGTTGGGCTATGTGCTAGCACGGCGTCGTCACCGGAGTACCTTTGTGCATCTCTTTGAAGCGGCGCGGCTGGTCGCGTTACTGCGCAAGCATGGTGTATCGCACATCCACGCCCAGTTCGCTCATGGACCAACCTCGGTGGCCCACTTTGCCTCTCTTCTGGGCGATATACCCTTCAGCTTCACCGCCCATGCCAAGGATATCTACTTGTCGCCACCCGATCTGCTGGCGGTCAAAATAGCCGCAGCACAGTTCGTCGCCACCTGTACTGCCCACAACGTTGCCTACCTCCGCGAACTGGCGGCACCTGCAGACCATGCAAAGATCCATCTTGTCTACCATGGCGTGGCGACTGAGCGCTTTTGTCCTACCCCGGCCACCAAAGATCTGGGGGAGAGCGCAGAGACCGCAACCCCGATTCGCATGATCGCCGTAGGTCGGTTAGTGGAGAAGAAGGGGTATTCCTATCTCATCCGCGCCTGTGCCCTACTCCGTCAGCGCGGTTGTCGCTACACGCTTGCGATCTACGGGAGCGGACCGCAAAGGGACGAGCTTGCCAGGCTTATTGACACCTTTGGCTTGGGCGACGTTGTGCAATTGCAAGGTACCCGCACACAGGAGGAATTGATCGCTCTCTACCGCGAGGCAGATCTGTTTGTGTTGTCACCGCAAATACTGGAGAACGGCGATCGCGATGGTATCCCAAATGTGCTGATGGAAGCCATGTCCGTTGGCCTGCCCGTGGTGGCCACGGACGTTTCGGGCATTCCAGAACTGATCGAACATGATCGGAGCGGTCTGCTCGTGCCCCCCTGCGATGAGGTTGCGCTGGCAGAGGCCCTGGAGCGGTTGCTCGATCCCCTGCATGGTCATGCTCTTCGTGCCCGCCTGGGCTCCGGTGGACGGGAACGAGTGATCAAGCACTTCGATGCTGCTTTGCATCTGAGACGGATGGTCGAACTGCTGGATACAGGGGGCTCCAGAGTAGCCCCAGTGTCCCCCGCGTCGATGGGGCCAACCCGACAGGAGCAGCTTCATGTCGAAGGAGAGCGGATGTGAGTCCACTGCGCATCCTCTATCTGTGTGCCGACCCTGGTATCCCGGTCCTGGGCTTCAAGGGAGCGTCGACGCATGTGCGCTCCCTGGTGAGTGCCCTCACCGAGACTGGCCACACGGTTACCGTTGTCTGCACCAGGCGTGGCGAGGGCAATCAGTTAGCTACGGAGCTAGTGGAGGTGGCTCCTGATGCACAGGCGCGTCAACTGGGACAGCTCGGGGATCTGGCTTTTGCCCGGTCAGGCCTCTCAGAAAAGCCTGGGTCGGAACTCAAGCGGCTCCTGCATAATGGACCGCTTGGGGAGGGAGTGATGAACCTGTGCTCTACCCTGCAGCCAGATGCTCTCTATGAGCGCTACGCACTGCTGTGCAATGCGGGAGCACGGGTTGCTCGCACCTGCAACCTGCCGCATATCGTAGAGCTGAACGCACCACTCATTGAAGAGCGACAGCGCTACTGGGGACTTGCCTTGCCCGACGTAGCACGGACCATCGAGCGTGAGGTCTTCTCCGGGGCGGACGCCATCCTGGCCGTCTCTGCGCCCGTGCGCGACTATGCCATTGCTGGAGGAGCGCCTTCTGAGCGTGTCACGGTACTTCCCAATGCAGTTGATCCCCTGCTCTTCGCCGCCGGAGGAAACGAGGTGGCTGCAGCAGTGCGCACAAGGCATGACCTGGGTGCAGCCGTAGTGATCGGGTTCGTGGGGAGTCTGAAACCCTGGCATGGTGTCGATCTGTTGTTGGAAGCCTTCGCTGACCTCGGTGACAAGCAGCTCCGCCTGCTAATCGTCGGCGATGGACCGCAGGCTGAGACGTTGCGGGTGCGTGCGATGGCACCAGATCTGGCTGGAACAGTGATCTTCACAGGTCAGGTGCCCCACGCACAGATAGGCGCTTACCTGGCTGCGATGGATATAGCCGTGGCACCCTATCGCGCACCAGGCCCAGATGAGGGTGGTTTTTACTTCTCCCCACTGAAGGTATTCGAGTATATGGCTGCTGGGCGGCCAGTGGTCGCTCCGCGCCTGGGCCAGATCAGAGAGGTTGTCGAGCACGGACGGCATGGCTTACTGTACCCACCGGGCGATACCAGGGTGCTGACAGCCTATCTGCTGCAGCTGATCCGCAATCCGGCGCAAAGGACACAGATGGGTCGTGCAGGAGCCACGCTTGTTGGCCAGCAGTACACGTGGTCAGGGAACGCGCTGCACATAGCTGAGTTGATACAGTGGCTCCGAGCCGATCGACCTGCTCGATCTGCCTCGAAGGTGATGCCATGAGTGAAAGCACTTCACGCACCCGCCTGATCCTGGTGCGACTGCTCAATGACATGTGTCACCTGCAGAAGGATTATCTTTCCCCGGTGGCACAGATATGAAAATCTTCAAGCACCGGGGAGGGGTATTGCAGGTCTTCTGGCCCTATATCCGACCCTATAGCTGGAAAGTCGGCCTTGCCCTGGCAATCTTGATACTGGATACTCTGGCTGACCTGGCCTCGCCTTGGCCGATCAAGCTCATCTTTGATAATGTACTACTCGGCAAGCACCTGCATGAGCCGTGGTCGCTGATAATACCCCAGGCACTGGCCCAGAATCACCAGCACCTCTTTAGCGTGCTCTGTGCTGCTTTGCTGATACTCGCTCTGATCAGTGCAGGCTCCACCTATATGGGTATGCGTCTGCTGGCAACAATAGGGCAGCGCGTCATCTTCCGTTTGCGTAGCGCACTCTTTGCCCATTTACAGCAGCTCACCCCGGCTTTCTATGATCAACAACGCCTGGGTAATCTCATGACGCGCCTGACCTCGGATATCCAATCCATCCAAGACATGTTGGTAACGGCCTTGCCACTGCTGCTGTTTAATGTGATGCTTGTCGTCGGCATGCTAGTCGTCCTTCTCGTTATCAACCTTCCCTTCGGTGTGCTAGGGCTGGTGAGCGCGTTCATTGTTTACCTTGTCCTGCAGCGGTACCTGCGCGCCATTAAGCAGATGGCACGGCAGACGAGACGCTACGAGAGTGACGCCAATGCGGTGGTACAAGAGAACCTGCGGGGTATCCGTGTGGTGCAGGCATTTGGCATGGAGTCTTACACTCAACAAAAGTATGAGGAGCATACTAAGAAAGCGTTGCACTTCGGTACAATTGCCGCTCGTCTCCAGTCGGGCCTGCCATCTGTCGTAAGTCTGATGACCGACACGGGCAATCTGGCAGCATTGACCATAGGCGGCATACTGGTCATGCTAGGACATATAAGCATTGGTGATCTGCTGCTCTTCAGTGCCTATCTCCGTACTATGTACAGCCCCTTGCGCCAGATGAGTAAATTCAGCAATACGTTGACGCGGGCGTCTGCCTCTGCCGAGCGTGTGGCGGATCTGCTTCAGACTGCTCCGGCGATTGTTGATTCTCCCACAGCACTATCCATACCCCGCTTGCAGGGCGCTCTCACGTTCCAGCAGGTGAGTTTTAGCTATAACCAGAAGCGTTCAGCCTTGCAGAATATATCGTTCAACATCTTTCCGGGGATGATGGTGGCCCTGGTCGGTCACTCTGGTGCCGGCAAGAGCAGCATCCTGCACCTCATCCAGCGCTTTTATGATCCTCAGGAAGGGCAGATACTGATTGACGGGCGAGACATCCGCAACTTCACTCTGGCCAGTTTGCGCCAACAGATAGCACTGGTTCCACAAGAGCCCATGCTCTTCCGTGCCAGTGTGCGCGAAAATATTGCCTATGGGCGACCGCGGGCGAGCGAAGCAGAGATTATTGCTGCTGCTCAGCAAGCATCTGCCGATGAGTTTATTCGTCGACTTCCCCAGGGGTACGATACTATTCTGGAGGAGCATGGCGTAGGGCTTTCCGGTGGACAGCGTCAACGTCTGGCTATTGCGCGAGCGATCCTGCGGCAAGCGCCTCTCCTGCTGCTCGATGAGCCAACGGTAGGGCTGGACGCACGATCCGAGCAGCTTGTCGTCAAGGCGTTAGAGCGACTCATGGCCGGGCGCACAACGCTCGTGAGCGCACATCGTCTCTCTACCATTCGGCGTGCCGACCTGATTCTGGTATTAGACAAGGGCCATATCGTCGAAGCAGGTACTCCTGGGCAGCTCCTGACCGCACGTGGACATTACTATCAATTCTATACACTCCAATTCGGTACACAAGAGCCACAGTCTCCTGTTCCATCTGATGCGAGTCCCTTCAACTATAACGGGCCTATGCTGCATCTGCACAAGGCCGCTCCTCGACGCCAGTTTAAGGGGCCTTTTGTCAAGAAGCTGACAGGATAGGAATGGTCCGACTCTCTTTGTGACTGGGACCATATCCTGTCGCCACCTGAAAGCATAAGCTGTCGTTGAGTCACCACTCTCACGCTCAAGAGAGAACGAGAAAGTGAACGATGGAAACGACTTTTGGAAGCTTGTGGTACCTGATGCCACCTGGGTCTATCTTGACAACTGGTTCATAGCACTAACATGATTATCAATGTTTGCCTAGTTCAAAGAGGATCCGCTTCGCTTCTTCAACCGTCTGAGCGGCGAAGAGCTTGCGGGTCACAGTCTGCAAGACCTCCAGGTCGTTGATACTATCTATTTGTTGCTTCGCTACATCCGTCATTTCTACAAATCGCATCTGCACAAAACTCATGAGTGCCTCACGCTGCCCTTCTAGCCTCCCCTCTTCTCGTCCTTTCTCAAGCCCTTTCTCAAGTCCCTCCTCAAGGAACTCTTGCCCAATTTCTTGATAAACCCATGATTCCCGAAGAACATCTTGAAACATACTAAACCTCCTCTTCATCTGTTGTATGGACAGTGTAGCATATCAAAAACAGGGTGTCGAGGACTTATCTCGCGTGCCACCGACTCAGGCTACAAGGTAGCAGACCCGGAAGTCGTGGCGCTGCAAGGCCTGGAGGCTGCCCCAGGGGAGATGCTCACCATCGTCGGAGCCTCCGGCTCCGGCAAAAGCACGCTGGTTTCCCTCCCACACCTCCCAAATAGGTCATCTGACCCATCATTTCAGCGTTATTTTAGTGTACACTACCAGTATCCGTACCAGCAGCGGCTCATTTCCCGAGAAGCGAGACAGCCATGAGCAAGACAACGAACACCTTGAAAACCATTCAGCAAACCACACTGCGTCGTCTACGCAACACGCCCAGTTACTTCTTTCTCATCTGGCGCTGGACATTCTGGCTCTATGCTCTCATTGATTTTGTAACGGCCCCTTCCAATGTAAAGCTCGCCCCCATCCTTCTTGCAGTCACCTTTTTACAAACACTCGTGGCAACACTTTATGCTCCTGTCTTCCAGTTTTTTCTTCCCAGACTGCCGCTTTTCGAGAAGTCGCTCCTCGCAATACAGCATAAGGAGCGATTGCGTACAATACAGCGACGCTTAGTCTGGGGTCGCCGCCGTCCACGCCCACTTGCCGAGGATGAAGAGGCAGACATTCTGACGCCACTGGCTCGCACACGCAAACCCTATCGGGACTTGCTCATCTACGGCACGGATGTCGTCATCTGCGGCCTCGCTACCTACTTTGGTGGACCCTGGGGAGCACCCTTCTTCGGTTCTTCTTCCCCCTTCTACCGCTATGGCTTCTCAGCAGTCTTCGCAGCGGCCTTCGCCTATCGCTACCGCGGCGGGCTAGCAGCCGCCCTTGTCTACGAACTGTTTATTTTATTAGGCATACTCTTCCCTGCACCTGGAGCACCAGCACATCTTGTGGTACATGTATATGACATCATTGGTTCATTCCTTGATGTCCCCTTAGCAGCCATCCTGGCTGCATACATGGCTACCCTGCTTGGCAGCTATACCCGTAGCAAGCGGCGCGAGCAAGATAACGCTCGCAGACGACGTGCGCTACTAAGTGTCAGTGATACACTGCTCAAGGGTGCCAGCGACCAGCCCGGTCTCCTGCAACGCAGCGCCGAGCAGATTCGCAAGGGTGGCCACTTCGGACGCCTGGTGCTTGCACTGCTAGCCAACAGAACCGACGGCGAAAACGGCAACGGGAAAGCCACTCAAGCAGAAATCGAGACCTACATGGAAGTCGGCCTGGTTGGGGCAGCACCAGGTGAGAGCGAGGCATTACTTGAGCAAGTGATACAATCAGGGAAAAAACTGCTCTCGTTCAAGCAACTGAGCAGTGAGTTGAGTGAAGACGGCGCAGACGCTCGTGGCATTGCCCGCCTCTACCTGCCGTTTTTCAAAGACGGACAGGTCTCTATAGTCCTGGGAGCTGAGAGCTTACGCCAGACGCCATTTGAAGAGAGGCAAGAGGAGTTCCTGGCTATCGCGGGAGCACAATTGTCGATTGCACTTGAGAATATGCGCCTGACAGAACAAACGGTTGAGTTGGCGGCGGCAGCCGAGCGCGGGCGTATCGCCAGGGAAATTCATGACGGCATCGCGCAACTCATCTACATGTTGAGCCTGAACACTGAAACGTGTGTAGCCCTCGCCCAGCGCATCGAAGAAGCATCTGACGAGGATGCCGAGTTGCTACACCCACTTACAGAGCGGCTGGAAAAGCTCGTCACCATCTCCAAACAAGCATTGTGGGAGACGCGCCACTACATGTTCTCACTCAAGCCGCTGGTCAGTGGAACAACAACCTTGACCCAGATGCTGACTAACCAACTACGCGAATTCGAGGCCATCAGCGGCTTGCCAGTACAATTAGAGGTCGAGGGTAGTGAAGAGACACCCAACGGCGATCAGCGGCATACACATACCATCGCACAGGTAGGGACTGCCATCTTCCGCATTACGCAAGAAGCGTTGACCAATGCCTATAAACACGCCAATGCAACCCGACTCCAGGTCTACTTACGCCACCTCCCAGGCAGCGTAGAGATCGAGATTTGTGACGACGGCAAAGGTCTTGAGGCACTTCTCCACGGGCGCGAAGGAATTGACACACAATCCCCCAGACTGCGTCGCTGCTCCGCTTCGCTCTCCCTCGATAAATCGGGGAGCTACGGCCCCTACGAGCTGACCGCCGATGGAGAACGCCAGCGCATCTACTCCGGCCATGGCATGCATAGTATGCGCGAGCGCACAGAGGAGCTAGGAGGGATGTTTGAAATCAGGCAGGCACCCGCTGGTGGTGTCAGCATACGAGCGTGCATTCCACGCTAAATGGAGGTAACGATGGCAAAAATACGCATCATGATCGTAGATGATCACGAGGTAGTACGCCTGGGGCTGCGTACTGTCTTTGAACTGGAACCAGACCTGGCCGTGGTGGGCGAGGCCAGCAACGGCCTTGAGGCTCTCGCCAAAATAGGGGTGCTGGACCCGCAGGTGATCCTGATGGATGTGCGCATGGAGAAGATGAACGGCATTGAGGCCTGCCGCGAGATCAAGAGCCTCTACCCCGCTGTGCATATCCTGATGATTACTTCGTACACCGACGATGATGCCATTGTCTCCTCCGTTCTTGCGGGAGCTAGCGGCTATCTGCTGAAGAACGTGAGGCGTGCTGAGTTGCTGCGTGCCATCCGTGTGGCAGCAACAGGCCAATCACTGCTCGACCCCAACACCACAAAACAGCTTATGGAGCAACTGCAAGCGCAAGTTCCGGGAAACGAACTGAGCGAGCGCGAGCGTGAAGTGTTGGCCCTGGTGGCGCGTGGCTATACGAACAAACAGGTCGCTAAGGCACTGGTGCCTTGCATCGAAGAGAAGACGGCTCGCAACCACGTCAGCCACATCTTAGAGAAACTGGGCCTTTCACGCCGCAGTGAGGCAGCAGCCTTTGCCGTCAAATACAGGCTTGTTCCTCCACGCGAACAACAAGCTCATGAATCATAAGCCCTACGGCAACGGATACACTCTCAAATTGCTATAGACAACATCGGCATTGGAGTCAGTCGTGGTAGCGAGAAAAGCAATCATGCCTGATGTATAGCTTGCGTCATTCAGTTGCGTGAGTAATACCCCATTGGCATAGAACAGCAATGTACTCCCACGTGCGACCACCTGCAATGTGTTCGTCGCCCCATTGCCTGTCTTGAGCGCAGATGAAGCGGTCCAGTCTCGCAGCACTTGCGGGCTGCGGTTAAAGCTTGAGATTTTGTAGTTCCCCTGGCTATCTATCTCGAACAGGTAGCCGCCCACATAATTGCCAAGAGTATCGACACTGACACGAAAGAAGAGACCGCCCGAGTGCCCACTGAGAATACGCACATCGACAGTAATAGCCGCGTTGCTATAGGTATTTGCAGATTCACGGCATCCATGCAGGCTCACGAGATTCACGCCTTCCGTGACATGATAGCCATCCGGCATGAACGCACAATGCCCATTCTGGTCCCAATTTGCCGCTATCGTTTTCTGGTTGGTCGCATCAGTCAAAGAATCCTGATATGCGGGAGTCCCTGCCGTGACAGTCTGAAGTACCCCGGCAGTAGCAATTGCCTGGGCCTGGGCCGTAGCAGTCACGCCAGCGACAGCCGTAGCCGTTGCCTGCTTCTGAGCCTGGACTGTGGCAGTCACGCCAGCGACAGCCGTAGCCGTTGCCTGCTCCTGAGCCTGGGCCGTAGCAGAGGCAGCAGCCTGGGCCGTGGCTGTCAGGTCCGGTGGCGCGGTCGACGTAACCACAGGGCTCTGAGCCTGCGTGCCAGGAGAAGTGACCACTGTGTGACCCGGAGTCAGACGACTACCAGAGGAGGTGCTCCGGCTATGGATAGCGACAAAGATTGATGGAACAACCACAGCAAGCAAAGCAAATAGAGCCAGTATCGTCACAATCACGGCACGCTGGCGCGCCGGGTCAGGCCGTCTGGGTCCCTGCGGCCTTCTTCCAACAGGACTTGTTCTAACGCCCCTGGTAACTACATTGGGCGTTGGCGGAGCTGATGAAATTTTGAGCGGGGTGGACACTGGCGCGGGCCTCACAAAGATGGGTGCAACCGGGTTGGCCACGGCAACCGGAGCCGCCGACTCCGATGTACGCTCTTGTATGTTCTGCTTGCTGCCGGTGGCGACGGCACGGCAGAAAGCCTCAGCCAGTTCACTAGCGCTCTGATAGCGTTGCTCAGGCTGCTTCTCCAGGGCTTTCAGCATCACACGCTCGACTTGAGGAGGAATGTTTGGGTTGAGGCTGCGAGGCAATGGAGGAGGCCTGCTGACATGCATCGTGACAATAGCAATCTGGTTTTCTGCGTAGAAGGGTAGCTGACCGGTGACCATCTCGAAGAGTAACACCCCTAACGAATACAGGTCACTGAGCGCATCAGCCTTGCGGTTGCCTTCAAACAGTTCCGGCGCAACATAATCGACGGTTCCCAGTACATCACCCGTACTGGTGAGCCGCGTCACACCAGTGGTCATGCGTGCAATACCGAAGTCAGATAGGTAGTATCTGCCATCGCCACTCAGCAGGACATTTGAGGCTTTGATATCACGATGAATGATGCCCTGGCTGTGGATGTAGTCGAGGGCCTCACCAATCTCGTGCAGGCATTCGCAGGCCTCGGCCAGTGAAAAGGGGGAACGACGGATGCGCGCACGCAACGTGCCACCTTCCATAAAAGGCATGACGATGTAGTATTGGGTGAAACCGTTTACCTGGCTCTCACCAGAACCATAGATCGGCACGAGATGCTCATTGCTGAGCGAGGCCATCAGATTCGCCTCGCGGATGAAGCGGCGTAGCATCTCATCATCTTCGCGTTTGAAGACTTTTACGGCGACCACACGCCGAAAATACTGGTCATACCCCTCATACACATCGGCCATCCCCCCTCTGCCAATCAACTTCTGCAGTTCATAGTGGTCGAGGGTCTTTCCCTCTAGTCCTACCATAATGGTTTCTCCAGGTGCCTGAACGTTGAGCAGGTCAGCATGATACTCTCCAGATTATATCATGCGGCAGGATTGGAGATTCAAGCCCGCACGTAGAGACCCGACGTCTGATCATAGCGGTACACCGGGTTGCCCTGGCGGAACAGCAGATTGCCATTGTTGTTCACAGAGAGCCAGATGAGCACCCGCGTACCAGCAGGGAAACGCAGTGGGTAGTGCCAATGGTCGAGCGCACCAGGGCCAGTGACCCCTAGCAGCCATGCACCACCATCATCATCAATGGTATTGGGCTGCAGTTCGTCACACGAAAGCGAATTGTTATCGTGGGTATTGCCGATTTGTAAATCACAGACACGCAACAACATGCCATTGAGTGAAGCTGTAGGGTCCGCATACGGATAGTTACTGAAATTGGGAATGGACTGGCGGGCTAACATCGCCTGTGCCCAAACCCAGGAACCAATCTGTACCGGGATCGTCGTTTGTACCAGCAGTTGTACCCGGACGCCCGCGGCAATGCGCACCGTCAATCGGCAGCCACCGGAACAATCGACCCCCAACTGCAGGTGTGGAGGAACAGGAACCAGAGGTGTCGGCAGTACTTGCTGTGGCGTTGTTGCCTCTACTTTGAGTATCACACCCCCTAGCGCCACCAGGGGATACTGTGGTGAGAGCGCCAGTATCATGCCCGGTTGCAGCTTATGACAATCCACACCTACAGCCGCATCGAGCGCTTTCACCGTATTCGGCTTGATATCGCTGAAAATCTGTCCTGCATCAGCCATATGCGCCTGGAACGCCAGGATCTCGTCACAGTTATCGCCTTCCTGGGCAGTATACAAGAATGAAGCTGCTTGAGGCAGCGCCGCCGATAATGGAGGCAACGGTGTAGGTGTAGCCGACGATGGTGGTGCTTCAAGCGTATCGAACAGGTTCGTGATATTCGGTAGAACATGCCCTCCCCAACGGACCCCAACCAAATAAGCAGGGATAGCGCTCACAAGCAGTATTGACAGCACCAGCAGGAGCCGCCATGGGATAGAACGTATAATTACGCGTAAGTTTTCCGCAGGTGTACTACGTAAATCAAAGCGGCGATTCATCAACGTCGCCTCCGGTCTAGCTAGCAATCTCAGGCCTATTATAGCAGTGTAGGGAGCGAATTACTACCGCTTTCGTCCCACCGCTCCGCCGCCTGAATAGCCACAAATAATATATAATATGCATGGCGTCCTTCTATGGGCTATAAACAGATATTTCTAGAGGAGAATGAACCAATGGCAATAATCCGTACATCAAACATTGACCTGAAGGTCAATGGTGACAAGGCATATGCCTTCATAGCTGAACCCGACGATGACGCTCAGCACCCAGGGATGGTATTGATCCAGGAGTGGTGGGGCATTGAGCCACATGTGCGCGACCTGGCACAAAAACTGGCGACAGAGGGTTTCGTCGTCGCTGTCCCCGACCTCTACCATGGCAAAATTGCCACCGAACCAGACGACGCGATGAAGATGGTGATGAGGATGAGAAGCAATGCCGACAAAGCAGCCAGGGAGATTATTGGCGCGCTGGAGACGGTCAAAGCCAGGCCGAACGTTACACCCAAGAAGCTCGGCCTGATGGGTTTCTGCGTTGGCGGTTTCCTGGCCTACACCGTGGCAGCACGTTACCCCGACCTGGGTGCGGTTGTTCCCTTCTATGGCGGTGGCTACGATCCCACGCCGCAGGAAGTAGCACAGGTCAATGCTCCCGTGCTGGCTATTTATGGTAGCCGAGACGATAGCATCCCGATGGCACAGGTTCAGAAGATTGAGCGGATGTACAAAGCGGCGGGCAAAGACATCACCGTGAAGGTGTATGATGCCGGGCACGCATTCACCAATCCCGATCATGGCATGGGTAATGCGCAGGCCTCTGCTGCGGCCTGGCCCCTGGCCGTCAATTTCTTGAAAGACCATCTGAGGTAACAAGATCGGGTCGGGGCTTTGTAACTCTTCAGGACTCTTTGGAACCTGAAGAGTAGTTTTATTGTGAGCAGTGACCCATGTCGTTAGTTTGGAAGCACTGAGATTGGAATGCCAGAAAGAGTGCAACCCAGACATTCTGAGACTCGAAGTGTATCAGGAGAGCACCATCTTGCCAGGTCCCATCATCTTGTAGCCAGCCATCCGTATTTCCTTGATTCATATGAACATTGTGAATGCCCTGGCCAGGTGAAAAATTGAAGTACTGGTCAGGTTTGTCTTCTGGTCCCCAGAGTTGACCGAAAGCATACAACACTGCACTCTGATCCTTTATCGCCTGCTGAATATATCCATCAATCAGATCATCAAGATCGTTATGGGAGGGTGCATCAGCAGGTAGAGGTTTCATCTGAGTGACATCGAAGAGATTCCCACGCAGGTAATCGAGAGCAATTCCTCCAGACTTGCTGCCTATAGGAGTAATACCCCATTGCAAGGCCGCCAAACCATCGATGATAGGATTTTGATAGTTGGCAACTACGAAATACAGGAGTTCAGACGGATAGGCCTTTGACTTCACATTGATTGCTACTCGATACGTCGCTTGATCAGCAAGCACGAGGATTTGATAATGCTGATTGGCACCTGCTCCGAAAAGACGGTCGGCAGCGCGACACTTCAACACACTATAGCCCTTAATCGGCATACTAAGCCCTCCAGACGTTTTCTATGCACTAACCAGGATGATTCGACACGCCTAATAATACCCATCTATTATATTGCTGTCAAGTATCACATTTACAACGGGTGTATGAACTCGTTGTTGGCAAGGGAGCGGCGAACATATGTAGTAGGGATAGGTAAGGCCTTGCGGCCTTTCCCTCCCTCCAAACGCAGCATGCGACTTTCACCGCACTGCGCTTTCCAGTACTCGACATGACCTGTCCGATCCTTGCGTTTGAGGTGGTGGATTTGGGTTGCCCCA
>WNFT01008626.1_pt1 | contig 14940 bp, 13 predicted proteins | sample 5400191 | NCBI WGS metagenome assembly WNFT01 (sample SAMN13153359, study PRJNA577476) | soil metagenome | isolation source: 80 cm saprolite under Madrone tree | place: USA:California | collected 2016-06-14 | reverse complement strand
GAACGTCTGATGGAAATTGGTTTTGCTTACGCGCCGCCGTTGATCATTAGCGCAGGTGTGAACAACAAGGTTTTCGATTCATTGCAAAACGGCGCAAAAACATCAGAGCAGATTGCGGGAGAAACCGGGGCATCGGCGCGCGCTCTGCGGATTCTAATGAATGCGCTTGTTGGTCTGGATCTTCTGAAGAAAGACAGGCTGGAGAGATATTCCCTTACGCCGGAAAGCGCCGCGTTTCTTCTAAGCAACAAGCCGGGAACGCACGCGGGGTTTTTTGGAACCATTGCGCCGCAGCTCATTTCACGATGGGTGCGATTATCCGACATTGTTCGCGAAGGTCGTCCGGCCGTCGCGGTGAACCAGGAAACAGAAGGCACCGAATTTTTCAGTCAGTTGGTGGAAAACATCATCCCAATGAGCTATCCGCCTGCACAAACTCTCGGCGATCATTTGCAGTTGGCGAAAACAAAGGACGAAATTCGCGTGCTTGATCTTGCCGCAGGTTCGGGCATTTGGGGTATCGCCCTCGCCGAAAAATCGCCGCGGGTGTACGTGACCGCGGTCGATTGGGCAGGAATGATTCCAACGACAAAACGAATTACACAAAAGTTCGGCGTCAGTGATCGGTTCAATTACATCGAGGGCGACATATTGGAGACAAATTTTGGCAGCGGCTACGACATCGCTACTCTCGGCCACATTTTGCACAGTGAAGGTGAAGAACGCAGCCGTCAGTTGCTCAAGAAAACTTTCAGCGCGCTGAAGCCGGGCGGGATCATCGCCGTTGCTGAGTGGCTCGTGAACGACAAGCGTACGGAGCCGACGCACTCGCTCATGTTCGCCGTGCAGATGCTGGTGAACACCGATAAGGGCGAGACCTTCAGTTTCAACGAAATCAAAAGCTGGCTCGAAGACGCCTCGAAGACGCCGGGTTCAGAAAAGTGCGCAAGCTGGAAGCGCCCGGGCCTTCACCACTGATTCTCGCGACAAGACCTTAGGCTCTCGATATAACGGCCTTTGCACTTCCCGCCGAATCGGCTTCTCATCAACGCATCGCGGTGTTTTGATAGCTGAGATGAAAACAGCCAAACAGAAATCTCGCACCAAGATCAAGACGCGCGCGGCTCCAAAAAATGTGGAGGCGAAGGTTCCCTACCGAAAACCTGCTCTGCGCAGCGAAGCGTTTGCCAGAGCGCTTACCGATGCAAAAGGGTGCGTGGACGATCGCGAAAGTTTGCAAGCGCTTTTCAACGAAGCAGCCAAAAAGGCGGCGGCGGTTCCGAGGGAGCCGTTTAAGGAATGCTGGCCTTATCTTCAGACCATGCTGCGTTTGGTTCGCGCGCACCATCGCGGCGAATACGGCCAGGTTCCGAATGACGCGCTCTTGTGGATTGTCGCCGCTCTCAATTATCTGATCGATCCATTCGATTTGATCCCGGACAAGACGCCGTTTCTCGGTTTCGTAGACGATGCAGCCGTCATCGAGTTCGTGGTCGATAGAACTCGCCAAACGCTGGACGAGTTTATGATTTGGGAAACAACCCCGTCGGCATAAAAGCCTGCCATCGACGTTCGCCATGCGCGCTCCGGAAGGCGAAGAAGACCCTCACAACTTCCCCTACTCTCGGCGCTGGTATATCCATATATAATAAGGCGCCTATCGCGGGATGATTCGGTTTCGACGGTACCCCACACCGGAGTTTTGTAGTCTTAAACGTCATAAAGATGAACGAGCGCGAAAGTAAAAGCGCGGCAAGCGCTGTGGATTCTCGACCGCGATTGAATGATGCGCCTGGTGCCAGTGCGTTCGCCGTCACTCTGATGGTGGCGGTAGCTTTGCTCCTCGTGGGCGGGCTGATATTTCGAGACTTCTTATTTGGCGAAAAATTGTTGCTCTACAAAGACGTAGGAGACGATTCGGTCATCGACACTTATCCAACCCTGGTTCATCTGTCCGATTACATCAAGCGCTATGGTTTTCCGTCCTGGTCGTTCTGTGTCGGGATGGGCCAGAGTCTCTTTTATCTCGCCGGCAGCTTAGTTTGGGAACCCATTGTCTGGCTGCCGCGGCAATTGATTGCCTTCGCTCTTGTTTATCAACATCTATTAAAAGCGCTTGTCGTCGGATTGCTATTCTTTCGCGTTCTGCGACTACGCGGTCTCGATCTCTGTGCCTCGACAGGTGGAGCGCTGCTTCTTGCCTTCTCCGCGCACATGTGCATGGGCAGCTGTTGGATTATCAGCGCGGACGATACCGTGTGCTTCACCTTTCTTTTGTTCGCGCTGGAGGAGGCGCTTGTCGACCGGCACTGGCTCTACCTTCCAATCGCTGTCGCTTTAACTGGATTGGTGACCCCGTTCCATCTCTACCTCAGCGCGGTCTTACTCTGCTTCTACGTTCCGGCTCGGCTCGTCGAGATTTATGGCTGGAAACCTCTGCCATTGTCCCGTGTTTGCATGCGTTTGGCGATGTTCGCTATCCTCGGCGTCGGTTTGGGCGCGATCGTTTTCTTCGGGAGTTCGTACGCAGTTCTTAATAGTCCTCGCGCGTCGCGAACACTTCCCAATTTCGCCTTTGGTCCCGCGCCATCTCCGTTTCAGCTGGGCTCGCCGCTGTATTACATAACGAACGTCCTGCGTCCGTTCTCCAGTGATCTGCTCGGAACCGGAGACGCTTACCGCGGTTGGGAGAACTACTATGAGGCGCCGCTGAGTTACTGCGGGCTTATAGCGCTATTGCTTTCTCCCCAAGCCTTTGCAGCCGCGACCCGGCGCCAGCGCATCCTTTGCGCCATATTTCTCATTCTCATCGTCATTCCGATGGTGTTCCCGTGGTTCAGATATCTTTTCTGGCTCTTTCAGGGGGGATACTTCAGAGCGTATTCCCTGTTTTCTGTCTTTGCCATTCTAGTGCTGAGCATGACTGCAATGTCGCGTTATATCGAACGCGGAACCATCAACCTTTGGTTACTAGCCGTAACTGTAGCGGTGTTGCTCGGAATCCTCTGTTTTCCGGCCCATGAGATGCAGATGCTCATCAGTCATGAGCTCAGGCGGACAGCTATAGTTCTCCTAATTTCCTACACCGCGCTCCTGGTTATCGGCCAGATCGTGAAACGACAAAGCATCGCGGGCTGGATGATTCTCGGCGTGACCGCGATTGAGCTCATTTATTTCGATCGAATCACGGTGAACCGCCCGACCATTACCAAACAGGAGTGGAGAGAGCGAATCGGTTACAATGATGAGACTGTCGATGCCATAAGTGACATCAAAGCAAGTGATCATGGTTTCTTCCGGATCACGAAGACTTGGGGATCGGTGGAAGCAACGCGTCCCAGTTTCAACGATGCTCTTGTTTTCGATTATTACAGCACATCCTCGTACAGCAGTTTCAATAATCTTGATTATATCAAGTTCTTGATGGCCGTAGATGCGATTGACCCTGGCCTTAGGCCGGGAGATTCGCAATGGTCGCCAGGCTTGGTCGGCCATCCGCTCCTCTTGATCTTTGCCGGTGAAAAATATGTCATCACTCCCGACCCGGCGTGGTTCCAGGCCGCCTTGGGCTACGAATTCGTTAGGCCGTACAATGATATTTATCTTTTCCGCAACAAGTTTTCTCTCCCGTTCGGACTAATATTCACCCACTACATTTCGGAAGAGATTTTTTTTCTGCTACCTAGCCCAAGCAAAGAACTAGCGCTCCTGCACACGGTCGTTTTCTCCGGCAAAAGCGTCATCAATCAATCGGAGCTTCCGTCACTAACTCTTGATGACTTAGAACAACAGATGCGCGCAACATTAATTCCCGACATTCTCAGCCAACGTCGCGATACAGCGTTTCGAATCCAATCATTCAAACCGACCCGTATAAGTGGGACGGCCCGACTCGACCAGAACGGAGTCCTGGTTTTCCAGATGCCTTTCGACGCCGGTTGGCATTCCTCCGTGGACGGTCGCTCGGTGCCGACTATGAAAGTCGATGCCGGCTTGCTCGGCCTTGTGCTGCCTACCGGAGAACATGCTGTGCAGTTGATCTATCGCCCTCCGTTTCTCTATATCGGTGCTCTCGTGACTCTTGTTTCCTTCACAATCCTTTCATTCAAACTCTGGCGATGCCGGCGAATTCCGGAATGTCTAGCGAGTGAAAAAGCAATCGCATCCGTTAACGATTCGACCGGCGACGAGCGCCGACGTGCCGATCATTCTGGAATTGATTCGTACCCTGGCGACTTATGAGCGCGTGCCGAATGAAGTCACCGCGACCGAAGAACAGCTTGTCGATGTTTTATTCGGTGAACGGGCCGGCGGCGGAAGTGCTTCTCGCGTTTGAAGGAAAATCGCCAGTCGGGTTCGCAGTTTTCTTTCATAATTTTTCCACATGGTTCGGGCGACCCGGCCTTTATCTCGAAGATTTGTTCGTGAAGCCGGAGAAGCGCGGCAAAAGCTATAGTCGCGCATTGCTTGTCGAGCTTGCGAAGATCACGCGCGATCGCGGCGGCAAAACGGCGGAGAAACTAACTTAAGAAAGCAGCGGGACGAGTAGCCACGCTCAAAGTCGAAGAAAAAAAAGCCCCAGAATTGCGGACGGAAAAACGTCACGTAATGAGCGACCGGAACATTGATCAACAACGGCGTGTGATCAGCCCCGAGGCTCAGATTTTTCACTGGGAACGGTGGCTTTTGTCGTGCTTGCGAAAGCACGGAGGGTGTCCGACCGTGCCATTCATCAATGCGCACCAATTTGGGCGTACAAAGTAGTAAACCAGACTGGGTCTCCGGTTCATGTAAAATCTTACTCCAGTAGGCCACAGATGACCCGTTGAGCCTCAGAAGCACACAAAAACCGAACAAGACAATTACCGCAAGCCAGCGCCATCGGCGAACTCGTTCGATCATCCGTTGCGAGTTGGTGATGTCGCGTGCTTCAGACCATTAGCAGCGCTGGATTTTCCAGCAAGTGGCGCAGTTCCTTCAGGTATTCGGCGCCTAGCGCGCCATCGATGACGCGATGGTCGCAGCTCATCGTAAGCGACATGCGATGGCCGACCACGATTTGGTCGCAATCGTCAATGACCGGAACTTTGGTGATCTTGCCAACGGCGAGAATGAAACCTTGCGGTGGATTAATCACGGCCGAGAAACTGTCGATCCCCATCCCGCCGAGGTTTGAAACGGTGAAGGTACCGCCTTGAAACTCCTCCGGCTTCATCCGCTTGTTACGCGCGCGATGAGCAAGATCCTTTGCAATCTCGCTGATCTCACGCAGCGATTTATTTTGTGCTGCGCGAATCACCGGCGTCAGCAGTCCGTCTTCGATCGACACGGCAATGCCGAGGTCGACATCGGCATATTGCACGATCGCTTCGCCATCGAAGGAGGCGTTCACTTGCGGCACTTTGATTGCGGCTTGCACCGCTCCTTTCAAGACGAAATCGTTCACGGTGATTTTCGCGGCGTCAGCACCTTCACCCGCAGACTTCAATTCCTCGCGCGCTTCCATGAGCGGTCCTGCATTTATGTCGATTGTTAAGTAGAAATGCGGCACCGGACCGAGGCTTTCCACGAGGCGCTGCGCAATGATCTTGCGCATTCCAGAGAGTTGAATACGCGCGCTTTCGCCTGCCTTAATCGCAGGCGCAGGCTTCGATTCAGCTTTTGCGCCACCACGGTCGGCGAGGCCGGCTACAGATTTCGCGGCAGCGCGCACGTCGGTTTCGGTGACACGACCTTCCGGGCCTGTGCCTTTTACGCTGGAAAGATCAACGCCGAGCTCAGCCGCGATCCGGCGTGCAACGGGCGACGCTTTCACGCGCGCTTCTTCTGGCTTTTCAGCTTTCGGCGCCGGCCTTTCGGTTTCAGCTCCTTTGGTGCTTCCTCGCCTTCACGACCGATGAACGCGATTCTGTCGCCGACGTTCACCTTGCCGCCTTCTTCGACGTAAATTTCTGTCAGCGTCCCATCCTCAGGCGATTCCCATTCCATTGTCGCCTTATCCGTCTCGATCTCAGCAAGCACTTCGCCAGCTGAAACGTGATCGCCTTTCTTTTTCTTCCACCCGACCAGAGTCCCCTCGGTCATCGTGTCGCTCAATTTGGGCATCTGAATTTCAGGCATAACTAAGGTGACCGGTGATGAGTTTTCTCACGCGTAGCAAACCTGCTTCACGGCCGCGGCAAGTTTCTCCGCGTTCGGCAGCACGGCGTGCTCAAGGCGCTCGTTGTAGGGCATCGGAACATCTTCTTGTGATACGCGGATGATTGGAGCATCGAGCTCATCAAAGATGTTTTTCTGAATGCGATAGCAAACTTCAGCCCCGACTCCGCAGAATGGATGATCTTGTTCGACAATCACGACCCGGTGTGTCTTGGCGACTGAATCGTAAATTGCTTTCTCGTCCAGTGGTTTAATCGAACGGAGATCGACGATTTCCGCCGAGATATCTTCTTCCTCCAGTTGTTCCGCGACCTTGAGCGCCAGTGGAACCGTCTGCGCGTAACAAATGACTGAGACATCGCTGCCTTCACGTTTCACTTCCGCTTTTCCCAGCGGAATGAGCAGCTCTTCATCCGGCGGCTCGACCATTCCCTTGGAGCTGTAGAGCAATTCCGCTTCGAGAACCAGCACCGGATTGTTGTCCCGCACGGCAGTCTTCAGTAAACCTTTTGCGTCACGTGGCGTGGCTGGCGTGCAAACCTTCAGACCAGGCACGCTGGCGTAAAAATTTTCCGTTGCATGCGAATGCGTAGCGCCGAGCTGGTGCGCTGGTCCGTTCGGTCCGCGAAACGTGATTGGGATATTAAATTGCCCGCCCGACATCGTGAACATGTTTGGCGCATTGTTGACCACCTGATCGAATGCGACCAGCGAGAAGCTGAACGTCATGAACTCAATGATGGGCCGCAAGCCCACCATCGCCGCGCCGATCCCGAGCCCAGCGAATCCGTTTTCGCTGATTGGAGTATCGATGATGCGTTTTGGACCAAACCGTTGTAGCAAGCCTGAGCTAACTTTGTACGCACCCTGGTATTCGGCGACCTCTTCGCCCATCAGAAATACATTCGGATCACGCTCGAGCTCTTCTGCGAGCGCTTCATTGAGCGCCTGACGATAAGTGATCTCTCTCATGGCTAATTCGTCGTTGGAGACGGCGCGCCCTCGCGCCGCTCCTGCGCTGATTCCGCGGGCCGGGGGCGGCCCGGCTCCACGACGCCATCGGCATAGGTATAATCGTAAAGTTTTTCGAGCGGCGGGTCGGGGCTCTCCTCAGCGAACTTCACCGCGGCCATGACTGTTTCTTTCGCGCGCTTGTCGAGCTGATCGAATTGTTCGTTGGTCAACTTTCCCTCGCGCGTAAGCTGTGCCCGCAAACGCGTAATCGGATCGTCCAACCGATATTTCTCCAGCTCATCCTTGGTTCGGTAACTTGCTGGATCTGACATGGAGTGCCCGCGATATCGATAGGTACGCGCTTCCAGGAATGCCGGATGCGGCTCTTTACGGATCGAATCGACGACCTCGGAAATCTTGTCGCGCACTTCGCGAAAGTTCATTCCATCGACAATTTCTCCGGAGATGTCGTAGCCTTCCGCGCGATCGACAATTTGCTTCAGTGACGTCGATCTCTTCACCGAAGTGCCCATGGCGAAAAGATTGTTTTCGCAAATAAAAACGATCGGCAATTTATACAACGCGGCCAGATTCAGCGCTTCATGGAAGGCACCTTGATTAATTGCTCCATCACCAAAGAAACAGAGCGTGACGCGATCTTCGCCCCGGTACTTGATGGCAAAAGCCAGTCCCACTCCCAACGGAACGTGTGCGGCGACAATCGCATGGCCACCATACATGTGATGTTGCTTGTCGAAAAAATGCATCGAGCCACCCAATCCGCGTGAGCAACCCGTTGCTTTACCGAACAGTTCGGCCATGCATGCATTTGCACTCGTGCCCCGTGCAAGGGCATGGGCGTGATCGCGGTACGCGGTGATGATGTAATCATCGTCGCGAACGGCCGCCACAGCGCCGGTCACAACTGCTTCCTGGCCGATGTAAAGATGACAAAATCCGCCAATCTTCTGCGCTTGATACTGCTGGCTGGCGCGTTCCTCGAAACGCCGGATCAACAGCATCAGCGAGAGCATTTCGACTTCGTCGCGCTGCTCTCCCGGCTGCATGAAATCTAAGCGACGCGAGGCAATGCAGCGCCAGCATGCCGGCTGGTTTTTCGCCCGAAGTTCATGCACGCCACGAACAATGCGGTGAAAAGGAGATCGCCGAGAAGCGAATTGCGCAAAAACATCCAGGCAGGCGTGGCGCCATTGTAAACGGGCAGCCCGATGCTTTGCGCCTGCACGAAACCAGCGAACGTCTTCGGATAACTCGGCTCGTACAGCCATGAGATGCAGTTCGTGACAAAGTAAAAGATCAGCGACGCTGCAATTGAAGCCGGCAGCAGCGTCTTCAACGAAGCGCGGTTTTGCAGCGACCAGCCGAGCAAGCCAATGAGCGCAAATCCCACGTAATGCGAGATGACAAATGGGCTCCCCATTGACGCGTGATAATGAAAGACGTTTAAAGCCACATCCGACAAGAGCAATGAAACCATTGGAATAGTCAGCTTGTAGCGAGTCGGGAAATAAGCCGCGCCGCAAAGCGCGATCGCAGCGAGTGGCGTGAAGTTCATCCAGCCGACGGCGTCGATTGGTCCAAAAAAGCCAACCAGGATGCGAAAAAGAATCGCGGATGTAACGAGGAGAAGAGCAGGGATCATTCGGAAGAATCTATCTGTCCGGCTCGATATGCAAAGGGCATTTGGAATCGTCATTTCGAGCGAAGTCGAGGAACCCTGTGGCGTTAGCTCAACGTAATTTCGCGCGATCCTTCGAGTCCGCTTCGCTCCGTCAGGATGACAGAAGGTTATTTCGCTGCCGCCAGGGCCTTGTTGAGTCGCGCCTTGCGACGATTCGCTACGTTTTCGTGAATGATTCCGCGCTTGGCAGCTTTATCGATTGCGGAGATTAGCGCACGAATTTGATCCCCGGAAGTTTCCGCGGAACGAACTCCCTTCTGCATAGTACGTAAACGCGTTAGGACACTCCGATTGCGAAGCGTACGTTTTAAGGTCTGGCGCGAGCGTTTGGAGGCTGATCTCGTATTGGCCATTGCAAATCAAACTTTTGTGGAACGAACGCTCGTGAGCACAGTTGCGATTGTCAACCCAAACAATTCGCGGCTGGCATCCACACGTGGCAACGATGGCCTGTTCAGAGCCTTCGCTGCTGGTGGGCTTGGTGGTGTGGCCGCGACGGAAGGTTACAAGCGCTTGCCCGATGCGAGCTTCAGCTTTTTCCGCTCGGCAGCTAGCGCTCCAGCCATTCGCATTTGCTCGACAGTCAGACTGCGGCCTTTCTTCGCCGGTCTCCTCTGATCTTGACTCTCGGTTGCATCCTGCGCTGGTGGCTGGTTCTGCGTCAAATGATCAGGTGGTCCGGCCAGTGCGCTCACATCAATACCGCTGTTTGTGGGCTGTATCCGTGGCGCTTTCGCTACTTTCGGGTGCCGACTTTGATTATCCGCTTGAGTCTGAGGTGCTGCGGTCGCAGCCACGAGAGTCTGAGTCAATTGAACCGGCACTGCTTGTACCGTTTTCGGGAGCCGGTCCGGAATAATCTGCACGAGCGCGCCAGGGGGGACTCGATCATAAAGAGCGGTAATGTCGCTCGATTTCATTCGGATGCAGCCGTAACTGGCAGGTTGACCAATTGTTTTCTCCTGAGGTGTACCATGAATGTAGATGCAGCGATGATAGGCATGCGCGTTTTGAGCTTCCAGTCCACGCAACCAGATAATGCGCGTGATCACCGGGTCGCGACCGGGAGCGTTTGGCTGCAGAACTTCGCCGGTTAATCGTCGATTGTGGAAGACGGCGCCAACTGGTGCATCGCCACCGATTTTCTCCTCGACGGCAAAATAACCAAGAGGCGTTGTCATTCGTCCCCAGGAATCGCCGAGACCAAACATGGAGGTGGACACCGGATAGGTGACCACTTTTCCGCCGTTTTGCACAAGCATCAGCTTTTGGTCGCGCACACTGATGATAATCTCGCTGGAAGTGTTCAGCGGGGTGATCGCGAAGACGGGCACAATCAAAATAAGACTGAAAATCAATGCCAAGCCGCGAAGCATGTGCACCCTTTTACTCGACAATCTCGATTTTGTCACGCAGGAATCACGGCAGTCGCTCGTGAGCTATCGAAATTGATTTTTGACCAGCGACTGCCGAGAGAGGAGAAACAAACGTAGAAGAAGCCGCCCTGGAACATCAACAGGAACGGCACAGAAAGGAACTGGCCGTGTACGATGGCGAACACCACGAAATAGCTGAAATAGATGGCGAAGGCCAACTCCGCCAGGGGAAGTGCGGATTTAAGCGGGCGATACTTACAGCTACGCCACGGCTGCGATTTGCGTTCAATCCCGTATTTCGGCGTCCGCGTAAAATCGGATTTGTGATTGATCAGCGCTTCCAGCACCGCTTGCGCATTATTCAGCGACAGACCAATTCCCAAGGCAAGCAGGCATGGCAGAAAAAGAATTTCCCGCATCCATGTCCGTGGATGCAGCTCGCGCTGAGCGCAAATATAAAACACCGCGACCGAGACCGATGCTGCAAGAAAGATCGGAATATCGACCAGCACCGTGCGGAGCCAGCCCCCCTCGGGCGCTCCGGTCGAGGGATGCAACAGGACGCATAGAAAGGCAAGCAGCAGGTAAGCGAAATTCGACATTAAATGCCCGGTGGCTTCAAGCTTAATCCGAAACGGCAGACGGCTGCGCCAGATTGTCGGTAACAACTTCTTGCACGTTTGAATCGAACCTTTGGTCCAGCGGTGCTGTTGGGATTTGAAGCCGTTCATGTCAACCGGCAGCTCGGCCGGAGTGACCACATCGGCAAGGTAAACAAATTTCCAGCCAGCAAGCTGGGCGCGATAACTAAGATCCAGGTCTTCGCATAGCGTGTCAGCCTGCCAGCCTCCACTTTGTTCGATACAAGAACGCCGCCAGAGACCGGCAGTACCATTGAAATTGAAAAACCGGCCGCTGCGGCTGCGCGCAGTTTGCTCAAGCAAGAGATGCCCATCCAAAAAAATCGCCTGCATGCGAGTCAGCAATGAATATCCGCGATTCAAATGACCCCAGCGGGTCTGGATCATTCCCACTTTTGGATCAGTGAAGAAATGGATGGTGCGCTGTAGCAACTCCCTCTGCGGGACGAAATCAGCATCAAGGATACACAGGAATTCGCCTTCTGCAGCGTCGAGTCCCACAGCCAGTGCTCCGGCCTTGAATCCGATGCGATCGACCCGGTGAATGAGTTGAACGTTAAAGCCCCGCTGGCGCAACTCCTCCGCGCACGAGGCAGTGATCTCGCGAGTCTCGTCGGTTGAATCGTCCAGCACCTGGATTTGCAGAAGCTCCCGCGGATAATCCAGTTGGCTCACGGAACGGAGCAATCGCTCCGCGACGTACACCTCGTTAAAGATCGGCAACTGCATCGTCACCTTTGGCAGTTGTTCGAAATAACGGGATGGCTCCGGCGGACGCTTCCGATTTTTCAGGTACAGATAGATGATGAAATAGCGGTGTATGCCGTAAGCTGAAAGGCCAATGAGCGTGCTCAGGTAGCAAACCGTCCAAATAATATGTCCAACGCTTCCTTCCATGGGATTTGCTATGGCCGCCAGTGATTGAGGCAGTAAGGGCGACATGATGACGTTTCCATCGTTTGCGTCAATCCAAAAATCGTATGTTCATCCGCGAAAGGCCGGTTCGCATTGTGTTGATACACAGCGGTCTCCTATCGACGTTCGTAATTGGACGAGCAACTAGTTTGGTAATCTCTCCGTGGCCCGTGCGGGCGTAGCGCCCGTCGAAAGGTTTGCACCGGGCTAAACCTCCTTCAATATGACATTCGCCCTTGCCTGAGACGGCCAGTAGGTTGACCGTGGTACGCCAATTTTTTCGCAAAAAGGCATGCATGCAGCTGGGAGATCCAACAACGAAACGAAGGCGCCATCATCTCGATCGTTTCAAGATTATTTTTCCTATTCTTCTGGCGGGCTGGATCCCGTCGATCCTGACCCTGATTGTTTCTTATACGATTCTGCGCGACACCTTGGAATCGAGGATCTTGCGCGACCGACAAACTTTGGTCCAGCTCGTGAGCCATTTGGTCGGCCACGATCTCAGCCGCAGTAGTGCCATCATTAATTATTATCAGACACTTCCCGAGGTCGCCAAAATTCTCAGCGGGCCTGATTCTGCTCCCGCCGGCCAGCAATGGCTTAACTCCGCCTTCTATTCGCATCCGAATATTGACGGCATGTTTCTCGCTGGTGCGGATGGCGCGTTGGTTGCATCGATCCCGACTGCCCCAGGAGTGATAGGCAAAGATTTTGCGTCCCAATACTGGCGCGAGCAAGCAGCTGCATCCGAAGAAGCCATTATCTCGCCCGTTCATCCCCGGTTATCCGATGAACGGCCAGTCACTGATATTGTTGCTGCAGTCCGCGCGCCCGACGGGAAAATCCTCGGATATGTTGGCGACTCGGTTCTCGTTGAAAGAATCGGAAAGCGACTGGCGAGCATCGAATTTTCCGACCGGTTTGTTTTCGAGGTGCTCGATCAAAATGGTGCGGCGCTTTTCGCGAACGATTTTAAACCGAACCCCAATGTGACGTCACGCGAGGGCGGCGCGCTGCTTGGTGAGATCCGTCAAAACAAACTCGGACACTTCGAACAGCATGGAAACCTCTATTCTTTCAGTCCGATCGAGCCGACTGGTTGGGTAGCGGTCGTGGAACAGCCAAAGCGGCTGGCTTACAAACCGGTGCACGATCTTCTGGGACGAATGACTGTGCTGACGGCGTGGTTGATCGCTCTGACCGCAGTATTCGCGTGGCTGGGCAACCGGTTTAATCAGCGCCAGATAGAATCCACACAGCGGCTGGAACGCGAAGTGATCTTCAACGAGAAGATGCTGGCGAATATGCCCAGCGGCATCGCGTTTGTTGATCCAACTTCTCGTCGCTTTCTCCACGTCAACGACGCTTTTGCGCGCATGGCGGAACGTTTTGGAGACGTGCCAGCCGGCCGCGACATCATGGAAATCCCTTGCGACGATGTGAAGATTGCGCCTCAGGGAGCCATTGACAGAGTGCTCACCTTCGGAACGCCTTTTCAGCTGACTGAGTACCCGCTGAAAGACAAGACGGAAGTGACGCATTTTTTGAATATTAATCTGCTCCGGCTACAAGGCGCGCAGGAAACGGTTCAAGGCGTGCTTTATCTCGTGGAGGACAAAACGCGCGACGTCACATTGCGTCAGGAGTTGATTGGCGCAAATGCTGCCAAAGACCAGTTCCTTGCTCTCTTGTCGCATGAGTTGCGCAGTCCTCTCGCGCCGGTGATTGCCATGGTGGGAGAGCTGGAAGCCGAGGTGCCCGACTCGCAGTCTGTCAGGGAAGCGCTGGAGGTCGTCCGCCGCAACGTTGAGCTGGAAGCGCGGCTAATTGACGACTTGCTCGACGTCACTCGCATCTCAAAAGGTAAACTGCAATTAAGCTTCGAGACGATCTGCGTACACCAAATCTTGCAGCGCGCTTACGAGATCTGCCGAAAGGAAATTGAAGCAAAGAACCTCGACGTGGAATTTCAGCTTCGCGCCGTCCACACACACGTCGAAGGCGATCCGGCGCGCTTGCAACAAGTGTTTTGGAATCTGATCAAGAACAGCGTCAAATTTACTCCCGAGAAAGGTCGAATCACTATTGCAACGCTTAACCCGGTGCCGGACAAAATTGAAGCTCGCATCATCGATACTGGCATCGGCGTCGAACACGAAACGATCGACAAGATCTTTAACGCCTTCGAGCAGGGGCAAGCCGATATCACCCGCCGGTTTGGGGGTCTCGGTCTTGGCCTCACTATTTCGAAGGCGTTGATCGACGCACACGACGGAAAAATCCATGTGCAGAGTCCGGGGAAAGATCAGGGCTCCACGTTTTCAGTGGAGTTAAATACGGTGCTCGCTCCGGTCGGACGTGATGGCGATGGGCAGGATCAACCAGTAGATCGGGAACCAAAACAGTTTGTGCCAACACACCGCCGCGTCCTGTTGGTCGACGACCATTATGACACTTGCATCGGAATGAAAAGAATGCTGGAGCGCCACGGCTACGAAATTACCGTAGCCCATACCGCGGAACAGGCAGTGGAGAAAGTCCGCACCGAGGAATTCGATCTGCTCATCAGCGATATCGGATTGCCGGACCGCAGCGGTTACGACTTGATGCGCGAAGTGCGTCTCAACAACGATTTGCCTGGGATTGCGCTGAGCGGTTTTGGTAGCGAACAAGACGTAACCCAAGCGAGAGAAGCAGGCTTTGCTGAGCATCTCACGAAGCCAGTAAGTTTTGAGCGTTTGGAAAAAACGATCCAAAGCTTGCTCTCTTGAGCTCGTGCAAGTTGCGGCCAAAGAGTGAAGCCGCGTTCTTGCTACTCGCCGTGGACGCTGGCTTCTGTTTTAGTCTTGCGCTCTGCTGCCTCTTTTAGCTGCCGCGAAAGCTTCTCAACACGCTGACGCATGACTTTGCCGGCTTTAAATTTCACTGTTGCACGCGGCGGAATCACAAAACTGCTGCCGGGCTGATTCGGGTTTCGGCCAACGCGAGGCTTTGTCAGACGCGGCTGGAAAACACCGAAATTGCGCAGTTCAACTGGAATGTTATTAGCCAGACTGTCGGTGATCTTGTCCAGAGTGCGCTGGACAACATCAAACACTTGATGTTGCACCATGCCGGTTTGATTGCTGATAGAGACAACGATGTCGCGCTTTGTTAACTTTGACATATCATCTTAATATCGTTCCAAGTG
>WNFT01002819.1_pt1 | contig 14940 bp, 17 predicted proteins | sample 5400191 | NCBI WGS metagenome assembly WNFT01 (sample SAMN13153359, study PRJNA577476) | soil metagenome | isolation source: 80 cm saprolite under Madrone tree | place: USA:California | collected 2016-06-14 | reverse complement strand
CAGGGTCGCCGCGGTGGCGCCGCGGATCGATCCCGCGGAAGCCGTCAAGGCGGTGGACGTCTCCGGGCTCTACGTGACCCCCGGCCTCGTCGACATCCACGTCCACGTCTTCACCGGCACCGGAGAGAAGGGCTCCTACGCGGGAGACAACAGCGTCTACCCCGACGGCTTCACCCTGCGGGTGGGAGTGACCACGGTGGCGGACGCCGGCTGCGCGGGCTGGCGGAACTTCGAGGACTTCAAGGCGCGCGTGATCGACCGCGCGAAGACCCGGGTCCTCGCCTTCCTCAACATCGTCGGCCAGGGCATGCGCGGGGGCGCCTTCGAGCAGGACCTCGCGGACATGGAGGCGGGGCCCACCGCGGAAGCGGCGCTGCGCCACCCGGGCCTCATCGTCGGCATCAAGACCGCCCACTACGCCGGTCCGGAATGGGCGCCCGTGGAGCGGGCGGTGGAGGCGGGCACCCGGGCGGGCATCCCCGTGATGGTCGACTTCGGCGCCAACAAGCCCGAGCGGCCGGTGGCCGAGCTGGTGACCAGGAAGCTCCGTCCCGGGGACATCTACACCCACGTCTACTCCGGGCTCCGCAACGAGCTGGAGGAGTCCGGCAAGGTGAACCCGGGCCTCCGGGAGGGCCGGAAGCGGGGGGTGATCTTCGACGTGGGGCACGGTGGGGGCAGCTTCGTCTGGCGCATCGCGGTGCCGGCGGTGAAGGAGGGCTTCCTCCCGGATTCCATCTCCACGGACCTGCACATCGGCAGCATGAACTCGGGGATGAAGGACATGCTGAACGTGATGAGCAAGTTCCTGGTCCTGGGGCTCTCCCTGGACGACGTGGTGCTCCGCTCCACCTGGAACCCCGCCCGCGAGATCAAGCACGAGGAGCTGGGGCACCTCTCGGTGGGGGCGCCCGCCGACCTCGCGGTGCTGCGGCTGGAGACCGGCCGCTACGGCTTCGTCGACACCTACGGGGCGCGCCTGCAGGGAACCAAGAAGCTCGTCTGCGAGATGACGATCCGCGACGGGAAGGTGGTCTACGACCTCAACGGCATGGCCCGCCCGGACTGGGATGGCCTGCCCAGGGACTACAAGTCGACGGGAGACGCCCGCTGGGACGGGATCTGGAGGTGAAGATGGCGAGATCGAATCGGAGAGCCTTCCTGGCGAAGGCGCCCGCGGTCGCGGTGGCCGTGGCCGCCGCGTCCCCCGCGGGGGCGGCCGAGAAGGCGGACGGCAAGCCCGTGAAGAAGGTCCATTGGAGCGGAGGCAAGCGGCCGGAGAAGCCCCCCCTCTTCAGCCCCGTCGTCTCCTACGGGAACCTCGTCTTCGTTTCCGGCATCGGCGCCCATTTCGAGGGGGACATCAAGGCCCACACCAAGCACGTGCTGGACGAGATCCAGAAGAAGCTGGAGGAGGCCGGCTCGTCGATGGAGAAGGTCCTGAAGGTCAACGTCTACCTGAACGACCTCAAGGACTACGCAGGCATGAACGAGGTGTTCCTCGGCCGCTTCGGTCCCGAGCCGGGCGTGCGCACGACCGTGGCCCCCGCGGGCGGGATCCCCGGCAACTCCCTGGTCGAGATCGACTGCATCGCCTACGTCTGAGGGCCGCTCTCCATCTCCGCCTGAAGGCCTCGCAGCTCCTCCTCCCCGAGCCCGGGGGAGAACCGCCGGATGCGCGCGACGAGGTCGGTCGTCTCGAAATAGGCTTCGGCGCACCCGGCGTGGATGAAGCCGGAGTTCGCGAAGCGGCCGTCCTCGTAGTAGACGAGGGCAAGGCGCCAGGCCCCCTTCTCGATCGTTTTTTTGCAGGAGCGACACTCGGCCCGCCCCGAAGCGGCCCGCTCCGCTCCGTTGATCCGGGGCAGGCGCCGATGCGCGAGGCCCCGCCGGGCCTCCGACTCGAGGCGCTCCGAGGATTCGAGAGGCTCTCCCCTCGCCTGGAGCGTCTCCAGGAATGGCTCCGGCCGCTTGAATGCCGCGCAGTCGAGGTGGAACCAGTGAGTCATCTCGCCCTCGGCAAAGGGGTTGGGCAGGCGCTCTCCGAACCGCAGCACGCCCGCGGCGATGCGCTCGTCGCATCCCCGACACTTCGCGCGACCGCTGGAAGCGGATTCGATGACGTGCGCCATGGTCCCACGCTCGCCCGCCCGTAGAGATAACAGGCGCGGACTCCGCAGGCAAGCCGGTCGGGGCGGGGGCCGCCTCCCCTGTGACCTCGATCACTTCCCTCCGGGCGGGGAGGAGCATACTCGGGGTCCGATCAAGGGAAGTACACCGCAGGAGGTAGACCAATGACGAGAAAGACGAGCTGGTGGCTGCGGGGCCTGCTGGGCATGAGCGCCCTCGTGGGGCTGGTCGCGAGCCAGCCGGGAGCGGCGGGGGCCGGCCAGGACAAGGTGACGATCTGCCACATCCCGCCCGGAAACCCCGGGAACGCGCACACGATCGTCGTCGGCGCCCCTGCCGTGCCCGCGCACCTGGCGAATCACGGCGACTCTCTGGGCGAATGCGTTCCCGGTGGCCCCGGACAATAGCGCTGTCTGACACCTGCGCCTCCGCGGGCTCACGGCGCGGAGGCGCAGGGGGGCTCCTCGATCACTCCACCAAGCCGAAGGCGATGATGTTCGGCCCCGCGGCCACGGTCACGTACTGCTTGCCGTCGAACACGTAGGTCATCGGTGACGACTTCCAGAGATGGTTGGCCTGGAAGTGCCAGAGGGGCTGCCCGCTCGTGGCGTCGACCGCCATGAACGCGCCGCCGTCCTCTCCGAAAAAGACGAGGCCCCCCGCGGTGGACAGGGCGCCTCCCCAGGAGGTGGCCGGCCCGATCTGCGGGACCTCCCAGGCGACGTCGCCCGTCCTGAGCTCGAGGGCCCGGAGGATCTTCTGGGGCGCGTCGCCGGGCACCTGCTTCGTGGTGCCCGCGAAATAGTCGTGGCCGGCCTTCCATTCCAGGGGGGCCTTGGTGAAGACGTTGCATTTCTCGAGGGTCTGTACGTAGTAGAGGCCGGTGGCGGGATTGAAGGACGTGGAGAACCAGTTGGTGGCGCCTTCCACCGACGGACAGACCCTGGTCCCGGCGAGGGTGGGCGTCTGATCGGGGTTCAGGACCGGGCGACCGTCCGCTCCGATCTCGCGCGCCCAGGTCAGCTTCTTGATGAACGGCTTGGCCCGCAGCAGCGCGCCGTTCGTCCGGTCCAGCACGTAGAAGAAGCCGTTGCGGTTGGCGTGGAGCAGGAGCTTCCGGGGCTGCCCCTGCCAGTCCGTGTCCACGAGCACGGGCGGCTGCGCGGCATCCCAGTCCCAGACGTCGTGGGGCGTGAACTGGAAATACCACTTGAGCTTTCCCGTTCGGGGGTCGAGGGCCAGGATCGAGTCGGAATACAGGTTGTCGCCCAGGCGCTCGTCGCCGGAGTAGTCCGGACCCGGGTTGCCGGTCGGCCAGTAGAGGGTATCGAGCTCGGGATCGTAGGTGCCGGTGAACCAGGCGGTGGTGCCGGGGTGGTCGATGTCCCGGCCCTTCCAGGTCTCCGACCCCGGCTCGCCGCGCTTGGGCACCGTCCAGAAGCGCCACGCCTCCTTGCCGGTCGCACGATCGAAGGCGGCCAGGAAGCCGCGCACGCCTTCGTCGCCGCCGGAGCTGCCCGAGATCACGAGGTCGCCCACAACCAGGGGGGCCGAAGTCGCGCCGTAGTTCTGGCGCCAATCAGCCATTTCGGTCTCCCAGCGCAGCGCCCCCGTGAAGCGGTCCAGGGCAATGACGTGGGCGTGGTCGGTGACCATGAACACGCGGTCGCCCGCCACCGCCACCCCGCGGTTCATGCCGCCGCTGGCGTCGGTGATCAGGCCCTTGGTGCGGCGACGCTTGTAGTGCCAGATCCGACGCCCGTTACCGGCATCCAGGGCGTAGCACTCGTTGGCGCTGGTGACGTACATGATGCCGTCCACCACCACCGGCGTCACCTGCAGGCGGGCGGTCTCCGGCAGGGTGAAGGTCCAGCGGGGAGCCAGGCGCGTCACGTTGCCCCGGTTGATCTGCTCGAGGGCCGTGTAGCGATTGCCACCATACTGGCCGTGATAGGTGGGCCAGTCCACCTGCGAGGTCACCGGCCGGTACCGGTTGCCCACCTTGCGCAGCAGGTGGAGGCGCTTGTCCTCGCCCAGGAGCTGCATGTCGAGGGAGGTCTGGTTCAGCACCAGCCCGCTGAGCGTCCCCCCCTCGGTGGTCTCGACGGTCGTGCGCACCGGCGCGGTCTCTTCCTCGGGGCGGAGGGTGCGGAGGAAGGCCATCAGGGCGCGCAGGTCCCCCTCGGCCATGGGGAACCCGGGCATGCCGGCGCGGGGCAGCCCCTCGCGAATGAGCTCGGCCAGCTCCGCGTCGTCCCGGGAGGGAAGCCGGGCCAGGATGCTCGGACCGAGCTCGCCGCCATTGCCGTCTCCGCCGTGGCACCGCGAGCACCGGCTCTCGTACTGCGCGCGCCCAGGGTCGGGGGGCTGGGCGAGGGCGGGGCCGACCGAAGACAGGGCGCAGAGCAAGACCGCGGGAATTCTCATGACCGCAGACCATAGCACTGGCGGGCGCCCTTGGCTCGCCCGGGACCCCTACGGTGGCGCGATCGCACCTTCTGGACTAGCCTGCTTTCATGAGGCTGCTCCTGTCGTACCTGCGACGCTATTGGCGGCTGGTGCTGCTCGCCCTCGGCCTGGCCGCGGTCAACCAGATCTTCTCCCTGCTCGACCCCCTGATCTTCCGGCACGTCATCGACCAGTACGCCACCCGCTTCGACCAGTACACGATCCGCGAGTTCGTGCGCGGGGTGAGCCTCCTGCTCCTGGCCGCGGTGGGGGTGGCCTTCGTGTCCCGGGTGGCCAAGAACTTCCAGGACTACTTCATCAACGTGGTCACCCAGCGGCTGGGGGCCGAGATCTACTCGGACGGCATCCGCCACTCCCTGGACCTCCCCTATCAGGTCTTCGAGGACCAGCGGAGCGGCGAGACCCTGGGCAAGCTGCAGAAGGTCCGGGCCGACGTGGAGAAGCTGATCAACGTCGCGGTCAACGTCCTCTTCACAACCCTGGTCGGCATCGTGTTCGTCACCGTCTACGCCTTCACCGTCCACTGGATCATCGCCCCCGTCTACTTCCTGACCGTCCCCCTGCTGGGCTGGCTCAGCTCGACCCTCTCCCGCCGCATCAAGGAGGTGCAGAAGGTCATCGTGGCGGAGACGACCGCCCTCGCGGGGGCCACCACCGAATCGCTCCGCAACATCGAGCTCGTGAAGAGCCTGGGCCTCGCGAACCAGGAGGTGGCGCGGCTCAACGCCACCACCGAGAAGATCCTGCGCCTGGAGCTGAAGAAGGTCCGCTACCTGCGCAGCCTGAGCTTCATCCAGGGGACCTGCGTGAACGCGCTCCGCACCAGCATCATGTTCCTGATGCTCTACCTGATCTTCACGCGGGAGATCACGGTCGGGCAGTTCTTCTCGCTCTTCATCTACTCGTTCTTCATCTTCGGTCCGCTGCAGGAGCTGGGGAACGTGATCAACGCCTTCCGCGAGGCCGAGGTCTCGCTCCAGAACTTCCAGAAGATCCTCGACACTCCCCGGGAGCCCAAGCCCCCGGCTCCCGTCCGGGTGCCGGAGCTGCGGACCCTCGCCTTCGAGGAGGTCGTCTTCACGCATCAGACGGCCAGCGCGCCCGCCCTCAACGGCATCTCGTTCGCCCTGGAGCGCGGCCAGACCGTGGCCTTCGTCGGCCCCTCCGGCGCGGGCAAGACCACGCTCGTGAAGCTGCTGGTCGGGCTCTACCGCCCGCAGTCCGGCCGCATCCTCTACAACGACCACCCCGAGGACGTGATCGACCTGGACAGCCTGCGCGAGCGGATCGGGTTCGTGACCCAGGACACCCAGCTCTTCGCGGGCACCATCCGCGAGAACCTGCGCTTCGTCCGCCCCGACGCCACCGACGAGGAGTGCCTGGAGGTGCTCCGGAAGGCCGCTTGCGACAGCCTGCTCGCCCGGGCGGACAAGGGCCTGGACACCCTCATCGGCGAGGGCGGGGTCAAGGTCTCGGGCGGGGAGAAGCAGCGGCTCTCCATCGCGCGCGCGCTCCTGCGCCGGCCGCACCTGCTGGTCTTCGACGAAGCCACCTCGTCCCTCGACTCCCTGACCGAGGAGGAGATCAGCCGGACCATCCGCGACGTGGCCACCAGCCGGGACGTCCTGACCATCCTGATCGCCCACCGGCTCTCCACCGTCATGCACGCGGACCGGATCTACGTCCTGGAGCGCGGCCGGATCGTCGAGGAAGGACGCCACGCCGAGCTGGTCGAGCTGAAGGGCCTGTACTACGCGATGTGGCGGCAGCAGGTGGGCGAGCGCCGACCGCTCTCCGTTCCCGCCCCCACGGTGCCGAGGCTGGTCGCGGCGGGATAGGCGCGACGCTCAGGACCCCGCGGACAGCCACTGCCGGGCGCGCCGGATGATTTCCTGTCAGGGCGAGGGCGTCGAGGACCGCGGGCACCAGGTCGACGTGCCGGACCGCTTCCCGAGCCGGTCGGGGCGAGCAAGCGCGGACAGTACAGGATGAGCGGGCACGTTAAAGGTCGCGCCGTAGGCGAAGATCATCGGGGTCGCTTGGCACGTTTACTTCCCGGCCATTTGGCCCTAGACGAAGTCGGCGGTCGCGGCCTGCGGCAGCCAGGAGACAGCAGAAGGGGCCGCTGACAGTTCTCGATCTAGCTCCCTGATGGCAGGATCGGCCCCTTGCTCTCGGAGCCTTGACTCTCCAACCTGCTCGCAGGCTGACGCAAGTGCCTCCCTACGCCGGCTCGCATGTACCTCTCGACGTCTGCCGCGGCGCCACGCCCACGGATTCCCTTGCAATAGTAACAGTCGCCCGCGGGGTCCTCCGCGGGCGCTGTCACCCTACCCATGTTCCCGCGATACCAGAGCACCCGCTGCGGCGTGCGGATCCCCGTCACCCCAAGCATGAACTCGCTGACCCCGAGTGACGCGACGACACCGTTGATCGAGACGACGGACGGGCCGGCATCGGCAAGGTCTGCGCGGTCGATGCCGTAGATGGCCTGCCGGTTCTTCCTCGCCTCGGGATCCTCGAGCTCTCGCTGCGCCTCCGCGATGTCGAGCACTCCCCAGCAGACCAGGCATCCCGATCCGTCCCAGTTCACGCAGACACGACCTCCGTACAAGGGCGGCCTGCCAGGAAGGATGTCGGAGGCCAAGTCAATGTACGGCCGCGCATAGGCCGAGCAGACTTCGTTCAGGACGAGCCGGGCGCCCTCGCTGTCCAGGCATCCGAAGATGCAGTCCGACCCGATCACGCCCCTGTAGGCGTCGATGCTCACGAGTGACTCCCTGACTTTCCGGACGCGAATCGTCGGGTCGGCCACCGCCACTGTCCGCTCTCCGATATCCACCTTCGGAGTACCAGGGATGGGGTCGTCATGGCGCGCACCGACATAGCGGTTCAGGTTGGTCGTTTCGAGGTTCTCGCTGTCGATGAGCACGAGTTCCCCGACGCCAAGGTGCGCGAGCTGCTGCACCACGTGAGTCCCGAGGCCGCCTACGCCGACCACGGCAACACGGCAACGGGCCAGCTTCTCTTGGCCTTCCCTGCCGAAGAATCGGATGTTCCGATCAAAGCGATCCGTCATTGGAATACTCCTCGAGGGACGTGGCTCGCGAGGGACGAAACAGCACGCCGTCACTCACGATGCCTTCCAGGTGCTGGGGTTCCTCGGCGTTCTCGATCCAGGCCAGCCCATCGAACCCGGGGGCGGAGACGACGAGCGCGAGATAGGGACGGTGACGGAGCCGCCACCACACGTGGGGGACGAACTCCCTCAGACCGGCGATGTCGCTCGGAGAGAAACGCGGGCTCCGTGGGAAGGTGTGGGAATGAACCTCGACGAGGGAGGCACCGAGGTCGTGAGCCCGCTTGATCGCACCAGCCCGAGCCTCGTCGGTGAGCTCTAGGTGGTATGGCGAGCGCGACCGGAATCCTTCCGGCCCCACCGTGAGCCAGTCCGCGAACCTGAGGACGACAGTCTCGTCTCCCTGCTCTGCGTGCGCAAAGAGGAACGCGGCCTCCTCAAGCGGGTGGGCTGCCTGCGGCAGTAGGTGGCGCCAGAGGGCCTCGCGGATCTCAGGCGGGAGTTCAAGCCTGACGCGCGCCATCATGTTCCCTCCCGGAACCGCACGCCGAACCCCAGCACCCAGTTCACGAGGTTCGGACCGCTCGCCGCATCAGCCGCGGGGCGCCACTGGCCGTCGCCAAGTGTCCAAGAGAAGATGCCCCATGTGCCTCCGAAGGGAGGCTGGCTGGGGGCAGGCTCCGTGTAGTCCTTGGGGCGCATGCTGTTGAAGAGGATTCCGGCCGGTACGTAGATGCCGTACGGCGGCGTGCCGGGATAGCCTACGGGGATCGGGAAGGCCACCTCGGTCACCTCCCGGTTCCAGCCGTGCGGCAAAGCGTGGGAGGGAATGCGGACCCAGTGCCCCTCCTCGCGGTATTCGAGGTCTGGCCACCGCTGCCGGAGGAGGGGAAGCTCCTGTTGGATGCGTTCTTGCCTGTTTAGCCGCGCTTGAAGTGAACCTTCCTCGAGAATCCCATGCCGGGCTTGAGGTCGACCACCTGTCCCGGCTGCAGCTGGTGCTCAACGTTGTCCTTGTCGATCACGATGGCCCCGAAGGAGGGTTCCCAGCCGCCAAGGGCGATGATCTCCTCGGTCGTGATCGTGTCCTTGTCCCAGGGCTTCAGCACCCCCTCGATGTCGAGGAGATATTTCGGGCCCTCTGTCGCTTGCGTTGCCATCTCTTTCTTCTCCTTAGAGTTAGCAGGGTCTACTCGATGCCAGCGCGACCAGATTCGAATAAGTGCGGAAATGTTCAGCATCCGGAACTTACAGCCATGCCCCCCATTATCTGGCCAAGAAACGGCTGTGTCAAGGTGTATTTTTGCCTATTATAACTTGATCGAACGGCCGTCCTCAGCGTATACTTTCGATGGCGGGAAGATGCTGAGAGAGGAGGATGGCTAACATGACGGCAAAGCGAACCATGACGCTGAACCTCACCGACGCCGAGATGCGGGCCCTGGAGGAACTCTCCGACAAGAAGGATCTGACCAAGACCGCGGTTATCCGCCAGGCGCTTCGCCTGTATCAGACGGTTGACGCGCGCGTGGAGAAGGGCGAGAAACTGTTGTTCGAGAACGACGCGACCAAGGAAAAGGCCGAGTTGATGCTGCTATGACGGCCGAAGCGTCGACGATCTACCTGTTCGATGTCGCCGCCGGGACGGAGGTCGAGGCCGAATTGCGCGATGCCATTGAGGAAGCGCAGCTGGTTGACTGGCAGACGAAGTGGCAGCCGGCCTTGATCGCGGTCCTTCAGGACCTTGCACGGCAACGGGTGCCTATGGCCCAATGGCCGCAAAACTTGCACTGGGACTGGCGTGCGAAGATGGCGCAAGTCGCAAGGCTCCTAGCCTTCTCGGGATTCAGCGTCGTTTGCGTGGGCGTGACCCAGGGTCTGATGCGTGTTGACCTCAACAAACACGCGCGCGAGCCCAGCCAGAAGGGCAAGCCCCTGGTATATGTCGACTATCTCGAAGTGGCGCCGTGGAACCGTGTCGACCTGGGGCGACCGGCGCGCTACAGGGGTGTCGGGACGGCTTTGCTCACGGCAGCGGTCGCGCTGAGTCTCCAAGAGGATTTCAAGGGACGGATCGGCCTACATTCGCTACCACAGGCTGATGGTTTCTATCGCGACCGGTGCGGGATGACGGATCTAGGTCCCGACCCTCACTACCAGGGCCTGAGATACTTTGAGATGACGCCCGAGCAGGCTCGGACCTTCCTCGATGAGGAGAACGAAGCATGAGACTCGAGCGAAGCAAGGAATGGTGGGTGGCCAGGGCACGGCGCGAAGGCGATACTACGATCGGCGCTGGTCTGCTAGCCCTCGACGCCAAGCCCGACGAGCGCTCCCTGCACGCAGGTGCCGCGGAAGCCGCCGAAGAAGCTCGGATCGCATTCGGGAAGTTTGTCAACTTGATGCGTCGTCGCAGGAGTCTCTCCGTGGAACAACTCGCCGAGGAAGCCGATCTGGAGGCAAGTGAGATTCTCATCATCGAAGATGACGTGCACTACGTGCCGGAGCCTCGGACTGTCTTTCGACTCGCACAGACCTTCCACGTCTCGCAGCAACGGCTGATGCAGCTCGCTGGCTTGGCCGTGGTGAACGACGCCGGTCTGCGCCAAGAGGCGGTTCGCTTTGCCGCCCGATCGGAGCCGTTGCAGAAACTGACGCCGGAGGAGTCCGCAGCCCTCGAGGCTTTCGTGGCTGTGCTCAGCCAAGAGGACCTCAAGAAGGTGAAGTGAAGAACCCTCAGCTTGGGACGCGCACTGTCGCCGATATCGAGACCCAGGTCACGAAGATCCTTCGTGGAGTCGGAAGTCCCGAGCCCCCGATCGATCTTCGGTTCGTGCGCGACCTCCTCAAGCTGGACCGGAGCTACTACAACACGGCCGACGACGGCCTTCTGCGAGAAACCATCAGCCGCCTCAAGGTCGCGGGGCTTCAGGTTCTCAAACGTCCCACAATCCTTGGCGACGCAGTGCGGACGCTGAGCCTGAAGGCGCTCTACCTGCCGGACCAGAAGCGGATCCTCCTCGACGAGGCGCTTCCTGCTCTCAAGCATCGGTGGAACGAAGCACATGAGATCGGGCATGACATCATCCCTTGGCACGCGGGGATGATCTTCGGCGACACCGAGCGAACGCTCACGCCGGCATGCCATGCGCAGGTAGAAGCAGAGGCGAACTACGCGGCCGGGCAGATTCTTTTCCTTGCGCACCGTTTCGCGGACGAAGCGACCTCCTCTCAACCGAGTCTTGATACGATTCGGCTGTTGAGCAAGCGTTTTGGGAATACTCTCACGTCGACGCTGTGGAGATACGTCGAACAAGCCCACGTCGATACGCCAATGGTTGCCCTCGTCTCAGGGCACCCGCATCCGGCAAAGCGCAAGCCGGATTTCAATTCTTCCGAGCCGTGCCGCTATTGCGTACGGTCTTCGTCCTTCGCGCTCCGGTTTGCGACCTCGACTGAGATCGGTCTCTTTCAGGGAATCGTGAGCTACAGTGGCCCTCAACGGGGTGGCAGCCTCGGTCAAGGCGAAATCATACTGACGGACGTGAATGGCGATCCGCATGTCTTCCGGTTTGACACGTTTTTCAACGGCCATGAGGCGCTGACTCTGGGGGTCTGGGTTCGCCGGCTCGCAGCCATAGTTTCCCGCTAGCGATGGCGGGCGGCGCCGGCGGTCCCCAAGACAGCGGCCCGGCCTCGAGGTCCCCTTGTTCCCCAACGAAAGTGCCCCAGACAAAAATCGCATTGACGAGAGTCAGTCCGGGCGCATAGGCTTCTCGACAAGTGGCCCAGAATGACAGCCGAGGTCGCAATCCTTAATAGGGTGGCAGTTGCCCTGGCGGCAGATAGTGCCGTGACGGTGCAGGGGCGCGGAGGACAAAAAGTCTACAACACGGTCAACAAGCTCTTCGGCCTCTCCAAGTACCATCCGGTTGGCGTGATGATCTTTGGATCGGCCGACCTGATAGGTATGCCTTGGGAGGTCATAATCAAGACCTTCCGCAAGAGGCTTGCGAAGCGGTCGCACGCCCGACTCGAAGAGTACGCGGACGAACTGCAGAAATACCTCACCGGGAATCCTGCCCTCTTTCCGCCCGAGGCACAGGGAGCGGCCATCCGGTCGTTCTTCCTGGCCTTCTTCAGTCAGCTCGCGACCCAGGCGCGCAACCGAGCACGGAACAAGAAGGAGCCACCAGAAAAGGCACTTGGGGTGGCAACTCGCCTCTTCTCGATCAAGCTCGCTGAGTTCCCTTTCTTGGAGGGCTACTCCGAGGAGCAACTAGAGAGCGTGGTCGCCTCGTACGAGCCCCTTCTGCGGGAGACCTGGGAGCTAGTGCTCGCCGACATCCCGATTTCCGACGACATCAAAGCCCTGCTGCGAAAAGTGGCGGGTTATTGCCTCTGCAAAGCACACGATTTTTTCGAGCCCTCAGGTGTTGTGATTGCCGGATACGGCGAAGAGGACACTTTCCCAGTCTTGTGCTTGTTTCAGGTCCACTACATCTCGGACAACATCCCACGTATCGGAACGCGGGACGTGTATCGAGTCACGGCCACCGAGACCGGGTGCGTATACCCCTTCGCCCAACGTGACCTCGTGACCACTTTCATGGAGGGAATCGATCCCAACTTTGACTCCTTCATCCAGAATGCCGTTCGCGACCTTCTGATGGACAAGTACCCAGCGCTTATCTCGCAGGCTCTCGGCGGCGTGCCAGGTTTCGACACCGTTGCCCTTCGAGAGAAGCTCGCCGAGGTGGGCGCAGGTGTACTCGAGGGCTTTGCCAACGCCACCACAAGATTCCGGCACGAGAAGCACATCAGCCCGATCACCAACGCCGTTGGTTTCTTGCCGAAGGATGACTTGGCAGCCCTGGCGGAGTCGTTAGTGAATCTCACTTCTTTGAAGAAGCGCGTTACCCTCGACACTGAGACAGTGGGTGGACCCATCGATGTCGTGGTAATCTCAAAAGGTGACGGCTTGGTTTGGATGAAGCGAAAACACTACTTCAGGCCAGAACTCAACCCCCACTTTTTCACGAACTACTTCCGGGAGGACGCTGATGAGTGACGAGCGTTCCGGCTCCCCGGTGATAGACCGCGCGCAGCTTCTCCGAAGTGGCGAGCTCAGCCAGCCTGACACTAGGAACGCCTTGCGCGATATCGGGAGAGCGCTTGCCGCAGAAGCCTTCCGTAGCCAAGAGAAGGCGCGACCAGATTCGGCCGACAGCCGTCTCAGCCGGCGCATCGAGTCTCTCTGCGGGAACGAGTGAGCTGCGGCATGGCTGTTGCGGGCCAACCGGGCTCTCCTTGCCTTCGCCGTCGGGTCGCGTAGCTTTCCGGCAACCTGCCAGCCGCAGTCAGAAGGTTCACTGCTCAGCAGCCGCGCCGGACGGCCAGCCTTGCCCGGTCATATTGATGAAATCGAGGGCAGTCGCCAGTCGCGATCGTCGAACCGGATTGAACAATATCAGCTCGAGGTCAATCGGCTTCGCCGCGAGCAGCGACAGGCCGAAGCCCACTTTGGAGGCGGGACTCCCGGGCCGACGGCGGCATAGACGCCATGCCCGGTCTTCTGCTGCGGTCCCGTGCATAATGGAGTGAACGCATCCATGCCGGAGGATATCCTCGAGGAGATCCTGCGGGGCCGCTTCAGGACCCCGCCAGCCAGCCGCGGGCCCGGCGGATGTCCGCCGCGTAGAGGGGCGGCGGGGCCTCGCGCGCGAAGCGCTCGAGGACGACTCGCGCTTCCGGCAAACGCCCCTGCTTGCGGAGCATCAGGCCCAGGTTGAAGAGGGCATCGAAGTCGCGCGGATCCAGGCGCACGGTCGCGCGCCAGCGGTCGATGGCCGCGTCGGGCCGGCCGGTCTCGGCCTCGATCACGCCCAGCGCGTTGTGGGCGCGGGGCAGGTCCGGGTCCAGGCGAGGGCGAGGCGGACGTGAAGTCCGAACCGTTCGGGTTGGCTCTCGGCTCCGGGGTCCTGGCCACCGGCCAGGCGCTGGGGGTCTGGATCAGGCTCATGGCATCCCCCCGGGTGGCTTCCGAACGCGGAGGCTACGGGCAGCGTCACCGCCGGATTCGCCGTGGGAGCGGCGCGGCGGGACGGGTCTGGGAAGGACGGAACGCGCGGCGATGGACCGGGCCGCACCGAGCGGCCTTGGGTCCAGCGGTTTGGAGCGTCCTCGCGGTATGGGTTTGCGAACTTTATGACGGGGAAGGTAACGTGTTGGTTGCGTTCATCGCCATGGAGGCCGGCTGAGCGCCGCGTGAGTTGTGCCTCAGACGCTTCAGGAACGGGTCAGGTCGAGCGTCGACCGCGGTTCCACGGCGCGGGCCCGGCGGATGCCGAGGCGCTTCATCTTCTCCAGGAGCGTGGTCGGCAGGATGCCCAGGCGGGCGGCGGCCCGCCGCTGATGCCAGCCCGAGGCGTCGAGGGCGTCGAGGATGAGGCTTCGCTCGTACTCGGCCATCAGTGTCTTCAGGCTCGGGGCCGGTGCCCCGCCGGTCTCGCCCGGGGCCGTCATCCGGCTCTCCTGGCGCGTGGTCTCGAGGTACATCACGGATCCTCCTTGGCCGGGGTCCCCCACCAGTCGCTCCTGGCCTCGCGGGCCCAGGCAGCGCGGCCACCGGCGGCACAACACGAAGCTAGGGGCCTTCCGCGTTCAGATCCATGGGCGTGAGGGGGTTTGACCGTGAGTTGGGTCTGAGCCGGCAACCGCGCATTGATCAAGCACTTGAAAGAGCGGCTGAGGATCCGGGCCCCGTGGTGCTGAGGGCGGGGCCCGCGTCCGCCAACCTGTCTGAGCAGGCGGGCGGCTCGGAGGCCGCGATCACCCCCGGCCGGCGCGCCAGAGCTCGAGGTTGCGCTCGATCTGCCGAGAGTGCTTCTCCAGGTGCTCCGCGTAGCTCCGGAGCCAGTCCGCGGCCCCGTAGGAGCCCGACTCCGTGTGGCGGCCCACGCGCGTCCAGGCCGCTTCGGGTAGCCGGCGAAGGAGCGGCACCGTGTTGGCGCGCACCGCCTCCACCGTGGCCAGGGCCGCCGTCAGGGGGTGGGCATGGTAGTCGAGCTGGGCGGCCCAGGCGTCCTGGTCGTAGCCCATGATCACGGGGTCCTCGTCCACCACCAGGGTGCGAATGCGGAGGGCGGCGTTCGTCTCCGAATCGGCGCAGTGGCACACGACCTCGTGGACGCTCCAGCGCCCGGGGGCGGGGCGCCACTGGCGGGCCTCCTCGGGCACCTTCGCGAGGGCGGCGCGCAGCC
>WNFT01002817.1_pt1 | contig 14945 bp, 16 predicted proteins | sample 5400191 | NCBI WGS metagenome assembly WNFT01 (sample SAMN13153359, study PRJNA577476) | soil metagenome | isolation source: 80 cm saprolite under Madrone tree | place: USA:California | collected 2016-06-14 | reverse complement strand
TCGCCGATCATGGCGATTGTCGTTGCCGCTATCGCGCCTTCATTCGGCATCAGGCGAAACCGTGCCTTGGCCGTCTCGAGGTCCGGGTAGGTTACCGTCGGCAGCGCTCTGAGCCGCTGCAGGTAGCGGTTGCGCCGCTGACTCGACGTCACCGCGACGTCGACGATCACCGCTGCGCGCGCAAGATTGGGGTAGTTCACGACCAGCGCGAGGGCGCAAATCCCGCCCATGCTATGGCCGATGACAACTGGATCAGCTAGCGCCATTCCCCTGAGAAAGCGTGCAATGTCTACGGCGTAATCCGTGGGCAAGTAGGCTGGCGGGCGAACCCAATCGCTCTCGCCATGGCCGCGAAGATCGAGGGCAAGGATACGAAAGTCGAGTTCACCCATCGCTTCGGTCATCGGCTGCCACCACCAGGCGTTGGCCGAATTGCCGTGCAGGCAAACGAGCGTCCGCCGCCCGTGCGGATTCCATTCGAGGTAATGAAGACGCGGCGCGCCTTCGAAGAAACCGCTCGCGGGATCGCTCATGCAAAATCGTCGAGAAAGTCGCGCAACGCCCCGGCCAACCCCATGGGATTGTCGAGCATAACGTGATGTTGGGAGTTAGGAATCTCGACCAGACTTCCTCCCATCGCGGCTGTCGTCCGCTGCGCCAATTGGGGCTCTATGGCCCCGCGGTCGCCCCTGACATAAAGTGCCGGGCAACTGATGTTAGGCAGCCCCTCCCACGCATCGATTGGGTCGCGGACGAGCGTGCGACGGTCGCCCTTCGACACCCATGTGCCTTCCTCGTCCTGGCGGAAGGAGTACGACGCAACGTGGCGCAGCACCTCTGGTGCAGCAACGGTCGCGGGGGGCATCGGGCGGAACTTCGCGCAGGCGGCAGCGAGCGAGTCGTAGCGGCGTGGCGGACGTTCCGCACTCTCCCGGAGTCGCTCGACCGCCCAGGCGGGATAGGTGGCGGGGCTATCGATCACAACCATCGCGCGAAGTGTGTGGCTGTGCTGGCTCGCATAGACCATTAAGGTATGACCGCCCATCGAATGGCCTACGAGAACGGGCGCTCCCAAACTCCATGAACCAATCACCGCCTCCAGGTCTGCGACGTAATGTCGAGTGCCATACGCCCAGTCGGCCGTCCATGCGCTGTCGCCGTGGCCGCGCAGGTCGAGTGCGAGAACGTGAAAGCGGTCCGTTAAAGCCGGCGCGACGAAGTCCCACCAATGCGCGTGCGCTGAACCGCCGTGAACCAGCAATAGCGGCTGCCGCCCCGTGCCGCCATAGTCGAGACAATTAAGGATGACACCGTCGGTGCCTCTGAATGTGTGTGTCTCCATCTTTTCTGTTTCGAGCGATATGCTCTGCGCCGACATCGGCTCGGCTGCGCACGCCGCAGACTCCTTAGCTCGCTCCGCCTTCGGCTTCGCTAGTGTGCGCTCTCCTCCATCTCGAATCGTGCGTACTTTATGACAGACACGCAGGAAGGAGGGAACGTGCGCTGGAGGGTCAGGATTTACTTCTCGGGCGTTTGTTCCGAGCGCTACGATGGCTATGAATGGGCAGCTTTGCAAGAAAATGCATTCATGCCACGATCACAAATGTGGCAACCCGCGTACGACGCTATGCGTAATCGGTTCATACTCCTGATTTTATTCAGCTTGCTCGCCCTGAGCCCGGTTGCGCCACTGCGTGCCCTGAGTGCCACGGCCACGTCGACCGCGAGCGTCCCTGCCATTGCGCCAGGCGATACGGGCGAGAATCCGATGAAGGCGCGCGAACTGGTCGACGCCGCCATCAATATGACCGACAGCGAGCGCGCGGTGAAGTTGCTGTGGCAGGCGACTGCGATGGATCCGACCCTCGAAGAGGCCTACCTATATCTGGGGTTGTTCTACAACTCGCGCTCGAACTTCGGAAAGGTTGTCGAGGTCTACCAGAGGCTGGTGAAATACGAGCCGAGGCTTGTGACGGCATACTTGAATATCGGCGAGGCGTACATGTCCTTTTCGCCGCCCAAGTTTAACGACGCCCTACCCTACTACCACAAGGCGCTCGAACTCGACCCGACGTCGTCGTTTGCGGAGCTTAGACTCGGCGAAATTTACGCGCAGCAGGGAGATAAGAGCCAAGCGGTCAAGTATCTCAAGCTTGCCAGCGGGGATCGCACGAAAAATCCCGGCGTCGCAGCCGAGGCCGACCGGATACTGCACGAGATCGGCGCGTCGTAGGAAACGAATTGCGGATACCTCACCCGCGCCATTAACTCGGAATAAACACTGTCAAGAAGCAGCCGGACTCGGAGCACTTTGAGCGCCGCCAAGCGGCGGTGCGACCATCCCATGCTGGAGCTGCTCGGCCTCGCTTCTCAGACGAGGCGGGACAAACCGGCGATCAAACGTCTTCTGCTGATCCAGCGTAAGTAGACTGCGTATCTTGAGATATGTGTCGATCATGAGCCGGCGTCGCTGATCCCGGAAATTGAGATTCAGTTCCCGCATCTTTTTGTGCGTCCCCTCCATCAGGTCTTCGATTTGCTCGTGCTGGGTGGGTGTGAGCGCTAACTCACGATCCATCCGTTGGAGCAGATACCTGCCGTGAAGGTGCATCCATCCGTAGCGGTAGGCCAATATGCTACCAGCGAAACCGATTACGAGACCGGCGAGGAGGGTGGCCGCGATCAGCAGCGCGATGGCCTTACCCTGCAACGCCGTTCGCCCCGCCGTTGGGTTGCGTAAGCGGATCCTGCGTCAGGCTATCCTGGTCCAGCACTGCATCACCGAATACTGCACTTTCGGGAGTCGCAGTGGAGAGATCGCCGACAGCGTCTTCGCCCGTGATTGCGTCTTCGAAGGTCTGGCCCGGTGTCGCGGCCGCGATATAAAGCACGAATAGCGCAGCTGCGGCCAGAGCAGCCGCCGCCCACACCGTTCGCGACGCACGTGGCACAACGGGTGTAACGGTGGCGCCACGGCGGGAAGTAACGGAAGGTTCGCTCCGCGCGTACGGCCAAGATTCGTGCGTGGCAACCGATGGTTGCGCCACCCCCATCGGCTCTCTGGAAGCGGAGTCGCCGTGAAGCACGGGGGCGGTCAGTGCGAAGACCCGGAATGCGCGATCGCATCGCGCACACCGGCCCACGTGCGCAAGGAATGCGGTGCGCTCCTCGGGCGTCATCATCCGCCGCCAAAACGACGGAAACTCTTTTCTTACTTCGAAACAATTCATCGTACTGCCTGACTCCGACGTGCGGCGAAAATTCGCTCCGCCTGCCGCCGCATCGCCTGACGGGCGCGAAACGCGCGAATCTTAACCTTGGCCTCACTCCAACCCATTATTTTCGCAATCTCACTGACGCTCAGATCTTCAGTCTCCTTCAATATCATCACGGTCCGATCTTCCGGACGAAGCGTCTCCAGAAGACGGTGCGCAAGATCACTGGCCTCGCGGCGCTCCTCGGCCGCTTGAACGATCGCCTCGGGGGTAGCCTCGTTGACGAGTTGCGCCCATATACGCTCGGGTCCGCTGAAATCTGCGACCAGCTCTTCGGGCCGCCGCTGTTTGCGCCGCAATTCGTCGTAACATACGTTCACCACTATCGTCCGCAGCCATCCGCCGAACGGCATTTCCGCCCGAAAAGTCGAAAGGGCGGCGAAAGCGCGGATAAAGCTTTCTTGCGCGAGATCTCGCACCATTTCGCGGTCTGCGAAGAAACGCTGGCACAGCCGATCGACCTTGTCGCGGTAACGTGAGGCCAACTCGGCGAATGCCGCCGTTCGTCCGCCGAGGACCTCGGCTATCAGTTCCTCGTCGGAAATGACGGCTAAGCTCCGTACGAACGGTTTCGCGGCGACAGCCAGCATTCCCATTTCATAGGTACGTCATCAGCTCTGCCGAGGTTACAAAACTTTAAGGTTATGACTAGTCGCCCTTCGGGGGACCCCGTAGTCCCGCGCGCTCCAGATCGGCGGGTGTGTCCAGGTCTGTCGTGACTCCCGCGTCATCGACGTCCACATACGAAACCCGGGATGGGTCGGCGTTTACCACAGCCCGCGCGCCCTGGTCCTCAGGTGCGCCTAGAAGCTCATCGAACAGCGCGCGCCCGAAGATCACCGGATGACCACGGCGGCCCAGGTAACGGGCTATCATAATTGGCTTCCCCGAGCGCTTGTACCCCGCCACGAGTGCCTCGAAAGTAGCAGGCTTGACCAACGGATGGTCTGCGAGATGCACCAGTGCGGCAGACGCGGTCGCCGCGGGGAGCCCTGCCTTCAGCGATGAGAGTTGGCCGCGCTCGTAAAAACGATTTTCGACGACCACAATTCGTGAATCCCGCGGCACCGCAGGTCTAATGCGCTCGGAATGTGCGCCGAGAACGATAATGAGCCGCTCGACGACATCCAGCATGATGGCCGCGGTGTGCGCGAGAAAGCTCTCATTGTCGATCCTGAGGAGCGGCTTCGGATAACCCATCCGCCGCGATTCGCCGGCCGCAAGCAGAATCCCGTCGATTTCGCGCGTCAAGATCTAATGGCTCGTGTGTGAGGCAAGGATTGACCTGAGTCAACTCTGTGAGTCGCGTCTCAAGCGTCCGGATTTCGTACCGAGGTTGAAGGCATCGCGCTTGTCGGTTCGCCACTCGCGGATTATCTCCGCAATAATCGCCACAGCGATCTCCGCCGGTGTCTCCGCTCCGATATCGACCCCAAGTGGCGCATGCACTTCGTCGAGCAACTTCGGATCTACTCCGTCCTCTTCTATACGCGCGAGCGCCGCTCTGACCCTACGGCGCGAGCCGATCATGCCGATAAAGGGTCCAGGTTCTTTGCCCGCAAGGCCGGCCGCCTGTTTAAGCGCGGCCCGCAACACCTCCTCGTCGAACGCGTGCCCGCGGGTTACCGAGAGGACGTAGCAATGACGGTCGAGCCTGAGCGAATCAATCGCTGCCTTAAATGGCTTCACGATTATCTCGTCGGCGGTGGGGAATCGTTCACGGTTCGCAAACGAAGCGCGGTCGTCGATCACTGTCACGTGAAAACCCAGCATCGAGCCAAGTGCCGCAAGCGGCTGTGCGATATGACCGGCTCCCGCGATAATAAGCCGTTGAGCACCAACGATTGGATCGACAAAAACCCTGGGCGCTCCGTTCGATTCTATATGCGTCACCGGTTTCAAGCGGCCGTCGGCGCCGACCTCGAGAAAACCCGGAGTCGAGTCGGCCGCGCGCTCGACAATCTGCTCGATAGCGGAAGGCTTAAGTCCCGCGTCGCGAGAATCTTGATGTTCCGGATCGATCACTGCCTTGACGCCCACCGGCACATCGCCCTTCGCACCCGCATCAACCATCGTCAGGAGAGCGGCGGGACGGTTGCGGCTGGCAGACTCGGCGAGCGTGCGTGCAGTCTCGAGGTCGCGTTTGGGCGACCAGAGGTCGATAAACACATCCATTATCCCGCCACAGCTGCCAATCTCCTGTTGATCGAAGTCGCCAGTGAGGTCGACTTCGGTCAGGCGCGCACCTGCGCCCTCTTCCAGCAGCAGCCGCGCCTTGCGAAACACTTCCGCTTCCCCACATCCGCCGCCTATGGTCCCGAACTGACCGTCATCGCGGATGATCATCTTTGCGCCAACCTCGCGCGGGGTCGAACCGCGTACGTTGATCACCGTCGCGAGCGCAAATGGTTTGTCGCGCTCGAGCGTGCGCAAGGCTTCGGACCAGATCTCCTCACTCGCCATTTTCACCTTTCCGCGTTTTTCACCTTTCCGCGTGGCTCCGTTGTCGCCACGCCAGTTCTACTTGAGATGCATACGTGCCGTCGAGACGGCAATCATACTCGCTAGCGACCGAGACTACACTGTAGAATTATTTTGACTTAACGGCGCTCGAGGATTCCAGTGGGCTAAAAGGTCGGTACGGCGCCGTTTGCCGAAGCGGGCTGAAAGAGCTGCTATGCGATCCGACCGGAGAAGGTATGAAGGCAAGTAAGAGCTGGCGCGGCGACAGCGGAGCCGCGCGGAAAGGTGAAAAAGATCAAATTTCGCCCGAGCGCGAACCTGAGGGCGAAACGAGGCCGTGGCTACCGCGACGGCGGGCCTCTGTAGCCAACCCGTACCGTGTGAGCATCCGATAGAGCGTCGAGCGCGAAATTCCGAGCAGATCCGCCGCGCGACGGCGGTTGCCCTCAGTCTCCTCAAGGGAGCGTAGCAGGGTCTTCTTGATCACTTCATCGAGCAGTAGCGGGTCCTGTATGTCCGTCTTCGGCGCAGGACTGGCGACCGTGGATTTCGGTTCGGCCACCGCGGCTGGTTCGGCGCTTGGTGCAATGTTCGCACTAGCGATGGCCGGAGCGGCGCGCGCCACATGCTCGGGAAGCGCCTGCGTGTCAATTCGATCGTTGTCAGTGAGCATGACGGCGCTCTGGATGGCATGGGAGAATTCACGCACGTTGCCGGGCCACTCGTACGCCTGCAGCACCGCCAGCGCACGGCGCGAAATGTGACTCACTTGCTTGTCGAACAGACGGTTGTAGTGCTGAATGAAATGCGCCGCCAGCGCTTCGAGCCCGTCGCGCCGCTCGCGCAGCGGTGGAATATTGATCGCGCTCGCGCTCAGCCGGTAGTAGAGGTCGTCGCGAAATTCCCCGGCCTTGACCATCGCGGGCAAATCGCGGTTGGTCGCCGCGATCAACCGAATATCAACCTTGTAGCCTTGCGCGGAACCGACCGGCTGCACCTCGTGGGTCTCGACCGCGCGCAAAAGCTTGGGCTGCAAGCGCATCGGCAATTCGCCGATTTCGTCCAGGAACAGCGTGCCGCCGTTGGCCGAACGGAAATAACCCAGCGAGGCCTCGCGCGCGTCGGTGAAGGCGCCACGCACATGGCCGAAGAGTTGCGATTCGGCCAGCGTCTCGACCAGGTTCGAGCAGTTGAAGGTCACGAACGGTCCCTTGGGCACCGGCCCCAGTGTGTGTAATGCGCGCGCCACCAATTCCTTGCCCGTGCCTGATTCGCCGTAGATCAGCACCGTGGCCTTGTATGGCCCGAGCCGCGAAATCGTCTTGAGCACAGTGCGCATTTTGGCCGACTGCACCACCATACCGCCTACGGTCTCGCAGCCGATCACCAAGAACTCCACGTCGACCCATTCTCGCAATTCCTCTGGGCTCAGAACCGGCAATGCTTGGCTCAAAGTGTCGTCTGGCTTCAATTAGCAAACTCGGCGCAGCAGCTCCCGCAGTCCCCTGAGGCAGAGACAGCAAATGACAGGCCATCGCCTGTGCATATTAGGAAGTCGAATAGACCGGTTCGACCTGCGACGTATGAGTCATCGCAGTGGCTAATAACTGGGCCAGTGGCTAATTATTGCCGTTGCGACGTTTGATTGGCGGACTTATGGTATCACAAGTTGGAAGCTTGCTGCCTTTTGCGGTCCGGAACAGCGCTATATACCCATTATGCCGGCCAGTACCTGCGCCGCATGGTCGCGCGGATTCACAGAATCATATACGCATGTGACGATGCCTTGCTCGTCGATGAGGAAACTTATCCGCTTTGCGTAGCGATCCTTGGCACTATCGCAGGCACCATAGGCAATGCTGATTGCGCGGTCCGTATCGCATAGCAGCGGAAACGTGAAGCCATTTTTGCGCGCGAACGCAGCGTTGTCGTCGACTGCGTTCAAGCTCGCGCCGAGCACAACGATATTGTTTTCCTCGAAATAGTCTTTATGGTCGCGGAACCCGCGTCCCTCGACCGTTCAGCCAGGCGTGTCGGCCTCTGGGTAGAACCAGAGCAGCACCTTGCGCCCGCGCAAACTGCGCAGCGAAAGGGTAATGCCCTCATGGGTCGTCGCGATGAAGTCAGGAGCCGGACCACCAACCCTTGGCATCATAGCATTATCTCGCCTGCTATGCGGTCAGTTGAGCGTCGCTCGCAGCCGCGCCAGCATCTGGGAACAGGTCGGGTCGTCGGGTTGAATCCGCAACGCTTCCTCGAGTTCGTGAATCGCCTTGAGCACCATACCCTTGGCTGCATAAACACGTGCGAGGTTCATGTAAGGAAAATGACGCGGTTCGTACCGCGGGGCCGTCTTGGCCTGCTCGAGCCACTCAACAGCGTCATCCAACTGGCCCTTGGCGATCAAGTAGGCACCGATATCATTGTATGGATTACCGAAGCTCGGATCGACTTCGATAGCTTTTTTGCACTCCTCGATAGCGTCGTCGGTTCGCCCAAGAAATTGATACGCCCACCCGCGAAACGTGTAGGCCTCTGCCGTTGGATACGTTTCGATTGACTTGGTGTAAAGGGCGATCGCGTGCTGAAAATCGCCCTCCATATGATAGCGAACGGCTTCATTCCAAAGCTGAAGAGCCTGCTGCTTCAAAAGGGCATCTTCCATGGATCGATCCGTTATTGCGGGCTGACGTTCGCGTCAAGAGGGCGCGGCATTACCGCCGAACGTCGATCGATCGGGTGGAGCCGCGCGAAAGGGTGAAAATGGCGCCGCGACAACCCTACGAAGCGTAGGGCAAGCTCCGCCGCGCGGAAAGGTGAAAAACGCGGAAAGGTGAAAGATCAGAGTCGCGCTCTGACCGTCGAGAACAGACGCAACATAAATCCGCCGGGCGCTCCGGCCGCGGCGTCGCGTTGCGTGTTAAGACGGCGGGCCAGATTCTCCACCGCGCTCACCAATGACGAGCGTGGCGCCATCTGCCATAAGTCTTGCGCGTGCATCTCGACCTTGCCCAGCACGCGATCATCGCGCGGTATCTTTGCGTAGACAGAAGCGCCGGAGGTCCGAACAATCTCCTCTTCGCCAACACCGTTCTGCGGATCGAATTTGTTTAGAACTACGCGTGGCTCTACTCCGCGGATCTCCAGACGCCGGAACAATTCCATGAAACGCGGCACGCTGCGCGCCGCGGGAAGAGACTGGTCCAGCACGTACAGCACTTCATCCGAACGCTCCCACGCGGCCACGGTCTTTTCGTCGATATGACGTCCGGAGTCGACCACCACGAAGTCAAACAACTGCCGGCTGAGGTCGAGCACCGCGCCTACCGTGATATCAGAGACCTTCTCCGAATCCTCGATTCGCTTGGGCGCGGCCATCAGATAAATGCCGGACGGATGCTTCGTGAGAGCGGCCTCGAGCTTGATCGAATCGAGCCTTTTGCCGTACTCACCCAGCGACGCAATCGTCTGCTGAGGGTCAAGATGGAGCAACACGCTCAGGCTGCTGTTCTGCAGGTCCAGGTCGATCACGGCCACGCGTTTTTTGAAGCCGTAATGCAGCGCGAGCGCGATATCGCCGCTCAACGTAGTTACGCCAACGCCCCCAACCAGACTCGTAACCGAATAAACCGGCGCCAGCCCGCCTTGCTCGAGCTTGCGCCGAGTTTCGCTCAACTTGAGCAGCGCACGCGTGACGTCGTCCACTGCAACAGGGAAAAACAGAAGGTCGTCCGCTCCCGCATGCAGCGCCTGGCGCATCGAAGCGGGCGACCGATGGGGAAGCAATGCAATCAATTGAGGCCGCGGAGACCTTTGAAACTGCATCTGCAGGTACCGCAGCGCTGCCGCCTCGTCCCCGCTAAACACCACCATCGCGATATCCGGCATCGAACCACGGCCGGCATCATCGACTATCCCTGCAATCTCGGTCACCTCGAGCGGTAGCTCTCTCACTTGGGACAGCGCTGCTCTGACCTCCGTTCGCTGCTCCTCGTATCCTCCGACCACTTCAACCGCCAGAGCGTCGCGTAGGCCGTCAGCCCCGTCCCCGAGTCCTCTCATCGCGTGCTCCACTGCGCATTGTTTACGAAGCTGATCATATCTAAATGCCAGTGCGTATTCCGTCGTCGTCTGTCCTTTGGTACCGTGCGGAGCCCCTGACACACATGCCGGTAACCATACTCACTCCGCTCCCTCTTGTTAGTAATTGCGGTTTTTCGCGTTCGTTCATCCATTCGGTATTAGCCACTCAAGCGCCAACATCGCTACTCGATTGGAGCAGGCTCTGTGCCAGACAGGGCGCCACAGCGATAATCGCTATAGACTGCGACTCGGCCTCAAAACCACTAATGCTTCGGCAATCTGGTCCCATAACGCTACATATACCGGCTGTTTTAACGGCTCCGGAAGACATGATCATGGTCAAATATGCTAGCGATGATTGACATTCAGCCTGCTAACGCATCGTTTGTCCCAAAATGACCCACACCACTGATATGCGTGTCCACCTGACGCGAGTTTATATTCACTAGCCTGCTCCGGAGGTACTGAGTGTGGTACTCAGTGTTGTGTGTGGATATGCGATTTACTCGACCAGTGTGGTGTCCCGTAAATAAGGTTAAGACGTAGGGCAAATCGCTTCGCGTTGATCCCTCGACGCGGCTCGTGGCGCTCGCCGACTCAGGATGACAAACGAGGGCGCAGCCTGGCCATCGTCAATGGGACGGCGGTAACGCAAGATCATATGTAGCTGCTGCCCTCACCCGAACTCTCTCCTTGGACAGGGAGAGGGATCGGAAACAGACACCGAGACGGACTGAACCAAAAACATCACAGACTCGGAGAATGACAGCTTACCCGTATAAAAGTATTTACGGGACACGAGATTAGACGAGCCTCGTCCCGACATTGTGCGATGATTGGTTGTGTTCCGTTTAGTAAGGAACTTTCAGCTTTTCATTCTCAAATATTGTTCTTGGTTGGCACACCGCTGGCGACTGCTTGCCCTTTTTGGCATCTTTCGGAGCACAATTGCACAAAATGTCTCATTCGATTGTTTCCAAATGAACGATTAAAAAACACATGACGCGCCGCAAAGACGATTGGCCTTTCCCGCATCGAACACAGCACCTCAGCGGAGTCGGTCAGGCGTTCGCCCTGGCACTGCTGATTCTGGTCATCCCGGGGCTTAGCGGTTGCGTCAACGCTTCACTCGCCGCGGCGCGCTCCAAATTGAGTGCGGGACAGTATGCGGCCGCTCATGAGCAACTGATGGCCGCCGCCGGCCAGCCCCAAAAGCTTTCTGCCCGCGAACGTCGGGAGGTACTGGACGACCTTTGCTTGACCGAATTCAAGATTGGTGCGCCGTCATATCCCGTGGCGGAGCAACAACGTGCGTGCACACGAGCCGCCAGCCAGCCAGGGAACCGCAGTGGCTCTACGCTCGCGTCGGTTGAGGCAGCTCAGCGCGCTGCTCTTGCTGCGGAAGTGACGAGCGCGCTCAAGGCAAATGACGTCATGCTTGGGGAAGACGCTATTACGCGGTACCGGTCTATCCCCGGGGCGGACCCGCGTGTTGTTGCGGGATGGTCGAGGCAAATCTGGGTAATCCTCAATCGACGGGACAGCCTCGCTCAAAAGCGATCGGGACACGAGCTAGATGCCGCGATTTCAAAACTTGCTCGCGCGTATCCGCAAATGAAGGAGATGAAGGAAAGCGCGTTCAGGCATTGGGTCCTGGACAACGCTTCAGTTGATGGGACACAGATGGTCTCCAGCGTGCAAATGCGCCGCAACGTCGTGGACATCTGGGTACCGGATGAGCGGCTCCCCACCGTGGCGCTTAATCTCGATCGTTTCGCGCAAATCAACGACGCCCTGGTGGCGCGATGCCGCTGCGACGGACGAACTAATGTCGTCGTCGCAGGGACGGGATTGCCCGCCTACCTCTTACGGCTTGACCCGGAGACAAACCGCTCCGAAGTGCTGATTCTGCCGCGGCCGCAGGATACCCCCGTTCGGCAATTCGACACGGGGAACCGAGCATCGTTGGCTCGCCCTTTCAGATTCAGCTCTCGCTGAAAGCTGATTTATTTCACGCTTTGCGAGATGCTCGGCCGTTTCGCTTATTCGAAGTCGTTCGGCTAGCTGGTGGAACAGGGCAAGGCTTCGTCAGCCTCGCCCCAGGCCGGCCGAACGGGTGCTCCGACTGCAACCCCTCGACCGGTGCAGCAGCTGAACTGCTTACTCGTAAAAGGGAACGTCCGATTGCTGTTCCCGGTCGATCGAACGGCGCGGCGTTCCGATTTTGTATACCCCCGGGGAAAACCCCAGTATCGAAGTTATCAGGCGGCGCACTTTGCTTCCGCCCTGCCGCTGCTCAGACGGCCGGTTCATGTCGATCTCTGTCTCGTGAACATTGTTTGCAATGATGGGTTCCATCGTCGCCCGCCCCTGCACTTCCGCTTTGGAATCCCCACTTCCACCCCACCCCAGCAATGCTGTATGTGCATTCTGCATGCCATGGGACGGAACTAGCCTAAACGATGCCCTGCCTTGCTGATTCCTCCCATGGTGCGAGCAAGATTCTAGCGTTCATTTTTATGCGAGTGAGCTGTTGCAAAAGTGGCACAACTGCGTCGTCTTTCTGCAACAACAGACATGCTATGCGTATCGAAGGCGGGAGGCACTTGAGCGCCAGCTTCGCAGCTACGAATCCTTTTAATGGGCTCCCAGCCTACCGCAGCCCGAAGTTTCCGGTCGACATTCATGAGCACAGCCGCACCAGGCAGCGGTGAGTGGCTACCTGAGGTCGTAGAACGATACGGCGTCTCAACCGAGCGTAGCAGCAAGACTGCGACGCCAAAGCCGCGAGGCTACTTCTTAGCGAATGGCCGGTCGCGTTCGGTGAGCGCCTCCTTGAGGCCCTTCTCGCGGCTGGCCTTCATCCAATTCTTCACAGCTTCCGTCTGATGGGCGATACAGTCGAGGTCGGCCGCCGACTGCTCGAGCGCCCGGAACCCAAGCACGTCGAGATACCGGTTGACCGCGGCCTTGTGGAGTGCAAGCAGCTCGAGCGGGACCATCGCGACGCGCCGGGCATACGCGAGCGTTTCCGCCTCGAGTTGTTCCCTCGAGTAGACGCGGTTTATGAGATGCCACTCGAGCGCCTCGCGCGCCCCCATCAAGTCGCCCGTGAAGAAATATTCTTTCGTCTTGCGCGGGCCCATCAGGATTGGCCACATCGATAGGGTTGGCAGGATTCCCAGCGAGCGGCCCGCAGGATGGCCGAACTGAGCGTCCTCGCTTGCAAAGACGAGGTCGCAATGGCCGGCCAACTCGGTGGCGCCTGCCAGGCAGTAGCCATGCACCTGCGCGATCGTAGGCTTGCCCACGGCCCATAACCGCTGCCATCGTGCGACCGTCCTTTGCAGGTTGACGCGGTCAGTGCTGACGGAAAAGCCGGAGCCCGGCTGCTGCGTCCCCTGAAGGTCGTAGCCGGCGGAGAAAGCGCGTCCGGCGCCGCGGATAACGAGGACGCTAGCTTCGTTATCGCTCTCGAATTCGCTCAGGGCGAGTTCGAATTCAGCGAGTAGCTGCTGAGAGAGGGCGTTGAGTTTTTCGGGGCGGTTGAGCGTCAGACGGAAAATCTTGTCTTCGCTCTTCTCGTAAACAATCGTCTGGTAACTCGCCATCGCATTACCTCCAGCGTCACTTTGATTTCGAGAGCGTGACTTTGATTCGAGCTTCGCACGGGCTATATGCCCCGCGCGAACCCTCGCAGTCAATGACGAGCTGGTGGCTGATTTGGATGCGCGAGTCGCAGCAGGCTGTTGAACAACCTCACTTACGACAGCTCATGACTTGTCATTCTACGCGCGTTTTGCGCGTAGAATCCCGGATTTCGATCTTCAGAGCGCCGGGATTCTCCGCGAGGCACGCGGAGAATGGCAGCCTACCCGTATAAAGCTATTTACGGGACACTACACTACTCTACGGCTCTGACGCGGAAAGGCTGCGGCGCGAAGCCACTCGCGCTTCGCGCCGTTAGCAAATGTGGAGCCTATTCCTGAATCTGCCAGAGTGAGCGAGCGGCGCTGGCCGACCGCTCGATGAACTTGCGCGCCATCGAGTTCTGCGCCTCGAACAGGGAAGCGAGCGGCGTTTCCTTAGCCCACGCAGTCGCCTTTTCCTGCAGGCCTAGCGCATCCTTGGCGGCCTTCTCACTATTCTCGATATACCAGGCGGCTGCCTTCTTCGCGCCTTCGACGCTGAAGCACGCCTCGCTCAACTTGCTGAAAGCGTCAAACAGTCCTTCCCGAATTTCCTTTTCGGCCACTGTATGAGTTCCTCCGAGCTCCCCCGAGGGAGATTTTTTTCGCGGTCGTTTCCCGCTTCGCATTTCACCAAACTTAACCATCAATTACCCATGTGCTCGTTTAATTTGTCGCAGAGGCGACAGAAACACCCGATTTCCGTACTCATTGGTCACGTTCAGCCATCCAGGCGCCAATTTGCGGCCACAGTTTCTTGTGCGAACCTGCGCTCACGACCGCACCGATATGGCCGGTGGGAAACACCAGATTGCGCTTATCGGTGCTGCCGACCAGGTCGGGCAAAGGCAGACTCGATCGCGGATGGACAACATCGTCGAGCTCGGCAACTACATTGAGGACCGAGCAATCGACCTGTCCCAGCTCGACCGCCGTGCCACCGACGTTGAATCCACCATTGACGAGCAGGTTGCGTTTGAAGATGTCACCCATCACTTCACGAAAGATTTGACCCGCGAGCGGAACGTCACTGTGCATCCAACGCTCGAACAACTCGAACATCTCGGCATAACCGTCGCGCTCGGCATTGCGATAAAGGCCAACATACTTGTCCAACGCGTGATGCACCGGCGACATCGCAACGAAGCCGCTGTTGATCATCCATGCCGGACAATTGCCGTAAATTTTCGTAATCAACTCGATCGCCGAGTCGCTCATCTGATCGACCAGGTTATAGACGGGTAACTCGCGCACACCCATGTCGAGCGGCAACGTCAGCGTGACGAGATTCTTTACATTTCGCTGATGGAGCGCGGTGTACACGAGGCTTAGCAACGCGCCGAAGCAATAGCCGAGCACGGTAACCTGCTCGGTATCTTCCTTGATTTGCACCGCGCGCACGGCGTCGGCGACATCACCGTTCACATAGGCGTCA
>WNFT01011797.1_pt1 | contig 14946 bp, 13 predicted proteins | sample 5400191 | NCBI WGS metagenome assembly WNFT01 (sample SAMN13153359, study PRJNA577476) | soil metagenome | isolation source: 80 cm saprolite under Madrone tree | place: USA:California | collected 2016-06-14 | reverse complement strand
GCCCATCGCCTTCGCAATTTTCGCAACGGCCGCCCTTAACATTGAAGCTGAAACGTCCCGCGTCATAACCGCGCACCCGCGCCGCGGGCAATTGACTGAACAATTCGCGAATCGGAGTGAATGCGCCCGTGTAGGTCACCGGGTTCGACCGTGGCGTTCGGCCAATCGGACTTTGGTCGATCACAATTGCCTTGTCGATTTGTTCCACCCCGCGAATTGCCCGATGAACGCCAGGCTTTTCCTTCGCATTATGAAAACGTCGAAACAGCGCACGTCGCAGGATGTCGTCCACCAGAGTGGACTTGCCGCTGCCAGAAACGCCGGTCACACACGTAAAACAACCGAGCGGAAAAGAGACGGTAATGTTCTTCAAATTGTTCTCCGCCGCTCCGACCAATGTTAGCCAGCCTTCGGATTGGTCGGTCGACCGCGGTTTAGCGCGCTGTTTGGGAATCGAAATTCTCGCGCGACCCGAAAGATAATCGGCAGTCAAAGAATTCTTCGCGCGCAGGATGTCTTCGAGTTTACCTTGCGCAACAATTTCGCCGCCACGCGGACCCGCACCGGGGCCAAGATCGATAATGTGATCCGCAGCCCGTATCGTTTCTTCGTCGTGTTCGACCACAATGACGGAATTGCCGAGGTCGCGAAGACGGCGGAGCGTCCCCAGCAGCCGTGCATTGTCGCGCTGATGCAGCCCAATGCTTGGTTCATCCAAAATGTAAAGGACTCCTGCGAGCCCGGAGCCGATCTGGGTCGCCAACCGAATTCGCTGCGCTTCACCGCCGGACAGCGTCCCGCTCTGGCGATTGAGTGTGAGATACCCCAGGCCAACTTCGACGAGAAATTGCAGGCGGGATTGAATTTCGCGCACCACATCACGGACAATGGCCCGTTGCTGTGCAGTCAACTCAAGCGTCGCGATAAAACGCGCGGCTGCTTCAGTCGTTAGCTCACTCAGTTGATGAATATTCAACTCACGTGCATGCCGATCCTTTATGGTGACCGCTAGGATTTCTGGTTTGAGCCTTGCACCATTGCATACTTTGCATGGTTCGTACGTCATGAATGATCGAATGCGATTGCGAGTGAATTCGCTTTCAGTCTGCTCGTATAGCCGCTGCATCTGGGGCACCAGTCCCTCGAATGGTTTTGCAACTTTTCCCGCGTCTGCGGGACCATTGTTGCTGAGATCCATCTCGATCGGCGTTCCATTGGTGCCGAAGTAAAGAGCCTGCTTGAATTGGTCCGGCAATTCGCTGAAAGGCACGTCTTCATCGATGTGAAAGTGCTTCACGAGCGCCTTTTGCAGATGCCGATAGTATGCCTGCATTCGCTTCGTCCCACGCCGCCACGGCTTAATAGCGCCTTCAGCCAATGTTTTGCCCGGATCGGAAATCATAAGCTCGGGATCGCAAACCAACTGTGTGCCAAGTCCGTGACAAGCCGGGCATGCTCCGAGGTGGCTGTTGAAGGAAAAATGTCTCGGAGTTAGTTCGCCGATTCTAAAGCCAGTAGCGGCGTTTCCGTAGTCAGTCGAGTAAACCAGTTCCTCCCGCTGGGCCGTTGAAGTGTTGGAATGCTGGGATGTCGAAGCAATGATTTTCTCGTTACTCCGTTTCACCATCACTCCATCACCGGGTCGTTGTCGCAGGAGAACGACGCGATTCCCGCCCCATTTGAGCGCAGTCTCAATGGAATCAGTAAGACGGATGCGAATGCCATCACGGACGACCAAACGATCCACCACTGCCTCGATGGTGTGCCGTTCGTTCTTTTTGAGGCGAATCCGTTCGGAGCGATCCAACTCCATGATCTCACCATCAATCCGAGCGCGCACAAATCCTTCTCGCCTGATTTTTTCTATTATGTCCCGAAACTCCCCCGGCTGATTCTCAATCAGCGGTGCCAGCAAAATGATTTTCGACTCTGGCTCGTAAGCAAGGATTTGATCGACAATTTGCTGGGGCGTTTGCCGGCTCAACGGCTGGCCCGTCACTGGATCGTGAGGTTGGCCTACAGCCGAAAAGAGGACCCGTAGATAATCATAAATTTCGGTCGTGGTCGCGATCGTAGATCGCGGATTCGCGCCGGCGCTGCGCTGCTCGATGGCGATGGCGGGCGAAAGTCCCTGGATGAAATCCACATTTGGCTTTTCCATGCGATCGAGAAATTGCCGTGCATAAGCAGAGAGGCTTTCGACGTAGCGCCGTTGGCCTTCGGCATAAAGAGTGTCGAAGGCCAGAGAGGATTTCCCCGAACCACTCAAACCGGTAATAACAACCAGCTTTTCCCGCGGAATTTCCACGTGAAGGTTCTTGAGATTGTGCTGGCGGGCACCACTAATTTTGATAACTTGCGCAGGCATTCTGACGAGGAATGTCGAACCTGCTAGTCAAACACAGCCGCACGTCTTTTCCAGCAAAATACTTATGAAGCGTCAAAGCAGCCGCTTCACATCGGATAAGCCTGCGCGTTTCCGGGCGAGGTGTGAACACATCGGCAACCTGAGCAATTCGGAAGGCTTGTGGTGACCTCGAAGCGCCCAGGCGATCTTCTATTGTACCGTGTGTCAGATGCGCTGGCAATTGCTGCCGCGTGCATCTTTGTTTTTCTAGCGAGCTATCGAATTGATCTCCCAGGGCTCTACATGGATGAACTGGATTTTGTTAACGCAGCCCAGGGCGCTCCCGATAATACCATGATCCATATGCGGTTGGGATCGGTGCCGCTTTTTATCATGCCTTATCTGGGAGCGTTAAAGGCATGGATCTACGCTCCCATCTTCGGCCTCTTCGGTGTATCGGCTCTGACTATTCGCTTGCCGGCCATTCTGATCGCTGCGGTGACCCTGCTGATCTTTTATCAGCTCATGCGAGCACAGCTTGGGCCTGTCTGGGCAACGATCGGCCTATGGATAATGATGGTTGATCCGGCTAATCTTTTTCCCAGCCGACTCGATTGGGGACCGACGGTCTTGATGCACTTCTTCCAGGCGGCCATTTTCGCTTTGTGGTTTAGCTATCGCAATAAGCCGGAACTATGGAAGGTCGCCCTTATTCTTATCTGCTTTGGACTGGGTTTTTTCGACAAGTTCAATTTTATCTGGCTGGTGTTAGCTTTCGTTATCGGCATTTCTTTGTGGTACCCGGACAGCCTGAAGAACCTTTGGGTTTCATTCCCCAGACTCGCCCGTCGAATGGCGGTCATTACCGTTTTGATCGTCTTGGGTGCGGCGCTTTACTTCACTCTGCCCCTTCTTCTCCATTTCCACCCACCTGGAGCTCATGCGGTGGGCCTGCAAGTGAAGTGGAATGCCCTCTTAACCACCTTATCAGGTGTCGCTGTGGCTCACTTTGTCTTTGGGAATAGCAGCGGGATGATTCAATTTACTCCCTTTTGGCTGATTGTTACTGACTGCTATCTAGCATTCGCATGCTTATTTTTTCCGATGTCAAACGAGGAAGCGCGCGAGAATCGGAAAGATGGTTTTTTCTTCCTCGTTATTGGCCTTCTGATTTTCTTGCAAATCGTCATTACGCCTCAGGCCGGTGGTCCGCATCATTACTCAATGATTTTTCCATTGCCTCTCCTAGCGTTCGCCTTCCTCGCAAAATCACTATACACACAGCTCGCCACGGAAAACCTCCGCAGACTTGCGGCTCTCCTTTTTGGTGCCGTGGCTGTTTCTCTTCTTGTGGTAAACGTCCATAACACCGCAGGATACCTTTCTCATTTTCGTACGAATTCGCATTATAGCCCACGCTGGTCTCCGGAAATCTATACTCTCTCCCGTTACGTCAATGAGCACGGCTTAGAGGCGAAAAGCGTAATCTCTGTGGATTGGGGCCTGCACAACCAACTACACGCTCTCGCGCCCAAGGAACTTCGGCAGCGAATGCACGATTACTGGCCAATGTTCAAAAGTTTGGCTAACCAAAATCAGGAGCGGCAGACTGCAAGGCTGAATTACGTTTTTCCAGAAGGCAAAACTCTTGTGCTCGCATTCGCTCCTTCCAAGGAAACGTTCCCCCAGACACGGCAAAACTTTCTCGCTTCTCTGGCGACTCGCCCGGAGCTGAAATCCCGCTTGGTAAGGGAATTTTGGTCTGGAGGTGAGAAGATTTACGAGCTGTACGAGGTCGTTCGCTCTCCGCATGGCACATAACAGCCAAATCGAAACGTAGTTGCAGCGGTAATAATGGGTAATTTCCCGCTCGTGAAGCTTCACATCGAACGTTCTTCGGATTACATTGGAGCCCACTGCGGATTTGATGATTTTTTGCGTACGCACGCTTACGATGAAGATCGAAGGTTAGAGTCGGGACAGAACGGCTCCTTTTTTCTGCAGTAAGATTGCCTTGCGGAGACCAAACACGACCGCCGCCTTATCTTAGGTAAAGTTCGATACAGATTCTTGAGATGAAAGTTTCAATCGTTATCCCCTGTTACAATGAAAAGAATACGATCGAAAAGTGCATCGAGGCAGTTCGCAACGCTCCACTTGAAAGCAGAGAGATCATTGTAGTAGACGATTGCTCGCAAGATGGGACACAGACTGTGCTCCAGGAGAGGGTTGCACAATTGGTTGATCGGATCATTTATCATCCGGTGAATCGCGGCAAGGGAGCGGCCCTGCGCAGCGGTTTCGCGGCCGCGACCGGCGATACCATTCTTGTACAAGACGCGGACCTTGAATATAGTCCCGAAGACTATCCCGCGCTTTTAGAACCCCTTATGTCGGGAAAAGCGGATGCCGTCTTGGGCTCCCGCTTCCTGGGTGGGCGACCGCATCGCGTTCTTTTCTTTTGGCACATGGTCGGCAACAAGTTTTTGACGCTGCTCTCCAACATGTTCACCAATATTAATCTGACAGACATGGAAACTGGCTACAAAGCTTTTAGCGCTCCACTTATTAAGTCGATTCAGATCGAAGAGGATGGCTTTGGCGTCGAGCCCGAAATTATCGCCAAACTTGCCCGCAAAGGCTGCAGAATGTACGAAGTGGGAATCTCGTACAGCGGACGGACTTACGCGGAAGGGAAGAAGATCAGCTGGAAGGATGGTTTCAGGGCAGTTTACGCCATTTTTAAATACAATTTGGAGGCACGTCGGCATTGAAGGAGATAGCGCAACACCAGCGGTGGATTGGGCGAAGGCAGATTCGCAGTTACCCGAAGGAGCCAATGCACCTGCTTCGCTGAAGCAATGCGAGCTGAGCGCGGAGACATGGGAAACGGCCGCGTTGATCAAAGACGCAAGCGATCGCGGCATCATCTGGCCAGGATCGCCCCCAGGCGAGAGAGCTGGATTAAGCACAACAGTTGCTATTACAAATTGCTAGGCGTCTTGTTCTGGGTCGATGAATCGGAAAGAGTGTTTACGTAGCGGCGAGTAAAATCTAGGAACCGTACGCCAGCGAAACACGGATTGCTCTCCTAGCCACTGAGTTGAAGTGAGTCTCAAAATCACGGCGTCGCCCTTGGTGTCTCCGGCTGGCATCCACTGGTAACCAGGAGCGTTCGGCAAGCGTGACCCCTTTTCATCGAGTTCTTTGGTTGAAATGAACAGCGCGTAAACTGGAATGGATCGATCTAAGCTGAGTTCGGCTAGCGCGACCGCTTGCGCGTGATCGTAAGGCACAATATGTCTGAATTGGATGTACCTTTTCCCATCGAGAGGAGCCGCCACAAATCCGGGCGGGAAAAGAGCATTCAGGTAAACAGGACTAATATCTGAAAAGACGAGTCCACCGGGTTGCCCAACGCTCTCGATGAAACGTCGTTGCGCGATAAACTCGGCCGATTGGCGGGCGCGGGTGCTAAAGTGGAGAGCTTCCCAACTCTGCAATCGATCCGCTTTCAGTCGGGGATCGACCGAGCGCGAAGGATAACCCAAAGCAGCCGCAGCAAACAAAACGAAGATTGCCAGAGAAGCGATAGTTCGTTTTGGCAAAACGAGATTTTCTACTGCCCACGTCACAGGTAGAACGGCAACTGCGACTAACAGCATTAGGAAAGGCAGATAGTACCCCAAGTACATGACGGGGAACAGACAGTTGGTCAGCGCAAAGAAACTCAAGCCGGCTGAGAAAGCGCAGAAAACGAACCTGTTAAGTCGGATGAAGAATACTCCTAGACAAGCTAAAACGATAAATGCGGCAACAAAACAGGTGCCGGTGCCAAATTGATTCAAGGCAGTGTACTTCTGTGGACGCAGAACGAGCTCCCGCCAAAGCAGCGCAGCATTGTCTGGAATGTAGCGCCAGGAAAAAAGCGCGACCTTTGTTAACACTGGATTGAGGTAATAGCCGTATCCTGTTTGAAGTGGCGAATGAAACTGAATCGTATTTAGCACCAGCAGCGGGCTGGCTGCCAGAGCGAAAACGATCGGAAGTGCAAGACAATGTAGAAGCCAGCGTACGCGCACTTCCTTCACTGGGAACAGTGTCATGGCCAACAACAACGGCACGAAGAAAATCGACTGCAAGCGAATGTTCAGCGAAAGTCCGAGAAATGCTGCCGATAGGTAGATTTTCCAACGGCGTTCTTCCTTCAGACCCAAGTACGCAAACATAAAAGCTACTGCGACGAATGCCGATGCGCTGATGTCGCTCAATGGCGAGCGACAGAAAGTGAAAAAACCGGGCAGCGTGGCGAGCAAGAGCGCCGCAAATCCGCCAGTTAGCGGCATGGCCAGATAAAGATAGAAGCCGAATACACCGAATAGCAGCAGCAAGCCGATCGTTTGATTTGTCCTGAATGGCGCAAGGATGGAATCTGTTTGCGGAAGGATCTTAAGCCAGGGAAGCATCAGCGCCGGATATCCAGCCGGCCACAGCGACGGCATTTTGTCGTAACCGATTTGTACCGAAGGCAATCCATATCTCAGTAGAGCCTTTGCTTGCGCGAAGTAGTGCGTCGCATCTGACTGACCGAGATCAAGCAGGCTGGTGTCGCGATAATCGATTGTCAGCACGGAAAAGTAATAGAATAGTAATGCACAAATAAACAGTAGCGCGCCCACCAAGGTCTGTGTTGTCGCGAAATTTCTATTGTTGCGCATTCAGGAGTTTGTGCCGGATTCTCGTTGCTGTTCGCGCAGCGTCGTTAGGAGAGATTATTTCAAGTCGTTCAACGCAGCAACAGTGGACTGGGCTTGTGGAAAACGGCGCAGGCACACAGGGAGGAAATTGTGCTGGCGACCACCGCTAATTTTGATAACCTTACGCAGGCATTCTGACGGGGAATGTCGAACCTATTAGTCAAACACAGCCGCACGTTTTCTCCAGCAAAATCGTGTTACTTGAGTGAAATTGCCCATTGGATTCATCTGCAACTTTTGCCGCCTTTGGCGAAGACAATCCTGCGAAGAAGTTTCTGCGCAAATAGGGCCATCGAATTTTGTTCAGTAAAAAACGCTGATGGATCAGGTTGAAACTTCGCACACATCCTCCTCGTGGAGAGCGCCCGCAGTTTTCCGGTCGACAATGACAAACTCGGAAACCAGCTCAGAACTCATCTGTTCGCAGTCGCGTTCCCGGACAAGGAAGAGTTTGGGCGGTCGTTCAGACCAGGAGAGAAATTCGACTACATTTTATTTAACGATATCGGCGACACCGTGGACGTACTTCAGGCGTTCCGGAATCTAAAGCCGCTTTGTCAGCGGCATACTCGGGTATTGGTAACGACATACAATCACCTTTGGGAACCGTTCGTCACTTTTGCGGAGTGGACCGGGATGAAGGTGCCGCGCACCGAGCAAAACTGGCTTTCCACCGCCGATATTCGGAATTTGTTGAAGCTGGCGGGTTTTGAAGCTCTCGAGACGCATCGAATCGTTCTTTTGCCGAAATATTTGCCCCTGCTGTCTGGTTTTTTGAATCATTTTTGTGCACGCCTGCCATTTTTGAGCAAGCTCTGCATGACGCAGGTTGTCGTTGCGCGAGTGGTTCCGCCAGCCGTTGCCCTGGATCACCTTACCGTATCCGTGGTCATTCCATGCAAAAATGAGAAAGGAAACGTTGAGGATGCCGTCCGCCGTATTCCGCCTCTGGCGGGCCGGACGGAGATCATTTTCTGCGACGATCAATCGACCGATGGCACTGCCGAGGAAGTGCGGCGAGTGCAGTCGCGCTATCCGGAAAGGGATATTCGTCTTGAGCAAGGACCGGGAGTCTGTAAGTCACGAAACGTCTGGACAGGTTTCGACGCCGCGAAAGGCGATGTGTTGATGATTCTCGATGCTGATCTGACGACAATTCCAGAAGAGCTGCCCTACTTCATCGATGTTATCATTTCGGGGCAGGCGGAGTTTGTCAATGGATCGCGGCTGGTCTATCCGGTTCCAAAGGGAGCAATGAATGGAGCGAACATGCTGGGCAACAAATTTTTCAGTGTCGCTTTTACGTATCTCCTCGGTCAAAGGGTAAAAGATACTTTGTGCGGCACCAAGGTCCTCTGGAGAAGCGATTGGGAGCGAATCAGACCAATGCTGGGAAGTTGGGGAACCGAAGACCGTTGGGGAGACTACGAACTTCTATTTGGTGCCGCGAAACTAAATCTTAAGATTCTGGATTTACCTGTACATTATCAGGAACGCATTTACGGTTCGACGAAGATGACCAAAGTCTTTCGGAACGGACTTGTCATGCTAAGGATGTGCTGGCATGGCTTTCTTAAGCTAAAGCTGGGTTATTAACTGCGTAATAATAAGGTCTTCGGGCTGTTGGCCAAATAATGCACTCGATTTCGAGATCGCATTCATCTGAATATTTGCTGGTGCAAGAGCGCATTGCCAAAGAAGTTCAACACGGACGTTTTCTCGCACAACACGGGGCAGGGGAGATTTGGAATTGGGAAAGTCCAGCCGGAAAGCTTCGCTGGGCTCGGCGAGTAAAGATGCTCAGCGATCATCTCAAACCCGGGATGACTGTGCTTGAGCTGGGATGTGGCACCGGCACTTTTACTCGGGAACTGGCGCGGTCGGGAGCGGACGTCGTCGCGATTGACGTCTCACCGGAGCTTCTAGAGATCGCCAGGGCCAATTGTTCCGCGCCAAATGTTCAGTATCAAATCCAGAATGCCTATGCGCTGAGCTATTCTCAAGATGTGTTTGACTCTGTCGTGGGCAGCTCGGTTTTGCATCATCTCGAAATCAAAGAGGCGCTACGCGACATATACCGCGTGTTGAAGCCAGGGGGTACGATCTATTTTACGGAGCCAAACATGCTGAACCCTCAGATTGCGATACAGAAGAACATTCCCTGGATTAAACGAAAGCTCGGCGACTCGCCGGATGAGACAGCATTCTTCCGGTGGTCGCTTCGGCGACTGCTAGAACAAACAGGCTATCGTGATGTTCGGATCGATCCGTTCGATTTTCTGCATCCAAAAACGCCGGTTGCTCTGATCGACCGCGTGAACGCGTTCGGCCGGTTCCTTGAGAACGTGCCTGTCATCTCGGAATTTGCGGGCTCGCTTTATATCCGTGCGATCAAATGAGCAGTGCCGCGACGGTCTTGCAGAGCCAGGAGGCGGAGGACCGAGCTGCAACATTGCGTAACCGGGCGCGGCTCGGCACAAACAAGAATCTTCTTTTTTGGTATCGCGAGCTTTACCGCGATCAATTCAGAGACCTTCCCAACCCCTCGGCACTCTCAATACTTGAGGTAGGAAGCGGCACGTCGCCCCTGAAACAATTTCTTCCAAACATCATAACAAGCGACGTGCTTGATCTCGATTACCTCGATCTTGTGTTTGACTGCCATGAGATCGACAAGCTGGATGCAATTAAAGACAACAGCATCGACGTCGTCACGCTCACGAACGTGTTACATCATCTGAAAAGCCCTATTGCATTTCTTAACCGTGCTGCGAGCAAATTGAAATCAGGCGGCAAAGTGATTGCGACTGAACCGTTTTTCTCCGTGTTATCGACTCCCATCTTCAAGTATCTGCACCATGAACCGGTGGATTTCCGCATTTCGGAGCCTGAGCTAGAGAAGTTACAGGGCCCGCTGGCATCGGCGAACATTGCGTTACCGTGGCTAATATTTTTCCGGCGGCGCGAATGGTTGGAACGATTGAACGACAACTTCGACGTTGCGACTCTTTCGGCGCGGCCCTTTAGCGCACTATCCTACATGGCTACGGGAGGAATCTCGCGCAAGCTGCCGATCCCACATTTTCTCTATCGCGCCTTATTTTCAACAGACCTCGCCGTCAGTCGCCGCTTTCCTGGCTTCTGCGCAGCTTTTTTTACGGTAACTCTGACACGACGTTGAGGCCGATAGCTTCGCTGGTTCGTAGTATTAGAAATAAGCCCTTTCAAACATGCTTTGTAATCTACCGTCCGTTTATGCCGGTTACACGGAGCAGGTTGACATGCGGCATCACTTTTGACATTGGAGAAATAGCGTTACGTATGGGATGCGAAGTGCTTTGGTATCCACCCACGCATCCTGTTTTTGAAAACACTCTCCGCAAGCTGACGGTACACTTGCTCTGTTCGAATATATTGGCAGCCTTCTCAGCTCCGACGCCAAACCTATGCATCAGGTTTAAGAGGCAGGCGCCCCCAAGCCAGGATCGAGGTGCCACAGGGCATTGAGAAGGGCAATGCTGTCTCGATGTTCTTAACGCCGTGCAACAATAATCGCCATATGGCATTTGGCGGTACGAAGCCCGTGCGAATCGCGCCGGCTAGCTTCGCTCCGCGCAAGAGAGCTTTGCGCGCAAGCAATGATGGGATCATGAGCATCACCCATGGCTCAATAGCTTGAGTTTTGATACCGCAATTGCCAAATAACTTTGCCAAACTGGCTGGCGTGTAGCGCCTCACGTGACCGGCCGCTCTGTCGTAGTCGCTGAAGAGGAGCATGTTCGCAGGCACATTCACAATCACGAGTCCTCCCGGTCGCAAGTGCCGCAATGCAGCAACGAGAAACGCGGTGTCATCAGCGATATGTTCAATCACATCCAATAGGAAAACGGCATCATAGCGACCCAACAGCGAAGGTTCCTGATCCAATATATTGTAAACGAAAAGGTCGCCCTTTCCCGGTTTCGCCATTTCCAACGCCGCTCGATTTAAATCGCAACCGTCCACTGCAATATCGAGATCGCGCTCCAGCATCTCTCGGGCGACGCCGTGTCCGCATCCGATTTCTAACGCACGCGAGACTGGCGTTCCGGAGCGTTTAAGTGCTCGGACGAGCAAACGGTGTCGCCATTGCATCCAAAAATGATCGGCGGTCGCGAACTGAAACCATTCGTCCGCCATGGAAACTTCTTGAGGTTGGGAAAGGGTCTCAATCACGCTCATCGGATCTCTGTGTCCTTTCGAGATTGATTGTGCGCTCAACGATGAATGACGGGCGCGCTTTTACTTCCATGAACATCTGACCAATATACTCGCCGAGAATCCCCAGATACAAAAAGATCAATCCGTTGGAGAAGAGCAAAACGATCACCAACGTCGAAAACCCGGGGGCTGCGATGTGAATGTTGGTAAAGAACGCAATCCCAAGGTAAGTGAGCGCACCGATCACGGCGCCCACGCACAGAATGCTTCCGCACACGAAGCCCACTCTCAATGGTCTTGTCGAGAAAGATGTGAGACCCGAGAACGCCAGCTTCGTCAGCTTGGGCAACGAATACTGCGGCGAGCCTGCTGCACGAGCTGGTCGTGAAATCGGAAATGGCTTCGACGGCAGCCCAATCCATGTACGTAATCCCCGTACGAAACGCAGCTTTTCTGGGAGACTTAGCAGGAGGCGAACCGCTCGGCGACTCATGACACAAAAATCGCCGCTATTGGCCTGGACAGGGCTATCAGCCAAATAAAGATAAAGCCGGTAAAAAACGAGGTAGAAAAAGCGTTTGAGTTTCGTCTCGCTCCGACTCGTTCGCACGGCGTAGACCACATCAACTTTCTCCTCTGTTAAGGTTCGATGCATTTCAAGAAGGGCCTCCGGTTCGTCCTGCAAATCCGCGTCCATAATTCCGATATAATTGCCCGACGCGAAAGACAGGCCGGCAGAGACGGCACTCTGATGGCCGAAGTTCCGCGTTAGCACAATCAACTTAACGGCCGGATCCTCGCCGGCCCAGGCTTCGATAAATCTTGTGCTTCCATCGGTGGATCCATCGCTTACAAAAATCAGCTCCCACGCAGCAGGTCGGTTCCGAACTTTATCCAATCGCTCCCGCAACAATGGCAAGACCTGTTCCTCGTTGAGGAAAGGAATCACAACGCTCAATTCAGGCTGGTCCATTGCTCTTACAAACGGAATCTTCTATGATTCTAAAAGGACTTACGAGCAATACAAAGTTCTCACCTCGAACTGCGATGCTGTGACACTCCTTCATGATCTGTGACGCGCGATTCGGCGTTCGATGAGATCGCAGCGAACTAAGTCAGGTGTACGCTGCTGGTTTCATGATAATTTCCCCTAAATTTTCCCATCGCTCCGCCGCTTACGAATGCTACTGCCTCTTCCTGAGCAGCACGAAGCGACCGCGGCGATCAATTAGCGCGTAGTCTTCGAGCCGAATTCCAGAGCCCGCGTTTATTGTATCTGTGCTGATCCTAAATGGGACATAGGGATCCGCGGCATCGCCAAGGATCCAGATCGGCACAGGCCGGCCGTGAAGTCGATTCAGCCAGAACAGATTTCGATCATGCGCGTAGCGGAAAAGCATACTCGAGGGCAAATGCTGCCAAGGCTGCGATTCCAGTTGCGGTAGTAAGCACTGCGGCCCGCATCCGCTTACTGGAGTTTGATACAGTTCGCGCAATAGACGCAAACCCTACCAACGTGACACACCAAAGCAGTGCCTCGGTGGAGAAAAATCGATACGCCCACAAGAAATCGTTGCGATTCATGAGCCATGCGACCAGCGTTGTGGGAATACCAACAACCAAATAATACGGGCGCAACAAGACTGTTCCAAAAGTGCCCACGATCATAACCCACAGCCATTGACGAACAAGGCTGCTGCCGAACCAAGCAGCAATATTGGATACAACAAAAACAAAAAGCGCTCCCGGACTAGATAAAGTTCCCGGTGCCACGATACCAAGGCGATCAAGCGAGTGACGAGCGTACATCGTCGGCTGTTGCAACCAAGAGATCACCAGCAAAAGGGGGATCGCAGAAACCGACACGATAAGTGTGATTGCGGCAGGCCAGTTGAAACGAGAACGCGCGGAATCCCCTGGTGAAGAAATCCATGTCTCAACGCCTGCTACTATCGCTACCATAGCCCCGGCAATCGGCGCGTCCTCCTTCACGCTGATGACGGCAATTGCCATCACGATTGACGCGATCATTCGCTGCTGAAGCAGGAAATAGAACAGCATCAAACATAACGCCGGGACGAGATTCTCGGGCTCGAAGCCATGGCCAGCTACTTGATAGAACAAGACCGAAAGCGGTGAGATAAGAACTACCCCGGCTGCGATTGCTGCGACGCGCCCATCAACGCCGAGAAGGCGCAGGATTCGCGATGCCCAAAAATAAGCCGCTCCCGCCGACGCAGCTAGGACGAATAGCAATCCGGGAGCGCCGAACGGCTTCGCTATAAGTCCGAGCGGTAGAAGAAGAAAGCAGCTATGAATAGCCAGGAAGTTCCCAAAACAGTTGTCTTGGAGTAAACCCCGGCCCTCAAGCCAACTTCGAGCAAGCTGAGTATTTACGAAGAGGTCCCCTGAATAGCCGAGATCGTAGAATGTCTTAAGTTTGAGGGCGAAGACCCAAATAGTGATGAACACAGCGAGCGCGAGAGCAACAGAATCCCGGCGATCCCAAGGCACCGTGACGGTCAGCTTCGACGTGAACATCTCTCTCCAGCGGAGCTGCATTGGACGAACGTATGACTTCTCAATATCTTTTCCAATATTGTATCCATGAGAGCATCTGTCCCCGATGAGAGCGGCATTGTTTGTGGCGTGCCCGAGTGCAGACCGAAGGAAATGTACCTACTGAGCTGTTGCTTCCCGCCGTTTTTTGGGTCTCTCCTTACCGCAGCCTGACCAAAGCTAATGTCGGCAACTTCAGTCCTACGTCGCGCTGCTAACAAGGTGTATCACCGTGCGTTTCCCATCTATCGGCCGTTTTATGCCGCCTATAAAATGTACGCGGATCGCGCGGAGCGAGTTCTTTTAAGGAAGAGTTTGTTTCAGGGTGCTGTTGTTGTAGATGTCGGCGCTAACATCGGAATTTACTCGCAGTTTCTTTCCAGCTGTGTTGGCCCAACCGGCCTGGTTCATTCCTTCGAACCATCTCCGGATAACTTCAGGCGATTGTGTGCTGCCACACGTGATCTTCCAAACGTCCGGCTTACTCAGGCTGTGGTTGGAGAAAGAAGTGGTGAGTGGAAGCTTTACGTTTCAGACAAGCTAAACGTCGATCACAGGGCGTACAAGGCTGATACAGATTCACGCCGCTCTGTTCCAACTGACATGGTGGCGCTCGACGATTACTTCAAACCCGGCCAACGCGTTGACCTGATCAAGATGGATATTCAAGGATACGAGCTTCATGCGTTACGCGGTGCCCAGCGCGTGCTGCAGGAAAACCCCGACATCAACCTTCTCCTCGAGTTTTGGCCTGCTGGGTTGGAGCAGGCGGGGGTCGGATGGGAAGAACTTGTCGAGCTGCTTCAGGGCTTAAATATGAATCTCACTCTGGTGAGGAGCTCTGGTTTGGTTTCCTTCGATGCACATGATGTCCGAAACGATATCTCCTGGTATGTTAACCTTTTCGCCCATCGCAGCCGCAGCGAGGATTCCTGGGCAAAATCCTCTTAACGATTATCGTCGAGGAGATGCGCACAATTATCGTCACTGGATCGGCTGGGTTGATTGGTTCCGAAACCGTAAAGCGGTTCGCAAAAGAGGGGGCGCATGTTGTAGGAGTCGACAATGACATGCGCGCACAAT